>Ga0302314_10004958_pt1 | contig 24361 bp, 23 predicted proteins | sample III_Palsa_N2_3_FD_200533 | JGI IMG/M metagenome (GOLD analysis project Ga0302314, IMG submission 200533) | Peat permafrost microbial communities from Stordalen Mire near Abisko, Sweden - III_Palsa_N2_3 | ecosystem: Environmental > Terrestrial > Soil > Palsa > Peat permafrost | place: Sweden... | reverse complement strand
ATCGCCGATGCGCTCGATGCGGCGCATGGCCAGGGCATCGTCCACCGCGACATCAAGCCGGCCAACATCTTCGTGACCCGTCGCGGGCACGCCAAGATTCTTGACTTCGGCCTGGCCAAGCTGACCCTGCCGGAAACCTCGTCCGAGAATGAAGAGACCCGTTCGCTGGCTGCTGTCACTGAACCGGGCGTAGTGATGGGGACCGTAGGCTACATGTCGCCCGAGCAGGTGCGGGGACAGGTTGCCGACTATCGCTCTGACATCTTTGCATTCGGGGTAATTCTGTACGAGATGGTGACAGGCAAGCCGACGTTTCGCAAGCCGACCTCAGCGGAAACCATGACCGCAATTTTGAAAGACGATCCCACGCCGATTTCGCAAGTTGTGCCCAACACGCCTCCTGGTCTGCAGCGCGTGGTGCATCGCTGTCTGGAGAAGAATCCGGAGCAGCGCTTCCACTCAGCGCACGATTTGGCGTTTGCGCTGGAATCGTTATCGGACTCGGCAATATCGTCCGGCGCGACGGCCAATCAGCCGGAGAAGAAAAATTGGGACCGCCGAAGGACGCTAATCGCGGGGTCGGCGGTGGCAACAGTGCTCTGCGCGGCTGTGCTTGCGTATCTCTGGACGCGGCCTGAGCCGGCGCCCAGAGTTTCTAACTACGTCCAGCTTACGCACGACGGGCAGCCCAAGGAGATATTCGCAACCGACGGTACGAGACTCTACCTGTCGTTGGGGACAGTCCTATCCCACTCCATAGGGGAAATCTCGACCTCCGGCGGCGAACCGATTCGAATTGCAGTGCCTTCGCCCAATATGATCCCCGAGGCGTTGTCGCCGAACGGCTCGGAATTTCTGCTCATCGATGGGAACGGCAGCCCAGCCAGCGGGCCGTTGCTCAGCCTGCCTGTACTGGGTGGTTCCCCGAGAAGATTGGTTGATACGGCCGCGAACTCCGCCGCGTGGTCGCCCGACGGCAAAATGCTGGCCTATTTCAAGGGGAACGACTTGTATGTGGCGAAGGGCGACGGCAGCGAATCCCGAAAGCTGACCACGATGAGAGACCCGGGATATACCTCCCATCCGGTGTGGTCGCCTGACAGCGGTCATCTGCGATTTGATTTCTGCAAGCTGGACATTGGCGCCAGGTGCAATATCTGGGAAGCCTCCGTGGATGGCACACAGTTGAGACCCGTGTTTACGGACGCCGAAGAATCACTGATGCCCGACTGCTGCGGCAATTGGACGGCCGACGGAAAGTACTTCGTATTCCAGTCGCGCGGGCAAGTCTGGGCACGGCTGGAACCGCACAAACTCTTTCGCTCCGGAACTAAACCAATTCAATTGACTTCCAGTCCCATGTCTTTGAACCTTCCGCTGCCCGGCAAAGACGGAAACAAGCTGTTCGTCACCGGCCGCACATTCCGCGGCGAACTGGTGCGATACGACCCGAAGGCCAGCAGGTTCTCGCCATTCCTCGGGGGCATCTCGGCGGAATTTGTTGACTTCTCGCGAGACCGCCAGTGGGTGGTTTACGTTACCTATCCGGATGGGGCCCTGTGGCGCAGCAAAGCGGATGGGAGCGAGCGTCTGCAACTGACTTATCCACCGGGCTACGTTATGAACCCTCGCTGGTCGCCGGACGGTCAGAAGATTATCTTCGCTGAGACTTTGCCGGATAAGCTTGACAGAATCCTTGAAATTTCGTCTCAGGGAGAAAATCTCAGAGAGCTTGTCCCCGATGATCCGCGGGAACAATGGGACCCAAATTGGTCGCCGGATGGAAGCAGGATCGTCTTTGGCAGTGGTCCGGCGAGCGCTGCATCGGGAATCGATATTCTTGACTTGGCCACGCACACTGTATCCACAGTACCCGGATCGCAGGGCTTCTATTCGGCCCGGTGGTCTCCGGACGGCAAGCATCTGGTGGCGTTCAACACGGACGAGACGAAGCTTCTCCTGTTCGATTTTCAAACTCAGAAATGGACTGAGCTCGCCAAAGGCTTCTTCTCGTGGCCGAACTTTTCGAGAGACGGCCAATACGTCTTTGTCCTGACCGCCAAAGGCGCGAGTGCGGTGCTCAAGATTCGCCTCGCCGACGGCAAGACGGAGCAGGTTGCGGACCTGAAGGATTTTGTCTATACGGGTCGTTTCGGCGATGGGTGGTTGTCGCTTGCACCCGACGACTCGCCATTGCTGTTCCGCGATGCCGGAACGTCAGACGTGTACGCCCTGGACTGGGAAGAGCCGTAAACAGCGCGGATGATGGCTGCGAGGCACAAGCAGACCAAGCCTCGCTACCGCGGCCGGATGCCGATGACGCTCATCATGCGGCCGGCGTGCCCATGCGAGGCGCGATGCGAGAAGAACAGTTCCCGATGGCAACTTGTGCATCCGCCTGTTGAGTGAATTGAGCTGGGCTTGAGTCCGGCAGCGAGCAATTGTCTTCGATTGGCTTCGACCAGGTCCACATGCAGGCTGGGGCCGATGTTCGAGTGGCCCGGGGCGCGCTGAGTGAGAAACAGCATGGGATATTTGGTCCGCACCGGATCCGTGTCGTAGACCTCATGGAACAGGTCGCCTGCATAGGCAAACTGGGACTCGAAGCTGGAGAACACTTCGTCGCCGACGGCATAGCAGCAGGGTCCGACGCCGGGGCCGATAGCGGCAGTCAAATCTTCGGGGCGCGAGCCGAACTCCATCCGCATGCGGCCAATGCCGGATTCGACAATGCGCTTTACCGTGCCGCGCCATCCAGCGTGGAACGCAGCAACCACATGGCGTTTGCGGTCGGCCACCAGGACGGGAATGCAGTCCGCCGTCTGCACGCCGAGCAGCAGGCCGGGCTCGGCGGTCATGAGTCCATCCCCTTTCCAGGGATTCTGGCGTGAAGCGTCCTCGTGGGCGCCCAGAACCAGCACGCTGGAATGAATCTGGCGCAGGGTAACCAAAGGCGTGGCCGGATCTCCGCTGACCGCCTCGACGAGCAGCCGGCGGTTCTGCTGAACGTTTTCCCGATCGTCCGCAGCCGTAAATCCAAGATTCAAATCGCCAGGCGCATCCTCAGCGCAATACGCCCGACTGAGGCCGCCTTTACGTGTGCTGAAACCATGCCATAGCCAGGACGCCTTCCCCGTGCCCCACTTGTCCCAGGCCGGAATCTTCAAAACATAGACGCCGTTTGAGGCGACAGCCGGAACAGGCGCGGGACGGGAAAGCTCCTCGGGATCAACTCGCACGGAGCGGGCTCGGCGGCTGACCCTGGCAGACTTGCCGCGCAGGTTGTGAGCCAGTCCGGCGATGCGGAACAGAGCATCGACTTCCTGGATCGACTCGTTCTGGATCGGCTTTTTTACGCCGGACTGTTGCCGTTTTGTCGGAGCAACCGTCGGTTCGCGCTTGGAGGATGACCGCATCTTGCTTCGATTCTACTTGGAGGCGGATAGATCGAAGAAAGAGCGGGCAGCAAAGCAATGGGCCTGCCTTCCGGCAGGCCCGCTTGAGAGGCGCTTTTTTGGAGGGGGTCCAGGGGGGATTGGGAGACTCAGGTCCCTAAAGGGCCTGAAATGGAGGATACCTTCGTGGAAGGGAACAAATCGGGGAAGCCTCTGCTTGTTATATAGGTAGATGCAGGATTGAAAAAAAGGTTGCGAGGAGCGATCATTTTGCGCTGAATCCCAGATTCCCATCCCACCGTAACCTGCGTGCAGTGTATTACCTATCGGGCACTCCCCGATGACAAAGCCACCATCCTTATCTTGCACACGCGCGGCGGAATTGGCACTCTAAGGTGTGAAGCGGTGGCAAACCATTGTTGTGGCTGGGGCCGTCCTGGCAGTAATCGCGTATGTGGGTACTCACAGGCAGCAGTTCGGGCTTGCGGGTTCGCACGCGATTGGCGTCGATGACAGCCGCGACAGCAACGAGCCCACCTCGCCCGCTGCGCGCCCGCCCGCCATTGTCTGGACGAAGCTTGACCGCTCCGCCGATGGCTTCAGAGTGGACATGCCGGCGGACGTGAAGCAGATACAGATCCCGGCTTACAACGAGAGCGGCGGAGCAGACGCAGTGAATATGATCTTCTCCAACCCTGATGCGGACACCCAGTTTTCGGTGGCCTGGGAGGACAATCCGCCCGTGGCCCGGGTAAGCAATCGAGCCCCTGACCGTACGCTGCAGATGGCGCGCGAAGGAGCGGTGGCGCGTACCCAGACCGTTCTGGTGAGCGAAGCATCGCACACTACGCAGGGGTTTCCGGGGCGGGAATTCGAGGCGCGCAACTCCGGCGGCGGGGTGATGAATTCCCGGCTGATCTACGCCGGTTCACGGCTTTACATGCTGAATGCGGCCTTCCCATCTGCAAGCGCCAGGCGCGACAAGGATGTAAGCAGGTTCTTCAACTCGTTTGTTGTGACCTCGACGCCGGGGAGTGCGAAGGCGGAGTCATCCGGGTCTTCCAAGGCGGACTGACTCGAATTTCTCACAGTCGGCGCGGCACCGCGAGAATTCAAGGTCTGGCGAAGTCTCTGAGGGCCGGGAGGCCCTCAGAACAGCCGGTCTGGAGACCGGCGCTACAATCTTCGGCGACCTGTGAGAGATGCGGACTAAAGGTTTTCAGGAAACTGCCGAAAACCTTGAGATGCGGGTAGGCGCGTCGCTCCCCGCGCGGGGTTGACCATGAGTGTTGCCGCTCTCAGTACGGCGGGGTTCTCCCAATACATCTCTGCTTCGAGCAATGTTTCAGCGTCGCAGCAGGCATTTCAATCGCTCGAGCAGAGTCTGGCGTCAGGAAATCTGACTGCGGCCCAATCGGCCTTCAATGCATACCAGCAACTGAACCAGAGCTCGACGGCTGGCAGCGGATCGTCCAGCACTTCGGGCTCAACCAGCACATCCAGCTCGACGGGAGCTTCGCAATTCTCCACGGACTTGACGGCTCTTGGCACGGCAATCGGTTCCGGCAATCTGACCAACGCGCAGTCCGCTTTCGCAACGGTTCAAAGCGATTTGAAGGCAACACCCTCGCAGGCGATTACCAACGCGGAGACGGCGGTGGCGCAGACCGTGCAGTGGGTCGACGACCTGCTCAGTCTTTCCAGCACCAACAGCCAGCCCACCACTCCCGTCGACCCGACCACCGCCATGCTCGACAGCGCCTACGGACTGAACACGTCCGCAAGCAGCACCGACCCGACTACGAGCATTCTCGACAACGCTTATGGAGACGGAAGCAGTGGAAGCACGACCGGCACTTCAAGCTCCAGCGCCAATGCGAGCACACCTACCAGCGCAGCGCCGGGTAGCGGCAACACCGGCAGCGCCGCCAGCGTCAACGCTTACGCATAGAGGCCCGGTCAACGGACCATGCGGCCTGACGCACCCGCCTCGGCGGGTGTATTCTCTAGTCCAACTATGAACACCCGACTCTCGCAGTTCCTTACGCTCGCAACCCTGGTCACCGTTTCCGCCGCCCTGCTTGCACAGGAGGCAGCCAAGCCCAAACCCGAAGAGACCGAAATCTGGACACCCGTGCCCACCGTCGTCACTCCGGGGGCCACCTGCGCCGCACCGCCCTCTGACGCGATCATCCTCTTCGACGGCAAGAACGAGGACGAATGGGTCTCGGCGCAGGATCACACGCCGGCGCAATGGGTGGTTGTCGATGGAACCCTCATGGTCAAGAAGGCTTCAGGCGTAGGCAACATTGAGACCAAACGGAAGTTCAAGAATTACCAGCTCCACCTTGAGTACAAAATCCCGGCCAACATTACCGGCAGCGGCCAGGCGCGCGGCAATAGCGGCGTCTTTCTCGCCTCGACCGGACCCGGCGACGACGGATACGAGCTGCAGGTGCTGGACGCTTACAACAACTCGACCTACGTCAACGGCATGGGCGGCAGCATCTATAAGCAGAGCATCCCGCTGGTGAATCCCGCGCGCAAGCCGGGCGAGTGGCAGACGTATGACGTGGTGTGGACCGCGCCCACATTCAATGACGACGGATCGCTGAAGACGGCTGCGTATGTGACGGTGTTGTTCAACGGCGTGCTGGTGCAGAATCACTTTCAACTGCTGGGGCAAACGCTGTATATCGGAAAGCCGTTCTATAAGAAATACGACAGCGCACCCATCAAATTGCAGGCGCACGGAGACAAGAGCGAGCCGCTCAGCTTCAGGAATATCTGGGTTAGAGAGCTGAACTAGTGTGGTGAGTCTTAGGTTCGCCGAAGAACAACAGCAGATTCTTCGACTCATCACCCCAGCGACGAGGACCTGTCGCCGGGGACCCGGACTCACCACCCCCGAACTGAAAGACGTTCGGGGCCCCTTTCGCTCAGAATGACAGCCCATTTTGTGTTTCTTATCTCAGACTCGCGACACTAGCTGATCTCCGCATCAGGCTTTCCTGGCTTCGGGCGCGCGGCTTTTTCGATGAAGCGGGTAATCAGGCTCACCCGGAAGAAGCGCACCAGAAACGCGGTGACCTTGCCGCCGAAGTACGGGACGATGGTCCGCCGGCCGCGCGCCAATGCAGCCACTCCGATTCGCGCTACTGCTTCTGCTGTCTGCTTCCCGCCCGGCATGAAGTTCTCTGAACGCGCAACCAGGAAGAATTCGCTTTCGGTGGGGCCGGGGCAAAGCGCGGTGACCTTGATGCCGAAGCGCGCCACTTCGGCTGCGAGGCCGAGTGCGAAGAAGCGATCGAATACCTTGGTGGCCGCGTAGGTGCTGAGGTAGGGCACCGGCTGGAAGCTGGCCGTGGAGGCGAGAATCATGATCCAGCCGCGACGGCGCTCGACCATACGCGGAACGAAGAGCCGCGTGAGGCGCACCATGGATTCGCAGTTAACCCGCACCTGGCTCAATTCCTGTTCGACAGGGCTTTCGGCGAAAACGCCGAACTGCCCAAGGCCTGCATTGTTGATGAGAATGTCTACGGCGAGGCCGACGCCTTCGGTGGCGTCATAGATCTGTTGCGGCGCGGCGGGGTCGTTGAGGTCTGCAAGGATAATGCGGACTTCGGTTCCCTTTGCTGTTAACTCTGCGGCGAGAGCTTCGAGGCGGTCTTTGCGGCGCGCGGTAAGGATGAGCTTGACGCCGTGGGAGGCCAGTTCCCGTGCGAGCGCGGTACCGATTCCTGCACTGGCGCCGGTGATTAGCGCCCATTTTCCGTTGAAGTCGTTCACATTTGCCATTGGATCATCTTAGAACCTGGGCCCTGCAGGTTTTGTCCTGCTGCATTTGCTGGAAGGATGGGGCAGGTTTTGAGGCAATGGTGCGAGATTTTTTATTTCGGATTGCTGCCCGGTTTGGCTGATTCGATGCGGTTTATCGAGAGAACAATCCACAGTTTCACAGACGAAAACGCGTGTTTTCTGCACCCGGTGGGGTTGCAAGAGAACGGGGCGGGGTAGATGGCCTGAGTTTTCGGAGTGCGGTTGCCCGCTCATCCTTTCCAATTCCATTGTGCGCTTTTGGGTGGAAATCAAATGCAAAACGGAGCGAAGAAAATCTGCGAAAGAGGGAGAGGGCCAAGTGAGTGATTCAGCGTGTGTAAGTCCGTGGTGACGAACGCCGGAACGAAGCGGGATAAAAGTATTTTGCTTGACAGAATTTTGGGGGGCAATCCTGGGCGAGTCACAGCTTGAGCAATTTGAAGGCGTGCGTCCATTGGTTCGATAGTAAGCCGGGGATGCACCACAGCATGCAGAGAGGCTCGATGGCGCGCGCCGCCTCCGCTGCACCCATGTCCGCGGTTTCCCAGCCAAACTGGTCGAGGATCTCGTTCACCTGCTTCTTTACGGACTCACCGTTGCCGCAGATGAACATGGTGGGTTTACCGCCGGGAAACTGCGGGTTCACCATGAAGGGGGCGCCCACGGAATTGAATGCTTTCACAAATCTCGCACCGGGAAACTCGCGCTGCAATTGCTCCATGAGCGATTCGTTGTAAGTAGTAAAGAATGGCAGAACGCCCTTTACCGGAGGCCCATCGGCAATGGGATTGCACGTGTCAACCACTCCCTTGCCGGCCAGGTGCTCCTCACCCGCCAGACAAAGAGCGTCCGCGGCGGCCGAGCCCTTGACGGCAAGAACGAGCAGGTCGCCAAACGCGGCTGCTTCAGCGAATGTGCCGGTGGAACCTGTAGGATTCTGCGTCGCCCAATCTGCCAGCTTGTCCGGCGTCCGGCTTCCGATTTTGACCTGATGGCCATGCTTGAGAAATCCGGTCGCCAATGTCTGCGCCACTTCGCCTGATCCGAGAACTCCGACCTTCATGCTTTTCTCCTTTGGCCAATCGGCCCTGAGCCCGTAGATGGGCCACCGAGGAAATTGGATGCGGATTGATCTGGATGCGGATTACCTGGGCTGCGCCGATTTGCTTTTCGTCGATGGCTTGCGCCTGGACGAATCGCTGCTCTTCTTGCCGCCCTTGCGGTTCTTCTCGACACGGAGGTTCCAGGCCGTATGTAATGCGCCGGTGAGTGTGTCCTCATCTGTGGCGGCCAACCGGATGTGGGTGACGCCATTCCTGCCCCAGCCGCCATGAACGGGAAGAAAAAGGTCGGGGCGCTCGGCGATGAAGGCGGTCTGATGTTCCAGGGCAATCATCAGGTTGCCGTAGCCCTCCTTGACTGAGGCGAGCGTGGCGAAGATGTGGCCGCCGACGCGAAAATCGGCTGCGCCCATGTGCGAGCCTTCTTCCGCGCCTTCAAAGCTGAGCGCGATGCGGCGAAAATCGGATGCGGTCATCGAAATGCTCCCACGACTTCCCCTTCAAACTCCTCATTCAACCATTCTGAAAACGCGGAAAACTCTTCGTCGCGGCCCAGGAAATCGCGCACCATCTGGCGGCCGGGCTTGGACCCTCCCTGCTCCAGCACAGCTTTGCGGTAGCGGCTTCCGGCGTCGCAGCCGAGCAGATCGGCGGGATCGAACTGGGCAAAGAAGTCGAGCGCGATGACCTTGTCGAAGGCATAGGTGTAGTAGTTCGACGAGTAGCCGGTGAGATGACCGAAGCTCGCATACATGCGGTTGCCTTCGAACCAGGTCCAGGGCTGCAGGCTTTGGTAAAGGCGCCTGGTGATTTCGTCGAGGTCGAGGCCGGCGGGGTCCTGATCGTGCAGGTCGAGCGAGAGGGTGGTGTAGTAAAGCTGCGAACGCACCCAGTCGGCGCGGCCAAAGGCACCGGCCAGCTTCATCTTGCGGATGGTTTCAGAGGGGAGGATTTCCCCGGTCTGGTAGTGCTTGGCAAAGGCCTGGAGCAGCTTTTCGTCGCGGAAGAATTCCTCCAGCATCTGCGATGGGACTTCGATGAAGTCGCCCTCCGTCGCAAAGCCGGAGAGTCCGGCCCACTCCGTCTGGCCGCCCAGAATGGCGTGCATCAGGTGGCCGAATTCGTGGAAGAAGGTGACGACATCGCTGTATTGCAGCAGGCCTGGATCGTTTTCATCGTCCTGCGGGAAGTTGCAGATGAGCGCGGCCTCAGGCAGCGCGCGTCCGCGAACGCCGGTGACGATGGGCGCGGCGGAAAACCACTTGTCCTTGCCATCGCGAGGGTGCATGTCGAGATAGAATCGGCCGACGCGCTTCCCAGAATCGAAGACGTCGAAGACGGAAACATCCGCGTGCCAGGCCGCGGCATCCGACCGTCGGAACTCGACCTTGAACAGCCGCGCCGCGGTCTCAAGCACCCCTGTCTCCACCGGCGCATACGGGAAATAGGGCCGCACGGACTGCGAGTCGAAGTCGAAAGCGGAGCGGCGGAATTGCTCGTACCAATAGCCTCGACTGGTAACGTCGATGGCGGTCAATTCCGGCTGGCGGGTGCGGGCGAAATTGACGATCAGCTCGTGCTCACGGCGCGCGCCGTCGAGGCTGGCAGCATTGAGCTTGGCCAGAAATTTGCGGACGTTGGCTGCCGACTCCATCATCTGGTCGGCGGTAGCCAGGTCGGCCCAACTGCGGAAGCCAAGCACTGTCGCAATCTCCTGGCGGACGGCGAGCAGGTCGAGCAGGATTTGCTGGTTTACCGGATATGCGCGGGTGTTGTAGGCCAGAAACATGCGCTCTCGCAACGCAGCGCTGGAGGCAAAGGTTATCACCGGCTGCACATCGGGCTGGTCGGTGGTTAGGGTGATCACGCCGTTTTCGCCGGGTTGATGGCGTGCGAGGTAGTCGGGAGGCAGTCCGTCCATTTCCGCCTCCGTCGCCTCAATGGTCTTCCCGCCCTCCTGGATGTTGCGGCTGAACTCGAGCGAGAGCCGCGTAGCCTTTTCGTGGAGGGATTGCAGGTGGTCGCGCGTGGCCTGGTCCTTGTCGACGCCTGCCAGGCGATAGCCGAGCAGGGTGCGCTCGACAAAATGCCTGGTTGCGGGGGTGGCGCCTTCGAGATTAATTGCCACCAGCGCATCGTAGACGGCGCGATTGAGGCTCAGTGCTGAGCCCGCCATAGATACCCGTTGTGCTTCCTCCTGCGCCTGGTCGCGGACGGCCTTGTCGGCGGCCACGGAGTTGAGCACGCCGGCCTGCGCTCCGGCTAGTGTAAGCTGTTCAATTGCTTCGTCATAGAGCCGCAACGAGTTTTCCGGCGTGCGCGGGGTGTCAACGGCAAGCAGAGCGGCCAGGGCGGCCTCATGCGCGGCCAGCCGGGCGCTTACCCAGGCGGTGAGCGCGGGCGCGGAGGCTGCGGCGCCTGCCTCCCAGGCGTGACGGTCTTCTGTGGCGGCAATTTCGGCAGGGATTTCAGCAGGCATGATGGGCGAATTCCTCCAAATATCTAGGTTGCCACAGCGAGGCGGGTTCGCGCTCATGGAACGCGGAGGAACAAAACCAGCATTCCCATGTTGCATCCCGGCGGCAACCCATCTAAGATGCGTCAATTGATTCCCATGCCTCGCTCTGCGCCCAGCACGCCCCCTCCCGCTCCCGCGATTGCCGGCCCCCGGCTGCGGGTACCCAGGCTGTGCGTGGCAATTCAGGCCAGCTCCCCGGCGGAAATGATGGAGCGGGCCGCGGCGGCGCTGGCCGACTCGAGGTTCCTGGAATTCCGCCTGGATTCCCTGGCCAAACCGGCTGCGGCGCTGCCAAAGGTGAAGGAATTCCTGGCCGCTAATCGGGACGTGATCGCGGTTGCCACCTGCCGGCGCAAGCAGTTTGGAGGCAACTTCTCGGGGGCCTTGGCCGCGGAGTTGGAGATCCTCCTAAATGCCGCCGAGTCCGGCTGCCAGATTGTTGATCTCGAAGTCGAATCGGCCGAGGCGGCAAAGCCGTCGCAACTGGCCAGGTTTCGCGATGGGCTTCGGGCGGCAGGCGCGGCACTGTTGGTAAGCTTCCACGATTTCTCGCGTACCAAAGGACTGGAACAGGCGGCGGCGCGGATTGAGACCTTTGCGCCGGATTTCGTGAAGGTGGTTTCGACTGCGAAGACCCTGGCCGACAACCTTGCCATGCTGCGGCTGATTGAGGAGCGATCGCTCTCCGCGCAAGTGATCGGCATCGCCATGGGCGAGGAGGGACTGGTGAGCCGCGTGCTGAGTCCCCGAGCAGGAGCGGCATTCACCTTCGCATCGTTTTCTAACGGCGCGGAGACGGCGCCGGGACAAGTGACTTCGCAGGAAATGCGGGAACTCTATCGCATTGACCAATTGGATCGCGCCACTCGCCTGTTTGGCGTGGCAGGCAATCCTATCTCCCACTCGCTCTCGCCGCTGATGCAGAACACGGCATTCCGGAAGGAAAACGTCAACGCGGTGCTGCTGCCGCTGAAGGTACGCGCTTTGGGAGACCTGCTTAAGGTGGTGCGCGAGCTTCCGCTGGCCGGCGTGGCCGTGACCATGCCGCTGAAGCAGGAGATTCTGCCTCACCTGGACAATCCCGTTCTTGCCGGCTCGGCGCCGCTGACCAGGAAGATCGGCGCCTGCAATACTCTGCGAGTCAGCGCGGATGGGAAGATTGTGGGCTTCAATACCGATGTGGACGGCGTGGTGAGACCGCTGGAGCGGCGCATGCGGCTGAAAGGAGCGCGCGTTGCCGTTTTGGGTGCGGGAGGCGCGGCGCGGGCTGCCGTCTTCGGGCTAGTCGCACAGGAAGCGGAAGTCTTTATCGTCAACCGCACTCATGAGAAGGCTGTTGCGCTGGCGAAGCAAGCCAAAGCCAAGTCCCTGAAGCACGAGTTGCTGGCCAAGAGCCACTTCGACGTGCTGATCAACTCGACGCCGTGCGGGATGACTGGGTCGAAAGAGGCGTTGCCGCTGAAGGCAAACGAACTGAACGCGGGGCTGGTCTTCGATATGGTTTACACCCCGTTGGAGACGCCGCTGCTGAAGCTGGCGCGGGCGCGCGGAATTCCCGTGGTGACGGGCCTGGAAATGTTTGTGCAGCAGGGCGCGCGGCAGTTCGAGATATGGACCGGCAAACCGGCGCCGGAAGCTGAGATGATGCGGGTGGTGGAACTGGAGCTGCGGCGGCGAGGGTAAAGGACGGAGTTCGTGCGGGCCCAGGTATCGCATTTATTCTTGCCGACGCCCAATTTATTTTGCCGCGGCCGACTTGCAGGACGACAGCATTTCGCGTCTGAGAATGGCGTTCATGCGCGATTGATAGCCCCTGCCATGAGACTTCAGCCATTCCAGAACATCTCCGTTGAGCCGTGCGGTGACAAGGCGCTTGATGGGGCGATACAGATGCCCGCGCACCCGCTTGGTCTTTGCCCATTCGCCGTCGGTCAGGACAGGAATGTCGCTGGTGTCTATCGCGCTCTCCGGACGCGCTGCCAATGCTTTCAGATTTGCGCGCTGCGCGCCGGTCAGTGGCGGCAACGATACCAGCGTGTACCTAACCATTTTCTTTTTCATGGCGTCGCCTCTCCTTTGATTGATCAGCAAGTGCTTACTTTTGCTTCTTCCCCGGTTTTCCTGCTTTAGCGGCTTTCGGCTTTTCCCCTTCGAGGTGCCCGACGGGAATCGGCCCCATGTCCGGGCCGATGCGTTTTACTGAGGTATCCAGCATCTCGTAGTTGATGGTGCGCATGGCGGCCGGACGCGTGATTCCGCTGGCGGCGTTGACAGCCATGTCCTGGCCGCCGGCGATCTGGAAGCTGAAGGTGGGCACGGCGCCTTTTGAGTCGGTCTGCGAGCCGACTTTTACCGGCAGATATCCCTGGATGGGATGGAGCCGGAACGCTGTCTCGTAGCGGTGGTGCTTCAGGCTCCACGTAAAAACCCGCACCTGGTCGAAGTCGAAGGACAATCCAGCTTTGGGCGGGCTCAGGACGGTCACATATTCGGGAACCTGGTGGTCGGCCGCATTTGAATCGTCGTCCTCAATTTTGGTGAGCACGTAAGCGCCCACCATGCGCTGGCCTTCGGCATACTGGGCTACTTCGTCCGGCACCTCCACGTCCACCCGCCCGGCGAGCAGCCAGCCGGCGTGACCCTGGGCATCGCGCACCAGCCACCAGTCTTCCATGACCACCCCCGGAAGATCATCGGGCGTGGGTGCCGGCTTGGGGACGGTCGCGGCAGGCTTGGCCGATGTGGCTTTAGCGTCGGGACCCTTTGCAGGCTGAGAGCCAGGCGCGTTGAATTTGGACGCCGGGGTGGATGCAGCCGGCACCTTGGGAACCGACGCGCGGGCCAGAAGCTGCACCTTGGTGTTGGCGGGAAGCAGATAAAAATGATCCGTCTCGCGACCGGGGAGATTGTGCAGGTAGATGTCGTCGCGCACCGTGGCAGTGGCCACTACGGGGTCCTTCTGATGCCGGCTGGCGAGCTGCGCGAATGCGTCGTAGGCCTTGGCGTCAATCACGGCATGATCTTCGATCCAGCCAATCTCGTTTTTCTGGGTCTTGACTTTCACGAACCGGCGGCCGCGTTCCAGCACTTCCAGCTGCTGGCCGTTAACCACTTCCGCCACGCGATTCGAGACCGCGGCCACTCGATCGTGGAGGTACATCTGGCGAGCGGAGACGTACACCGTCTCGTGCTGTTCCTTATGGAAGCGGGTGCACGCGCAAGGAAGCACGAGCACACCCAGCAAAAGCAGCGGGGGCGCAGAGGCTCCGCGGCGCTTCGCGCAATGGATGAATGAGATAGGGGATCTCGTGAGCACAGCCAGTGGCGTTCTCCATGAGGATAGCACTCAAACGATCGCAGGGAACAGATTTCAGACGACAGGCGTCACCGCTCAATTATCAGTTTCCGCGATCGGAAGTTTTTCTCGCGCGTGCCAATCCGATTGCGAAGCATAAGCGTATTTGCATCAGGAGGACACTCATGCTGTTTCCCCGTAAAAATCTGTCGGTCATTCCATTTGGATCTTCGCAACCATCCGCTGAAACGTTCAAACAACTTCAACAAGCCATGAATCGCCGCCGGTTTCTCACCGGACTGGGTGCGGCTGGCGCCGTGGCGGGCACCGCAATGGTGACCGGATGCGGGTCGAATTCCATGGCCTCTGCTCAAATGTCAGGATCGACCACCGACACGGCCCAGCAGATCTTCACAGCCGCGCTGATTGCCGAAGATCTTGCCATCACCATGTATTACAACGCGCTGGTGGGCGGCGTGATTCAGGATCCCAACCTGTCTGGAACCGGCGGGTCGGCCACCAATGTGACCGCAAACGGCAGCGTGGCCAACGTGGGCTACCTGCGCGGAGCGCTGGCCGAGGAGATGAGCCACGCCAGCCTGCTGCGCACGCAATTGAACATTACTGCATCGACAAACGACCCGGTGCAGACCTTCTACTTCCCTACCGGCACCTTTGACAATTTGACCAACTTCTTCCCGATCATCATTGCACTGGAAACGGCCTTCATCGCCGCTTACATGACGGCGGTGGAGGAGTTCAGCCTGATGCTGGGCAATGTTGCCCCCTACAGCTCGACCCAGATGGACGCGACCGGCACAGCCTATACGCCCGCCAACCTTGCCGCATTCGCCAAGATTTCTGCCGCAATTCTGGGCGTGGAAGCAGAACATCGCACTCTGGCCCGCGCCATCCCTCCCCCACCTACCTTCAATGGCGTCACCATTCTGCCATCCGACGATGTTTGCTACGAGTCAACCGACACGCTGCAGACCGTCTACAACGGCATGAACTCCGCGGCGGCCGCGCTCGCGCCGTTTCTCTCGTCGAGTTCGGGCACCACCGCCTACATGCTGCAGACAGCGCTGAGCGGCGCAGCAGCCGTGCAGTTGGCCTGCACTGGAATGCCGCCAATGTAGTGAAGTACAGGGGTTAGGGGTCAGGGTTTAGGGGTCAGACGGAGAAGCCCAAGGCACAATTATCGGCGGCTTCTGTTCCTCCGGCAGAAACTGATCCCTGATCCCTGTTCCCTGCTTTATTGCGGCGCCGCCACGATCGCTACCGCGTTTCCTTCCGTGGTAGAAGTGATCTGCGAATCGAGCTGGCCGAGGACGGTGGAGTCAAAGGTGAAGGCATCGAAGTACGGGCTGCCCGCTGAACCCACCTCGAAGACAAACGTGTTTGTTGAATCCTCAGCCATGCCGAGCGGTTGTTCGCCGGCTGCGGTGGTGGTGTCGGTGGCTATGGTGTACACAGCAGGTGTGGCGCTGCTGGCGGTGATGGTAAATCCCGCGATGTTGCCGGCGCTTGTCCCTTGTCCATTGGCAACGTACACATAGTTGCCTGTGGAGGCGGGCAGAACGAAGTTGGGCGCGAGCCCGCCGCTGGCGATGGGCGAGCCCGTAGCCTGAGTGAGGGTGCCGCCCAGCGAACTGTAGTTGAAAATGCGCAATCCGCCTGAAGTTCCGGCTGTATCTCCCAGCACTTCGCCAACGTAGAACAGACGCGGAGTGGCGCCGGGATCTACGGCCACGGAGAGTGCCGAACCGCCTGTGTTGGCCACGCCAATAGTGGTGTACTTGGAGCCGAACGGGTTTGTCCCGGTGGCCGCGGCGGCGTTAAACGGGACAATGACGGTGCCCCCCGTGCCGAGCGCGACGAAGACATTGTCGTCATCCCCCGAAATCGCCATCTGGTTGCTCTGCAAATCGGCGTTGGTCACCGAGAGCGATACATTCAGTTCGGTGCCAGTGCCGGCGCCTGTCGTGGGGTCAATGGGGATGGCGCCCATGGTGACTCCGCCGGTGCCGGCTATGGCCTCGATGAGCCATGAACTGGTCGTATCCACCTGAACGGCTGCGGCCTGATCCGTGCTCACTGTCACGGCCGTTCCCAACGTGCCATTGGTGATGGGAAATGAGAAGACTCCGGAAGTGCTGCTTACAATGAGGAAATTCCCTGCCGGATCGATGGACATGGAATACGGTAGCCCCTGGATCGGCCATGAACTGCCGGAGATAGCGGTCAGCGTGCCACTGACGATCGAGTTGCCGACAATGCCGGGGCTGGTGCCGCCATCGAGAATATAAAAATTGTTGCTGCTGGCGGTGGTGCAGTTGGTGGTGCATGTGCCGGTGGTGGTGGTGGTTGGCGCCTGCCAGAAATCGCCGCATCCGGCCCCAAAGCCGATCAGGAGCGGGGCCGCCACAAACAACAGCTTTGCCCACTGTCCAGGTTTCATTGCCGCTCCTTATTGAAAGGCAAACTCATCGCCCGCCCAGATTTAGCTTACAGAGTGCCGCTCGGACGCACTATCGGTCCTCTGCCTGAAATTGGATGCGAAGCGCCGGCGCAGGGCCTAAGGCTTAGACGCAGTGCGGCCAGTGTTCGCTCATTTCGTTGGCGTCTGCCGTGCCTGCCAGACGAGTCGCGCCGCGGTGAGGTCTTCAATGGCCATGCCTACGGATTTGAAGACGATGCGGCGGTCGACAGGCGCGGCAGCGGAGCCGGAGAGGATTTCGCCGATTTCGGCCTGGACCTTGACGCCGGAGAGACGGACGTCTCCAGACTCGCGCTCGGCACAGGAGCGGGACTCGGCTACCACGAAGCTCGACTGCATTGCGTCATCGTCCAGTTCGCGGAGGACTGCGCCAGTTGCGCCGACAGCCAGCACCAGGGCATGGGGCTGGAGCCAGCGGCCTTCGAGCACCGGAGATGGCGAGGCCGTTACCGTCAGCACCACGTCTGCCGCGGCAGCTTCTTCAATGGCTACGAAGCGTGCGCCGGTCTCGCCTGCAAGACGTTGCGCGTTGGCGGGCGTGCGGCTCCAGACGCGAATGTCGCTGAGAGCGGGGCGCACCAGTCTGAATGCCTGAATGTGCGAGCGAGCCTGCACGCCGCTGCCGAGAATTCCCAGGCTGGGCGCCTGTTTGGGAGCCAGCGCGTCCAGTGCGACTGCGGAGACGGCGGCGGTGCGCATCTGGGTAATCAGGCGGCCATCCATGATGGCGAGCGGCTCGCCGGTGGAGCGGCGCAGAAGTTCGACGATGGCCATGTGCGTGTGCAGGCCCAACTCGGCATTGGCGGGGTAGAACGTGACCGTCTTCACACCCATCACATCGCCTGCGATGACCGGCATCACGGCGAACCAGCCGTTGCGGAAGCCCTCTGCATTGCCGGCGCGGAGAATGGTGCGGGCGGGCTGCTCGACAAGGCCGGCGGAGTAGTCGATCAGCGCCTGGCGTATTGCCGGAATGAGGGATTCATAGGTGAGGGCGGCGCGGACTTCTTGCTCGGGGATGTACATGGACTAGGGAATTCTCATCTGGGAGGCGGGTTGGGTTCGTGGTTTCCCACCCATTCCGCAAAGGACGCGGTGCCCAGAGGGCTCCCAGATGGGGCACCCATCATGATTGCTTAATTGGGCCGGCCGCCGGAGCTGGTGCGGCGGCGGAAGCGCTCATCGACTGGCTGACGGCCCTGAAAGCCGGATTCTACGGTGTGCCAGTGTTCGATGGCGGTCTCGCCCATTCGCCAGCAGAGCAGCACCACCTCGCCATCGAAATTGCAGGGAAAGTCGAGCAGGCCGGCGTCGAGGTCCTTTACCTGCACGCCGATGGAATCGATCTCGGCAATGCTTTCGCGGACGCGCTGTAGATGGGACTCCATCTCCGCGCGCAGTTTGGCCACGCTGCCCACGTCCACTCTCATGCCGCCGGCATTGGAGACGCGCCGCGCCACATCCGTCAGTTGGGACTCGAACTGCTCCGCGTCGCGCTTGCCTTCGATGGCGCGCTTGAGCAGCGACTCCAGCACCGGGAGCAGAGACTGCGCTTCGTCGAGGGTGAAGGTTTTCATCGATATGCCCTGGATATAAGCATACGACAAATGCAGGGAACAGGGATTAGGGAACAGGGAACAGGTGGGAACGGGGAACAGAAAAGCTTTGGTCACTTCCGCAGCTTGTTCATCATTGCGACGATCATCCGGCTCACCTCGCTTGAAAGGCCGTGGGACGATTGATGCATTGGTTTTGAGCCAAAGCCGAGTGCCTCTGAAATCACGAGTTGGGTCTGAACTTCGCAGTTTGAGCCTCTTGCATGACCGAGGAACAGGACGTACTCTCCTCTCGTGGACCTTCCGTAACCCTCCGCGATGTTGCTTGCAACGGAAACGGAAGCTCGTCGCAACTGATTGGTCAGTCCGAACCTTTCCGAGGCTGGAAAGTCAGCGGTCAGCTTATATATCTCCAGTGCCATCTGAACTGCCCGCTGCCAAACCACGAGATCCTTGAATGATTGCCCCATAGCCGCCCCCTGATCCCTGTTCCCTAATCCCTGTTCCCTGTTCCCCGCAGTTCCAGCATCCGGTCAAGAGCAACGCGCGCCCAGTGCTTCACGCCGGGGCGCACCTGGATGCGGTTGACTACGCGGCCTTCAATCAGGTTTTCGAGGGCCCAGGCGAGGTGCTGCGGGCTGATGCGGTACATGGTGGTGCACAGGCAGCCGGTGTCGTCGAGAGTGATGATGCGCTTGCCTTCATTGGCGAAACGGCGGGCGAGACGGTTGACCAGGTGAATCTCTGTGCCGATGGCGAACATGGACCGTTTGGGGGCGTTCTCGACCAGCGCGATGAGGCGTTCCGTAGAGCCAAGCGCATCGGCTTTCTGGCAGACTTCAAACCGGCACTCGGGATGAACGATGACCTGGATCTCGGGATACTTCGCGCGGACTTGGTCGACATGGCCGGGCAGAAAGCGCTGATGGACGGCGCAGTGGCCCTTCCACAGAATGATGCGGCTGGCTTCCAAGGCAGCCTTCGTCTGGCCGCCGTGCAGTGCCCACGGATCCCAGACCTGCATGGCGTCGAGTGGAATGCCCATGGCGAAGCCGGTGTTGCGGCCGAGGTGTTGGTCGGGCAGAAACAGGATACGCCTGCCACGGACGAAGGCCCACTCGAAGGCTGCGCGGGCGTTGGATGAGGTGCAAACCAGGCCGCCGCGCTCGCCGCAAAAGGCCTTGATGGCGGCGGTGGAGTTCATGTAGGTGAGCGGGATCAGATCGCTGGTGAGGCCGAGGCGTTCGAGGGCTTCCCAGCAGGCTTCGACCTGCGAGATTTCCGCCATGTCCGCCATGGAGCAGCCGGCGTTCAGGTCGGGCAGGATGACCTGCTGGGCCTGCTGTCCCGGTCCTTCGGGGCGGCCCAGTACGTCGGCGCTCTCGGCCATGAAGTGGACGCCGCAGAAGACGATGTACTGCGCGCCGGTTTCGGCTGCGATTTTGGAGAGCTTGTAGCTGTCGCCGGTGAAGTCAGCGAAGCGGATGACCTCGTCGCGCTGGTAGTGGTGGCCGAGCACGATGGTGGTTGCGCCCAGTTTGGCGCGTGCTTCGGCTATACGTGCATCCATGGAGTGATCAGGAAGCGCGAGGTAGTTTTCCAGGCTGCAACTGCTTTCGGCGGACAAGGCCGCCGTTGGATCGTCAAGAACAAGACTCATTTTTCTTCCGCCTTCAGTCCAGCCACTCCCAAATGCGGGCCGCCGGACGGGGATGTTGAAAGCTAACGAAACCGGCTGCAGTGGATGCACTGACTTCTGAGATCATCGGCAGATGCGCCGCCAAGCTCAGGGTTCCCCATCCACGGGGTTGTTGCAGCACTCACAAGTTAGACGCCATTTGAAGCCGGCGGATTCCCAATAATCCGTTCCGCGAGCCAAAAACCGGCCTGCCTGTGGCTAGTTTATCGCAGGCCGCAAGCGTTGGCTGCGCATGGAATAATTTCGGCCAGGGCGATTGCGGGAATAATCACATCGCCCCTCCAGGGCGAAGGCGCGGTGTGGGATGCTTTCCCAGGGTTCCATCCGCTGCGGCGGATTCCACCCTGGGCTATTTTCGCGTCTCCCTCCGGGAGGAGAGTTCGGCTCGCAGGCGCGAAAGAGGCAGGTACAAACGCCTGGATGAAATCGTCTGAATGCTTGGTCATTTCAATCATCGAACGGTCAGACAAGGAGATGCAATGAACGAACTGGAGCAGGTGCTGATTGGCGACAGCGCACACACGGCGCCGGCGGTCATTCTTGAAGGGTTGGGGAGCGAGGCTGCTCACGCCGCCGTTGCCGGCGCGCCGCGCAGCATTTATGAGGAACTGTGGCATATCGCCTATTGGCAGCAGGTCACACTCGACTGGGTGCGCGGGGTCGAGACACCCTATCCTGTTCACGCATCGGACGGATTTCCCACCCCCGACAAGGCCGCACGCGAAGACTGGGAGCAGCTTCGGCAGCGATTCTTCCGGACAAACAAGGAGGCAGCCGCGGCGGCGCTCGACGCGGGCCGGCTGGAGATTGAGGTTCGCTGTCCGTCAAGGCCGGGGATGCCGACGCGCGTGATGACGGTGCGCGAGCAGTTGGAGAGCCTGGGCGCGCACAACGCCTATCACTTCGGCCGCGTCGTGCTGCTGCGCCAGTTGCAAGGATTGTGGCCGCCACCCTCGGGCGGCTATACCTGGTGAGCCCGGAATGCCTTGAAACTGAACGTCGCGCTGAGTCGTACTGTTTGTGACCGCGTCGCACGGGAAGGTATCATTGCACCTTATGGGAACGCCGCCAATTCAGATTGCCAGCCTGGGTATGTGGGATTCGCTGATCCTGATGGTGATGGCTCTGGTGGTCTTCGGGCCGCGCCGTCTGCCCGAGATCGGCCGCCAGATCGGCAAGCTGATGTACGAGTTCCGCAAAGCCTCCAACGACTTCAAATTCCAGATGGAAGAGGAGCTGCGCTCCGCCGAAGATGCCGATCGGCGCAAGAAGGAAGAGGAGCGGCTGAAGGCGCTGGCGGCTGCAGCTCCACCGCAGCCGGCGTTGACGGATGGTGTTGCTCAGGTCTCAGAAGCCCAGGTAGCAGACTCCCTGGTCTCAGAATCGAGACCAGGGGCACCCAGTTCTGAGGCCGGTTCTGAGGCTGGTTCTGAGGTTCCTGATGCGTTGACCCTGCCGGAGAATATTGACGGCAGAGGAAGAGAGCCGATCAAGCTGGCATCCCTGCCCGAAGAGAATGAGCCGCGCATCATGCCTCCCTCCACTGGCGAACAGGTGCTTGGGGCGCGGCCTAACAGCCTGGCCGCGCTGGCGTCGGCCGCGAATGGGGCCAGCGCCGCAGATGCCGTTGAACCGCAGCCCGCTGCCATTCACGAGCCCGCTGTGCAAACGGAATTGTTTGCGGAGATTCCCGCCTCGGAGCAAACTTCTCCGGATGCGGAGCAGGCGGCACACCATGGTTGATGCGACGGACGCAATCGGCAAAGCCCGCGCGGTAGTCTCGGAGCGCGCCGAACTGCCCGGCATGAGCCTGATGGAGCACCTGGACGAGCTGCGCCGGCGCATCGTTCACTCGGCCATCTCTCTGGCCGTCGGGTTCGGAATCTGCTGGTTCTTTCACGATCGCATTGTCGGTTTTCTGCAGGCGCCGCTCATTCACATCGGCAAGTCGCTGGTCTTTACGCATCCCATGGATGCGCTGAACCTCGATCTGCAAGCCGCGCTGCTCGGCGGAGCCATTCTCGCCTCGCCGTTCATCCTCTTTCAGGTATGGCTGTTCATTGCGCCGGGGCTTTACCAGAAGGAACGGCGCTTCGTGGTTCCGTTCATGGCCGCCACGGTCGGGCTGTTCCTCACCGGCGCGGCCTTCGGCTACTACTACGTGCTGCCGGGCGCCATCAAGATCCTGGTAGTGGATATGGGCCATAATTTCACGCCCATGATCACCATCGAGGATTACACCAGCTTTTTTCTCTCCATCATTCTGGGCCTGGGTATCAGCTTCGAGATGCCCATCCTCATCTTTTTCCTGGCGCTGTTCGGAATCGTCAGCCCGAAGTTTCTTTTCAAGAACATCCGCTACGCGATTCTGATTGTATTCATCGTGGCGGCCTTCATCTGCCCCAGTCCCGATCCCTGGACCATGTGTTTCTATGCCGTTCCCATGCTATCGCTCTACCTGATTGGCATCGCCGTGGCCTGGTGGGTTCATCCCTCACGCCGCAAAGCCAGAGAAGCCAAGGCGGCGGTATGAGACTCGCTCCGGCTCGACTCCGCCATCCGACGCTGCGCGCCCCATCCTTGCCGTCCGCCGCGGCGGATTTTTGCGGCAAGGGTAGGAAAGCACGAACGTCAGTCCGCTTTGCCGGCGCACGACTGATCCTCTTCACGCTGCTTCTCTTTGTCCCGTTCGCTCTTCGCGCGCAGCCTCACTTCAACGGCGCCAAGGCGCTCGATTACGCGCGCCAGTTTGTCGCCATCGGTCCACGCTGGGTGACCAGCCCCGGCCATCTCAAGGCCGAGGCTTTTCTGCGCGATCACTTTCAGCACGACCAGCTCGAAGAGGACACCTTCACCGCCAATACTCCCATCGGTCCCGTTGCCATGCGCAATTTCATCGTGCGTTTTCCAGGCAAGAAAGATGGTGTCATCGTCCTCAGTACGCACTACGAAACCAACTACCCTTTGCGCAATATCAACTTTGTCGGCGCCAACGACGGAGCCTCAACCACGGGTCTGCTGATGGCCATCGCCGATCAAATTCGTGGCAAGCAACTGGATGGCTATTCCGTCTGGCTGGTTTTCTTCGATGGCGAGGAAGCAATTCAGACCTGGTCGGCGAGCGATTCGACATACGGCAGCCGGCACCTGGCCGCGAAATGGGGACGTGACGGGACTCTCGCGAAGATAAAGGCGTTCATGCTGGCTGACATGATCGGCGACAAGGACCTCGACATCCAGCGCGAAACCAAGTCCACCGGCTGGCTGGTCGACCTGGTGCGCCAGGCGGCTCACAAGTACGGCTACGACCGCTATTTCTTTCAGACCGAAGAAGCCGTGGAAGACGACCACCTGGCCTTCGTGGAGCGCGGCGTGCCGTCGATTGATGTGATCGACTTGGACTACGGCCCCAATAACAGCTATCACCACACCGCCCAGGACACGCTGGACAAGATCAGCGCCCGGAGCCTGACCATCGACGGCGATGTGTTTCTAGAAACCATCCGACTCATCGATCTGCGCTAAATCGAATCCGTGCGATAGCCTGCGCACAATCCGCGGTGGACACGTCGGCGATCGAGCGGCATCATTTGTATGATGTGCATCATTCGCGAAAGTCCGCATCATTCTCGCATGTTGCATCAAGCTCATGAATGATGCACAATAGTCCCATGCGCACAACAGTCAATCTCGACGACGACGCCTACGAGCTTGCAATGCTCCGCGCAAGAGGCAAAGACATCACCCTGGGCGCCGCTCTGAGCGAGTTCATTCGCGAAGCCCACGAAGTGCACGGTCAGGATAGGCATGTGCCTTCTGGCCTCGTCCGTGGGCCCAAGGGGATGCTGATGTTCGCCGCGCGCAAAGACGGCCGCGTTCTGACCACTGAGATGGTGAAGGCAACTCTGCTGGAACTGGAAGAAGAGGACGATGAACGCAGAGCGTTACTTACTCGACGTCAATATTCTCGTCGCGCTGTTTGATCCCGGGCACATCCACCACCGCAGCGTCGCGCGTTGGTTCAGTTCGCCCGGACTTAAGTGGGGGGTGTGCGTCTTCTCCGAGGCCGGCTTCCTGCGCGTCTCCACCGGCACGGCAGCAGGCAGAAGAACTCTCGAACAGGCTGCCAATATCGTAAAGTCCTTCAGCAACGATCCAAGCTTTAGCTATTGGCCGATTGGCTCCAACTGGACCTCACTGACCGAGCCGTTTCAACGCCGCGTCTTCGGCCATCAGCAAATCACCGATGCCTATCTGCTCGGCCTTGCCATCAAAGAAAAAGGCGTCCTGGTCACACTCGACAAGGCCCTCCGCTCCATGGCCGGGCCGCGTTTCAGCAAGCATCTTCTGGTGCTGGAATAACCGTCGCGCTCGCGCATCGGAATCCATCTTCCCGTTCCTGTAGCATTCAAAGATGATCGCCGGCGTTTCCTGGGTGTGGTGGCTTGCTTTTCATGCGGCGGTGGCCGCGCTGCTGCTGGCCGATTCCCTGCTTCCCGGCCACAAGCGCGAGGC
>Ga0302314_10004956_pt1 | contig 24362 bp, 21 predicted proteins | sample III_Palsa_N2_3_FD_200533 | JGI IMG/M metagenome (GOLD analysis project Ga0302314, IMG submission 200533) | Peat permafrost microbial communities from Stordalen Mire near Abisko, Sweden - III_Palsa_N2_3 | ecosystem: Environmental > Terrestrial > Soil > Palsa > Peat permafrost | place: Sweden... | reverse complement strand
CGGGCGGCGGCGGCGGCGGGGCTGTCGGCGCCCGGCGTCGTCGGCATCCGCTTCGCGCTCGAGCCGACCCGTCGGACCTCGGCGCCCGTGCGATCAGCTCTGATCGGCGCCGCCCTGGCCGTCATCACCGTGACCGCCACCGTGACCTTCGCCAGTGGTCTGCACACCCTGGTCTCCCGGCCCGCGCTCTACGGCTGGAACTGGAACTATCTCCTCTTCCCGGGAAACCAGAACATCCCGCAAGAGGCACTGACACGACTCCGGCACGATCCGGACGTCGCGGCAGCTTCGGGGGTGAGTCCGGAGCAGGCCACGATCGACAAGCAAGAAGTTCCCATTCTCATCGGAACGCCGGGAGTTAACCCTGGCCCTCCGATCCTTTCCGGTCACGCGGTGGCCGCCGCCGATCAGATCGTGCTCGGCGGGCAGACGCTGCTGCAACTGCACAAGCATGTGGGCGACACCGTCGTGTTGTCCTACGGCGCTCCCCAGAATGCCCCCATCTACGTACCGCCCACCCGGCTGGTCATTGTCGGCACGGCGACGTTCCCGGCGATCGGCTATCCCAGCAGCGTGGCCGACCATACCTCGATGGGCACCGGCGCCATGGTGTCGACCCGAGTCGAACCGGCCGCACTCAGGAAGGCGGAGACCAAGTCGGATCCGCTCCTGAACGGGCCCAGCATGGTGCTCGTGCGACTGCGCCCCGGTGTGAGCGCTGCCGCCGGGCGAGCCGACTTGCAGCATGTGGTCCACGCGATCAACAAGGTTCTGGCCTCCGACCCGGACGCGGGAGGCAACAGCATCGCGCTGCTCGGAGTCCAGCGCCCGGCCGAGATCGTCAACTACCAGTCCATGGGAATCACGCCGGTGCTCCTGGCGTCCGGGCTCGCCCTCGGTGCGGTGATGGCTCTCGGCCTCACCCTGGCGGAGACGGTCCGACGCCGCCGCCACGACCTGGCGCTGCTCAAGACCCTCGGCTTCACGCGCCGGCAGCTCTCCGCCGTGACGGCCTGGCAGGCATCGGTGGCGGCGGTTGTCGGGGTGGTCGTGGGCATCCCGATCGGGATTGCCGTCGGTCGCCAACTGTGGACCCTGTTCGCGCGCGACATCAACGCCGTGCCCGTGCCGACGGTGCCCGTCCCGTCGATCCTGCTCATCGGCGCCGGCGCCATCGTGCTCGCCAACATCGTCGCCGCGCTCCCCGGGCGTCTGGCGGCCCGTACCCCGACGGCCCTGGCCCTGCGCGCGGAGTAAAGCGCCGGCCGGCAGCCCGTTCGACGCATGTCTCTTGGGGGGTTGACAGCTCATGTCGCCTCTGCAACTATGAGCGATAGATTATCTATCGCTGATAGATACAAGAGCCGAGAGCCGAGAGGAGGGGAGCGTGCCGACGACCGAGGCGGAGCAGGTGGATCGGCGGGGGCGACGCAAGGAGGCCAAGCTGGCCGTGATCCTGGCCGAGGCCTGGGCGCTGGCCCGTCGCGACGGGCTGGCTGCCATCTCGCTGCGCGATCTGGCTGACCGGGTCGACCTGCGCCAGCCCTCGCTCTATGCCTACTTCGACTCGAAGCTCGGCCTGTACGACCTGTTGTTCGCCGACGGCAATCACCAGCTTCTCGAGCGGGTCAGGTCGTATCCACCCAGCGACGACCCCCGCCATGCGCTCGTCGAGTTCGTGCAGGTGCTCGTGCGGTTCTCGAGTGAGGACGTTGTTCGCCATCAGCTTCTGTTTCAGAGGACCATCCCCGGATTCGAGCCCTCGGAGAGCTCCTATGCGATCGCCCTCGAGTTCTACGCCTTTGCCCGTCAGCGCCTGGCCGCCGCCGGCGTGTCCGATCCCGGGGATGTCGATGTATTCAGCGCGCTGGTGAACGGGCTCTCCCATCAGCAGGTGGCAAACGACCCCGGCGGCGACCGTTGGGTCCGCCTCGCCGAACGGGCGGTGGACATGTTTCTGGCCGATGTGAAAAGGCGTGCAAAAAGCAGCTCTCAGAAAGGAGCACGACAGTGAAGCAGACAACCATGCTGGACGTGGCGACGGTACCGCGGATCATGCACACCGAGGCGATGAGGATCGCAGCAGTGGAGAATGCCAAGTTCGCGGCACAGCTGCGGAGCTTTGGACCTGACGACTGGAAAAAGCCCACCGATTGCGTCCTCTGGGACGTGCACGCCCTGGCTGCGCATGTGGTGGGATCGGCGGCCAGCCAGGCGTCGCCGCGCGAGTTCGTCCGTCAGGTCAGAAAGGGTCGCCCGCTGGTCGCCGAGATCGGTGCGCAGTACTGGTGGGACGGCATGAACGAGCTCCAGGTCCGCGAGCGGGCCGATCTGCTCCCCGCACAGCTCGTCGCCGAATGGGAAAGCGGATCGGCAAGAGCCCTCCGGGCCCGGACGCGACTCCCGCGCCCGATTGCCAGACTTCCTCTGCTCAACCTTCCGGCACCGGTCGGGCGCCAGCCCGTCTCGTACCTCTTTGATGTCGGGTTCACACGCGACGTATGGATGCACCGCATCGACCTGGCTGGGGCCACGGGAAGGATCCTGGACCTCGATCCGGACCACGATGGGCGCATCGTCGCCGACATCGTGGCCGAATGGGCGAACACGCATGATGAGCCGTTCGTCCTCGTGCTCGGCGGCCCGGCCGGGGGTCAGTACACCGCGGGCACGGGTGGTGAGGAAGTCTCGATGGACGCCATCGAGTTCTGCCGGGTCCTGGCCGAACGTGGCCACGGGACGGGGATCCTGCGCCACAGCCTGCCGCTCTGACTCTGGCCGCCCACGAGACAAAGGAACCACGAAATGGACACGACGATCAGCGAAGTCGCCGACCGCATCTACCGGATCTCAACGTTCACGCCCGAGATCGGGCCGACGGGCTTCACCTTCAACCAGTACCTCATCGACGACGAGCAGCCCCTGCTCTTCCACACCGGGCCGCGCGGCCTGTTCCCGCTCGTCACCGAGGCGATTGCCTCAGTCACCCCGTTCGAGCGGCTTCGCTGGATCACCTTCGGGCACGTCGAGTCGGACGAGTGCGGCGCCATGAACGAGATGTTGGCGGCGGCGCCGCAGGCCGAGGTGGCGCACGGAGCGCTTGGCTGCATGGTGTCGTTGAACGACATGGCCGACCGCGCCCCGGTGCCGCTCGCTGACGGTCAGGTCATTGACCTCGGGGCACACCGGGTCCGGCACATCGACACCCCGCACGTGCCTCACGCCTGGGAGGCCCGAGTCCTCTACGAGGAGACCACGAACACGCTGCTGTGCGGCGATCTCTTCACCCAGCTCGGCAATGGCCCTGCGGTCACGACCGAAGACATCGTCGAGGCGGCGGGGCAGGCGGAGGACGTCTTCGGGGCCAGCTGCCTCACGCCACAGACCGCCCCCACCATCCGGCGCCTGGCCGACCTCAACCCGGCGACGCTCGCCGTGATGCACGGCTCGTGCTTCACCGGAGACGGGGCGAAGGCGCTTCTGGCGCTGGCAGATGACTACGCGGCGCGTCTGGCCCGCGCCGGCGACTGAATCGGCGAAGCAGCCCGCACACGTCGACCGGCGCCGCGTCGACCCTCAGGACGCGGCGGGCGCGACGGAGTCCGAGAACTGCTGTTTGGCCGCGGGGTAGTCGGGCTTACCGACCTGCGTCCGCGGCACCCGGCCGACGACAACGACCTGGCGTGGGATCTTGTACGCGGCCAGCTTCTCCCGGGCCGCCCCGAGGATGACGTCGACGTCCTCGTCCGTCCCCGGGGCGCGGGAAAGGACAGCGGCGACCTTCTGCCCGAACCGCTCGTCGTCGACGCCGAACACAAGGGCGTCCTCCACCCAGGGCAGGGCCTTGAGGACCTCCTCGACCTCCTCGGGATACACCTTCTCGCCGGCGGTGTTGATGGAGGACGAGCCCCGTCCGAGCAGGGTGAGCGACCCGTCGGCGTCGATCGTGGCGAAGTCACCGGGGATCGTGTAGCGCTGGCCGTCAATGACCCGGAACGTGGTGGCGCTCTTGGCCTCGTCCTTGTAATAGCCCTCGGCGCCCCCGGGCAGTGCCACGAGCCCGGGTTCACCCGTGCCCGGTTCCAGCCGGCGTCCGTCCTCGGTGATCACGATGACACCGGGCCCCGGCTGGAAGCGACCGGTCTGCGCCGGCACGTCGGCCGTGGCGATCGACATGCCCATGGCCCCTTCGCTGGCGCCGATGATGTCGATGATGACCGCACGGGGCAGATGTGCGAGGAGCCCGGCCTTGTTCTCGGCGGAGAACATCGTTCCTGACGACATGATGAACCGCACGCACGTCAGGTCCCGGGACGAGTTCTTGTCCAGTGCCGTCAGCATCGGTCGGGCGAAGGCGTCACCGACGATCGTGATGGCGTTCACCCGCTCGGTGGCGACGGTGTCCCACAGCTCATCCACGTCGAATCGGCGGCCTTCGAGCAGCACGATGGTGCCGCCCGTTGCCAGTGCAGGTGCTGCGCCGATGCCGAGGCCGGTGTTGTGCGTGAGCGGCGGTGCGGGCAACGAGATCAGCACGTCTTCGGTGCCTTCGACCGTCCGCGTGAAGGCCGGGACCTCGTCAATAGGGACCGGCGCGTACCCGGCGAGGACCGGGACGGTTTCGAGGATGTAGGCCAGCGGCGGCCCGACCTTGGTGATGGCGGCCTTGGGCATGCCCGTGGTGCCGCCGGTGTAGATCATGGTGATGTCACCGGCGTCGCGGGTGATACGAGGAGCCGGTTCAGCCTGCGCGAGCGCCTCCTCGTAGGCGAGAGCGCCGGATAGGAGCGCGCCGCCATCGTCGACCGCGAGCAGGAGCCGGAGCGGCCCGGTCTCGGCGAGGGCCTTGGCCACCACCTCAGAAAGGCTCGAGTGGTACACGAGCGCGTCGGCATCGGCGTTGGCGAGCAGGTAGGCCAGCTCGTTGGCCGTGTACCGGTAGTTGATGTTGAACGGGACCGCTCGCAGCTTGAGCGCGGCGAAATAGCTCTCGAGGAACTCGGGGCTGTTGTAGAGCAACTGACCGACCTTGGCGCCGGCACCGAGGCCGTGCGCGCTCAGTACGCCGGCCAGCCGAGCCGAGCGGTCGTCGAACTCGCGCCAGGTGCGCCGGGTCGCGCCCTGGACGACGGAGAGCCGGTTCGGCACCGCATCGGCAATCGCTTCCCAGAGCGTGGCGGGATGCAGTTCCATGGCTCCTCCTCATTCGCCGAGCACGACTGACGGCTCTTCGAGGACCCACGCAGCGGCGAAGGCACGTAGCCGTCGAGGCCAGGTCTCCAAAGCGCCCCAAGGGGGACGCTATTCGACTCGTCGGCTTTGTGCAGATCCGGGACTCGTGCCGAGGCGGTTCGGGCTTTCTCGGCGCGCAGGCCGGTCGCCCCGAAATGGCCGGGTCCCTCTGAGATCCTTTGGCTAACGTGACATGTCGTGCCGCAACTGCGTGGCACCGTTCAGCGCGTGGTTCTGCGCCGATGGGGAAGGCGGGAGATCTCGACATGGCGAATGACGCAGCCCGCGAGACCCCTCGACTCATAGATGACGTTCGTGGTGTCCGCTACGGCGAAGCAATCGCCGTGTTCGCACGCGACGGTCATTTCGAGGCCGAGGTCTTCGGCACCCAGTTCCTCAACGACTGCCCCCAGGGGCTGTGGGACGCCCTCGACCCGACTGCCATCGCGGCTGATCTGGGTGCCCTGGCCGTCAAGCTCAACGGGCCGCGGCGCTGGGTCATCGACGGCATCGGGCAGAAGGTGAACACCATGGAGCCGGTCCTGCGCGAGTTCAATGGACTTCTGATGCGTCGGTTGGCCGTCATCGATCTGGGCGACACGCCGTCGACCTCCCCCTACACCGACAACCACGTGCACCGGGGCGTCGTCTTCTTCTTCGACGCCGGGAAGCCCGTGTACGAACTGATTGCCCCCGACGGGGTTGCCTACGTCATGCAGGCCTACTGCCTGGCCGTGGACCCGGCCACCGACGAGGAGAGCCTCCACACTCTGGGGGACCGGCTCGCGCCACCGGCGGGCTGGACCTACCGCGTGCGGACGCTGGAGGAGGAGCTCGTGGTCGACACCACCCACAAGGTGGCCACCGTGCTCCAGGACGAGTTCGAGCACTCGTACACGTTGCCGGAGTGACAGCCGCCACCGCGCAAAATTTTTTTGGCACCCCCAACGGGATTCGAACCCGTGCTGCCGCCGTGAAAGGGCGGTGTCCTAGGCCGCTAGACGATGGGGGCCGGTTGGCCGGAACTGGTCCGAGATGCAGATCAATTGCCGACCGGACGAAGACGAAGGAGTAAGCCTATCGGGCGCCGATCGGGACACCCGCCGCCGCGAGGTCCTCTGCTTCGGGGGCCGGTACCACCTCAGGCGGGTGGAACGTACAGGCCAAGAAGCACTGGGTGGCTCCGATGACCAGGATGGCCGCGCCCAGAAGGTGGACCTCCACCAGGGCGGCCGGGAGGTGGGTGAAGTACTGCGTGTAGCCCACCGCGGCCTGGGCCACCATGGCGACGAGAAGGACGCGACCCGCCCGGCGTACCCGTTCGGGGACGTCGGCCATGTGGAGCCCGACCACGAGGCCGATGGTGAGGCCGATGAGGAGCATCACCAGGCTCGCGTGCAGCTCGGCCAGATCGCGTAGCGGGACCGGGATGCGCTTGGCCACCTGCTGCCCCGAGGAGCTTCCGCCGAGCGGCCCGGCTCCGGTGGCGGCCGTGCCGGCGGCGATGACCGCGGTCAAGAGGGCGAGGACGCCGTAGTGCAGCTGGAGCAGGGGCCGCGGGATGAGGAGGTGGGCCGAACCGGGGCTGTAGTCGCGGGTCGAGCGGTGGACGAGGACCACGGCGTTGGCGAGGAGGAGCATGGTGGCGAAGAAATGCACCATGACCAGGTAGGGATTGAGCTTGGTATAGACGACGATGCCGCCCAGCACGGCCTGCGCCACGATCCCGAGGACCAGCCCGAGACTCAGGTACACCAGGTCCCGCCGGTGGGGTCGCCGGAATACGGCGGCCAGGAGGGCCGCCCCCACCGCGATGGTGAGCACCACGGTCACCAGACGGTTGCCGAACTCGATCAAGCCGTGGAACTGGAGGGCCGGGGTCAGGTGGCCGACCGAGCACTCGGGCCAGTCGCTGCAGCCGAGGCCCGAACCGGTCAGGCGGACGGCGCCCCCCGTGAGCACGATGAGCGTCACCAAGACCAGGGCCAGGACGTTGAGTCGGTGGCTGAGAGAGGGAGAGACCATGAACGGGCGGCGTCGCGACACTCGGGCTAATCGTACCGGGACCTCCCGCTTGGCCTCCTGCGGGTAGCTGGTCGTAGGCTGAGCGAAATGTCGACCCAGGCTCCCGCCGTCCAGAGCCGCCCCACCGCGTGGTCGACCGTGGGCGCCTACGTCGCCCTCACCAAGCCGCGCATCATCGAGCTCCTGCTGGTCACGACCCTGCCCACCATGGTGGTGGCCAAGCGCGGGCTTCCCTCGATCTGGCTGATGGTGGCCACCCTCGTGGGAGGGACGCTGGCCGCCGGCGGCGCCAACGCCATCAACATGGTGGTCGACCGGGACATCGATCGGCTCATGAAGCGGACCAAGAACCGCCCACTGGTCACCGGCGCCATGTCGCCCCGGGCCGCCCTGGTCTTCGCCCTCACCCTCGAGGTGGGTGCCTTCGTCGAGCTGTGGCTGGCCGTGAACCTTCTGTCGGCCGTCCTCGCCGTGTCGGCCACCCTGTTCTACGTCTTCGTCTACACGTTGTGGCTCAAGCGCCGTTCGTCGCAGAACATCGTGATAGGCGGCGCCGCCGGTGCCGTGCCCGTCCTGGTCGGATGGGCCGCGGTCACCAACAGCCTGTCGTGGGCCCCGGTGGTGCTCTTCGCCGTCATCTTCATCTGGACGCCGCCGCACTTCTGGTCGTTGGCCGTGCGCTACAAGGAGGACTACGCGGCGGCGGACGTCCCGATGTTGCCCGTCGTGGCCTCCATGAAGCGCACCACGCGCGAGATCGTGCTTTACACCGTGGCGCTCGTGGCCGTCACGCTCCTCTTCGGGCCGGTGGCACACCTCGGCCTGATCTACATGATCGCCGCCGCCGTCCTCGGAGCCGGGTTCCTCTTCATGACCACCCGCCTGTGGTCGTTGGCCCGCACCGATCGGGCCACCGGTCGCGAGGCCATGCGCGTCTTCAGCTACTCCATCACCTACCTGACCGTGTTGTTCGTGGCCATGGCCGGTGACGTACTCATCTCAAACCACATTCACTAGTTTGTCCGTCGCATGACGGACGCCACCGCCGGCCCACCCCCACAGGCCCCCCAGCCGCGCAAGCCGCGCAAGATCTTCCTCGTGGTCGGGCTCGTGCTCGCCGTCGGCCTGGGTATCGGGCTGTTCACGTCGGTGGGCACCAAGAAGAACACCGGGCCGCCACAGCAGGGTGGCCCGGTGCCGTCGTTCTCGGCTCCCCGGCTCAACGGTTCGGGCACGGTCGCGGTCCCGGGCGACGGGGGTGGGGGCGGCACGCCGGCCGTGCTGCTGTTCTTCGGCAATTGGTGCCACGTCTGCCACGCCGAGATGCCGCCGCTGGCCGCGGCTGTCCAGCGGGAACTGCAGGCTGGCGGGACCTTGGCCAAGGTGCACGTCATCGGGGTGGACAGCGAGGACTCCCAGAGCGTGGGGCAGAACTTCGTGCGTGTCAGCGGCATCGAGTTCCCCGTGGCCCGCGATCCTCAGATCGGCATCCTCAGCGGCGACTTCTACTTCGACGGCGATCCCAACGCGGTCTTCGTCAGGGGGAACGGCACCATCAGCGCCATCGTCTCGGGTCCCATCTCGGTGGCCAAGTTCACCGCGGAGGAGAAGAAGCTCATTCCCAGCGAAACGTGAGCGCCGCCGCCACGGGTGCCGCCACGGCCCATACGGCCAGCACCACCCACGACAGTGTGGGGACGGCCGTCCCGGCGCCCAGCGCGGCATGGAGGCTCGCCGCGAGCGCGTCGGCCGGGAGCAGTTTGGCCACGTCGGCCACCCCGCTCGGCAGTTTGGAGAGGGGGACGATCATGCCCCCGAGGAGGAGCAGGACGAGATAGAGCCCGTTGGCCGCGGCCAGGTTGACCTCGGCCTTCAAGACGCCGGCCATGAAGAGCCCGATGCCGCCGAAGGCGACGGTGGCCAACAGGACGGCGGCGACGGCGTCACCCGCACCCACGCCCGCGCCGTGCCCTCCCGGATTCCATCCGAGGGCGAATCCCACGGCGACCAGGACGGCGGCCTGCACGACCTCGACGACGATGACGGTGGCGATCTTGGCGCCGAGCAAGCGTGGCCGGCCCAGCGGGGTCGCGCCGAGGCGTTTGAGGACGCCGTAACCGCGCTCGAATCCGGTGGCGATACCCAACGAGACCATCGCCGTCGACATCACCGCCAGGGCCAGAATGCCGGGCACGAAGAAGTCGACCGACTTCTCGTGCGGGGTGGACACCACGTGCACGCGGGAGAAGAAGATGAGGAACACGACCGGGATGCCCACGGTCAGGAGCAAGGTCTCGCCCCGCCGCAGGGTCATGTACACCTCGGCCCGCGTCTGGGCCAGCAGCGCGCTCACGGCAGCTGTTCCCGTCTGGTGCGGCGACCCCGCCCACCACGTCCCCTGTCCGTGTCCTTGTCCCTGTCCCTGCGCCCGCGGCCTCGCCGGCCGTCTTTCGTCGCGGTGTCAGCCGCGGAGGTGGCCGCCGCCGTTTGTTCGAGGGCGCGGGCGCCCACGGCTTCGAAGTACACCTCCTCCAGCGATCGCCCGGCGGTCAGGTCGGTCAGCGTCGCATTGCGCTGGGCCAGCCAGGTGGCGAGCGCCGCCGTGGCCGCCGGTCCCGACGCGCCCTCGACCCGGTAGCGCCCCGGCTCGCCCTCCGCCACCCGTGCCCGACCCCCGAGCGCGGCTGCCAGCGCATCCGTGTCGAGCCCGGCCGGAGCTCCGAACGAGAGCCCGCCACCAGACGTCGCGGTCAGCTCCTGCGGCGTGCCCTCGAGGACGATACGACCGGCCGAGAGGATGACGATGCGGTCGGCCATCTTCTCGGCCTCGGTCAACTCGTGGGTGGTCAGGAGCACACACACGCCCTGGCGGCGGAGATCCGCCACGACGGCGCGAATGGCGAGGCGGCCCTCGGGGTCGACCCCGGCCGTCGGCTCGTCGAGAAAGGCGACCTGGGGGCGGCCGATGAGGGCCAGGGCGAGCGAGAGGCGCTGCTTCTCGCCCCCGGAGAGGTGGCGCCATGGCGTGGCCGCCACGGCCCGCAGCGCCACCAGGTCGAGCAGCTCGTCCGTGGGGAGCGGCTCGGGGTAGTAGTGCGCGAAGAGATCGATGACCTGGCGCGGGCCGAGCATCGGGTAGACGCCACCGTTCTGCAGCATGACGCCCATGCGCCGTGTCAACTGCCGGTGATCGCCCACCGGATGGAGTCCCAGCACCGCTATGTGCCCACTGGTGGGGCGGCGATAGCCCTCGAGTGCCTCGATGGTGGAGGTCTTGCCGGCACCGTTCGGCCCCAGGATGACCAGGACTTCACCGGCCTCGGCCACGAGATGCAGGCCGTCGACCGCCGTCACCGCGCCCTGTTGTCCGTAGCGAACGGTGAGGTCGCGCACGACGACGGCGGGGACCGTGTCGGTGGGCATGGCGTCGCAGGCTACTTTGAGCAGGCATGATCGATATCCGCGCGCTGCGCGAAGATCCCGACGGGGTCAAGGCGGCGCTGGCTCGCCGCGGCGTCGAGCCGTCCGAGGTGGATGCCGTGCTGGCGGCCGACGTGGTGTATCGGGCCCGCCTCACACGCGCCGAAGCGCTGCAGGCCGAGGTGAAAGCGCTCAGCCGCGGCGTCGGGGAGGCCAAGAGATCGGGCGACGACGTCCGGGCCGAGGCGCTGCGCGCCGAGAGCCGTCGCATCGACGAGGAGCGGCGGGCCGAAGCCGCCGGGGCCGAAGTGGAAGGGGAGAAGGTGCACCAGGGCCTCCTCTACCTGCCGAACATCCCGGCGCCCGAGGTCCCGAGTGGGGACAGCGACGCCGACAACGTCGAGATTCGCCGCTGGTGGCCCGGCCAGGCCGCCGGAGGTCCCGAACCGTCGCGGCGCGACGAGCAGACGGTGCCCCACTGGGAGATCGGCGAGGCGCTCCAGCTCCTCGACATGGAGCGGGGCGCCCGACTCTCGGGGTCCATGTTTCCCCTCTACCGCGGCGCCGGCGCCCGGCTGTTGCGCGCCCTCACCGCGTTCGCCCTGGATCGTCACACGCCGACCTACGAGGAGATCCACCCGCCCACCCTGGTGTTGACCGAGACGATGGTCTCGACGGGCCACCTGCCCAAGTTCGCCGACGACGCCTATCACCTCGAGCGCGACGACCTGTGGGCCATTCCCACCGCGGAGGTCCCGCTGACGTCGATGCACCGCGGCGAGATCCTGGAGGAGTCCGTCCTCCCCCTTCGCTTCACCGCGGCCACCGCGTGCTACCGGCGGGAAGCGGGATCGGCCGGGCGCGACACGCGTGGCTTGTTGCGGGTGCACGAGTTCGACAAGGTGGAGTTGTTCGCGTACACGACGCCCGAGCAGGCGCTCGACGCCCAGGCCGACATCCTCCGCCGGGCCGAGTCGTTGTTGCAGGACCTCGGCCTGTACTACCGGGTCATGGACCTGTGCACGGGCGACCTCGGCGGCCCCTCGGCCCGCACGTTCGATCTGGAGGTCTACTCGCCCGGTGTCGACAAGTGGCTCGAGGTCAGCTCGACCAGTTGGTACCGCGACTACCAGGCCCGCCGGGCCCAGGTTCGCTACCGCCCCGCCGGCGGGGGCGCGCCGCAGCTGGTGCACACGGTGAACGGCTCCGCGCTGGCCTGGCCGCGCATCTGGGCCGCCCTGGTCGAGAACGGCCGGCAGGCCGACGGCACCGTGCTCCTCCCCGAGTGCCTGTCGCCGTACCTCGGGGGCGAGCTGCTGATCAAGGCGCCCTGAGGCCGCACCTCGACGGAGGCCGAAACGGCCCGGGCTAGCTAACCCCGGGCGCTGAGGCGTGAGCTGTCGGCGCGCGCCCGGAGCATCTCCTCGGTTCCCCGCGCGTCGAGCGGTACCCCGAGGTGATAGCCCTGCCCGAGCCGGCAGCCCAGCTGGCGCAGCCGCGTCACCTGTTCGGCCGTCTCGACCCCTTCGGCGATGGTGGTGTGGCCCAGGGTCTCGGCGATCTTGATGATGGCTTGCGCCAGGCCGACCTGGTCTTCGTCGTCAGCGAGCGCCGTCACGAACGAGCGGTCGATCTTGAGGATGTCGACGGGCAGTTGCTCCAGGTAGGCCAGCGAGGAGTAGCCCGTCCCGAAGTCGTCGAGGGCGATGCGCAACCCGAGCGCCTTGAGGGCGTGCAGGTTCTGCACCACGGCCTCGGTGTCCTTCATCATGGCGCTCTCGGTGATCTCGAGGACGAGGTTGCGCGCGTCGAACTTGCTGGCGGCGAGCATCTCGGCCACGTTCGCCTCGGTGGTGGCGTCGGCGAGTTCGTGCGCCGACAGGTTGACGCTGATGGTCACGTCGGGCCCGACCAGGCCCCGCTTCTGCCAATAGTTCAGCTGGGTGCAGGCCTCGACGAGCACGAAGCGGTCGACGACGTCGATCAACCCGACCTCCTCGGCGAACGGCACGAATGCCCCCGGCGACAGGAGACCGCGCAGCGGGTGCTGCCAGCGCACCAGCGCCTCGAATCCCACGACGTCGTGCGACTCGAGGTCCACGATGGGTTGATAGTGCACGACGAGCTCCTGGCCCGCCGTCGTCCGCCGCAGATCGGCCTCGAGCTCCAGCCGCTCCACGATGGCGGTGTGCATGTGGTCCCGGTACTCCTCGTAGCAGTTCTTGCCGTTCTCCTTGGCCATGTACATGGCGAGGTCGGCGTTGCGCAGCAGCTGCTCCCCCGTGGTGCCGGGCACCCCGAACGTGATGCCGATGCTCGCGGTGGAGACCACCTCGTTGCCGTCGAGCATGATGGGGCGCCGCAGTGCGGCCAGGAGCCGGTCGGCCAGCCCGAGGATGTCGGCGTGGCCCTCGATGTACTCGATGAGCACGGCGAACTCGTCGCCACCCAGTCGCGCCGCCGTGTCCGCCGTCCGTACGCAACCCATCAACGAATCGGCGACGGCGCGCAGCAGATCGTCGCCCGTGGCGTGACCCAGGCTGTCGTTGACGGTCTTGAAATTGTCGAGGTCCAAGAACATGACCGCGATCGGCTTGCGGGTGCGCTCCATGCGCGCCACGGCCTGGTTCAGGCGATCAGCGAAGAGCGCCTTGTTGGCCAATCCGGTGAGCGAGTCGTGGAACGCCTGGTAGGACAGCTCCCGCTCGAGCCGCACCCGTTCGGTGCTGTCGCGGAAGCTCCACACCCGACCGGCAACCCTGCCCTCGATGAGCTGGGGCTTCGAGAAGCACTCGAAGACCCGGCCATCCTTGAACTCGAGGACATCGGTCGTCTCCATCAGCGGGTGGGCGCCGAGCTCCTCGATCTTGGCCAGGAAGACCTCGGGATGGGACAGCTGGTTCAGACCCGGGCCGAGCGAGCCCTCGTTCAACTGGTTGTCCCAGAACGTGTCGGGCAGGAGCCACATGTCGGCCATGCGGTGGTTGAGGCTGACGACGTTGCCCTTGAGATCGAGAACGACGATGCCGTCGGCCGTCGAGTCGAGGGTGGCCCGCAACAGCGACAAAGAGGAGCGCGACTCGCGCTCGGCCATCGTGCGGGCCGAGATGTCGTGGGCCGTGACGACGTAGCCACCGAGCGTGGGGTCATCGACGAGATTCACCCACGACAACTCGAAGGGGATCGAATCGGTCCCGTCGTGGCGCAAAAGGCGCACCTCGACCGTCACCGGATGGGCCGCCGTGGCGCCGCGTGCGGCGTGCTCCATGGCCACCTTGAGCGCCCGCTGATCATCCTCCAGCACGATGTCGGCCAGCGGGCGGCCTTCGCACTGTTCGGGGTCGTGCCCGAGCATCCGGGTGAGGGCGGCCGATGTCGCCTCGATCGCTCCGTCGGCCGACACCAACATGGTGATGGCCGCCGCATTGTGCACCAACGAACGGAAGCGGGCCACCTCGTCGCGGGCCACCTCGAAGCGACGCCGGTCGGTGAGGTCGCGCATGCTGAACAGCACGGCACCTTCGGCGAACCAACTTACCGGGGTGCCGATCAGCTCGAGCAGCCGCCAGCCGCCGGGTGTCTTGGCTCGCACCTCGAGGATGGTCCCGATCTCCTTGGCCTGGATGGAGACCAGCGAGCGTCCCACCAATTCGAGGTCGTCGGGATGCACGAGATCGAGGGCCGATCGACCCTTGTACTCCTCCAAGGTGAGCCCGAACATCGCTTCGGCCCTCGCATTGCCCCACAACACCTGACCCTCCGCGCCGAGGACGAGGACGACGTCGGGCAACTCGTAGAGGAGTTGGTCCAGCGTCCACCCGTTCGCCGTCACCGGTACATCTTCATTCGCCATGGGTGGACGCACTCTATGCCCGCGTGAAGGAGAAAACTGGTTAATCGGCACGGCGTCACGTGGGTAATCAGGGGTTGAGCGATGCGAAGCGATAGCCCACGCCGCGCACGGTCGTGATGAGGACGGGGACGGAAGGATCGGCCTCGATGCGCGAGCGCAACCGCTTGATGTGCACGTCGAGTGTCTTGGTGTCGCCGATGTAATCGGTGCCCCACACCCGATCGATCAGCACTTCGCGGGTGAGGACACGTCCCGCGTTCTCGACCAGGAGGCGCAGCAGCTCGAACTCCTTGCGGCGCAGGTGGACCTCCTCGCCGCGCACGAAGGCGCGCCGCTGATCGAAGTCCATCTTGATGCCGCTCGACTCCCAGATGCCCTCACCGTCGATGTCCGCCGCCCCACCCTGCTCGACCGAGTCGGGCCCGCCGGGGGCGCGCCGGAGCACGGCGCGCATGCGGGCCACGAGCTCGCGCAGGCGGTACGGCTTGGTGACGTAGTCGTCCGCTCCCATCTCGAGCGCGACGACGGTGTCGATCTCTGTGCCCTTGGCCGTCACCATGATGATGGGGACCCGTGAACGGGTCCGCACGGCCCGGCACACGTCGATACCCGACATCTTGGGCAGCATCAGGTCGAGGAGGAGGATGTCCGGATCGGTCTCCTCGTAGAGCCGCAATGCCTCGGCACCGTCACGCGCCACGATGACCCGGAACCCCTCGTTGGTCAGCCCGATGACCAGCGCGTCGATGAAGGACTCCTCGTCCTCGGCCAACAGCACCCGGATGGGCCCGTCCCCCATCTGGGCCCGCGGCGCCGACTTCTTGCTCACAGGAGTCGGTCGACGTGCAGGGGGAGGACGAGGCTGAAGGTCGATCCCTCGCCCTCGCGGGACTCGACGTCCACCCAGCCCTGGTGGTTGTTGGCCACGTGGCGCACGATGGAAAGCCCGAGTCCCGTCCCGCCGGTGTCACGGCTGCGCCCGTGGTCGACGCGGTAGAAGCGCTCGAAGATGCGGTCGAGGTCGCGGGCGGGGATGCCGATCCCGCTGTCCTGCACGGAGAGACGCACGTGGTCGCGGTCCTCGGCGCGCCAATCGGGACGTCCGACGCCGTTGTCGAGCCCGCCCAGCGTCGTCTGCTCGCCTTCGGGAGGTGTGGGTCCCGTGGTGCTGGTGGCCGAAGCGGCCCACGTCGTCTCCGCCACGATCACCTCGCCCGTCGGGGTGTCGTCGTCGCCGAAGGAGGCTGTGGTGAAGGCCGCCTCCACCGATGTCGGCAGCACGGCGGCGGTCTGACCCGTGTCGGTGGCTCGACGAACCGTGCCGGTGACCACCACCTTGGAGTCGTCGTAGGAGTAGGTGATGGCGTTCTCGAGAAGGGCGTGCATGGCCGAGACGAGTTGGCGTCGCTCGCCCACAACCGCGATGGGGGGCGACGGTTCGTGCAGGACGATCTCGATCCCGCGCTGGTCCGCCGTGGCCCGGACCCGCTCGATGGCATCGGCCATGACCAGGTTGACCAGAACCGGTTCGCGCGACGGCGCCTCTTCTGACTCAATGCGGGAGAGATCGAGCAGGTCGTCGATGATCCGGCTGACCCGGAAGGCTTCGTTGTGGATCCGTCCGGCCAGGCGCTGGGCCACTTCTGCATCCGGCTCGGCCACCAGTGTCTCGGCCAGCAGCCCGAGCGCCCCGATCGGCGTCTTGAGCTCGTGGCTCACGTTGGCCACGAAGTCCCGGCGGATCTCTTCGAGCCGGCGCCGCTCCGAGACGTCCTCTATGAGTGCGATGACGCCGAGGGGGCGTCGGCCGTCGTCGATCTGGCGCGCCCGCACCTGCAACGTGCGCCGCGGTGGTCCGTAGAGATCGAGCGTGCGCTCGGCCGCACCTTCGTGCCAGGCGCCCTCGAGCAGCTCGGTCACCGCCTGTGCCGCCAGCGCGTCGCCGTGCCGGCTGACCATGAGCGCGTTGGCCCGCCCGTTCCGGTAGATCACGGTGCCGTTCTCATCGCAGAGCACGACGCCTTGCGTCAGCGTATCGAGGGAGCGCCGGAGCCGGATGGCGTCCGAGCTCGATTCGGCCACCGCCTGCGCGGCTCCACCGGTGACCTGCTCGAGGTAGGCCAGGGAGGTCTCGATGTTCGATTCGTCCTCGGGCGGGTCGAGACCCAGTCGCGACCCGAGTGCGGTGAGCCGCTGGGAGATGGCCCGTCGCCCCGAGCGGCGACCCAGCCGGGTGGACACGACGATGGCGACCACGAAGAGGACGATCGTGGCGAGCACGACGATCACACGACTCTCGGTGCTCAGCGCAAGCACTTCCTCGCCACCGATCACGACCCCCAATATGACAGCCCTGGACGTGCTCTGGTGAATACGCCGGGTCGGCGGGTCTGACACGTTTGTGTAAAACACTGAAATGTCATGAAACCGTTCCCATAGTGATGAGGTGAGCCGGACCCGCCGGTGCACCCGACGTCCCTTGGAAGGTGACCATGATCCTGGCGTATCTCGCCGGTGCCCCACCCAAAGTCGTCACGCTCACGCCGACGTTGAATGATCTGCCGGGCGGCGGCACCTTGCAGTCGCTCGTCAACGGCCTCGGGGCGTGGGCCCTTATCGCCGCGCTCGTCGGACTCGTGATCGGCGCGGCCGCGTGGGCTCTGGGTGTGCATTCACAGAACTTCCAGCAGTCGATGGTCGGGCGGAGAGCCGTTCTGGTCTCGGGCTTCGCCGCACTCCTCATCGGTGCGGCGCCCCACATCGTGGATTTCTTTTTCAACCAGGGCCACACCCTTCACTGAGGGCGTTGACCGTGTTCGATTTCTCAGTCGTGGTGGCGCCCATGGTGAGCGCGACCGCGGCCGCCGCGGCACCGGCCAGCGGATGCACGGGCCTCCAGGCCGTCGATCCGCTGTGTTACGCCCTCGGGGCGGTCGGCAGCATCGGCGGCAGCGTCGCCACCGCCGGGATCGACGCCGTGCTCAGCGGGCTGAGCCAGTGGGTGGCCAGTGGCGCCGAGTGGTTGCTCTCCCAGATCGGCAACGTGCTGATCAGCACGACCACCATCGATCTTGGAGCCACATGGTTCCGGCAGCACTACGAGCTCATGGTGGCGCTGGCCGGCATCGTCGTGTTGCCGCTCCTCTTGGTCTCCACGCTCCAGGCCATCTACCGGCAGAGCGCGGGACAGCTGATCCGGGCCTTCTTCGTGCAGCTCCCGCTGGCCCTCCTCCTCGGCGTCGTGGCCATTCAGATCGTGATCCTCTGCCTTTCGGCCACCGACGCACTGTGCACCGAAGTGGCCGGCGGGTCGGGCTCGGACGTCAAAGCACTGCTGGCCGGGATGACCAAAGGCCTGATCGTCGCCGTGGGCGATCCGTCCATGGCCACCTTCGTGCTCCTCCTGGTGGGACTCCTCGTTGCCGCGGCCGCCTTCGTGTTGTGGTTGGAGCTTCTGGTGCGGGCCGCCGCGGTCTACGTGGCCGTGCTCTTTCTGCCGCTGGCCCTGGCCACATTGGTCTGGCCATCCGTGTCGCACTGGTGCAAACGTCTGGTGGAGACGCTGACGGCGCTCATCCTGTCGAAATTCGTAATCGTGGCGACCTTGAGCCTCGCCGCCGGCGCGGTGTCATCGGGGACCGCGGGAACCGGCGATGCCGGATCCGGCTTCGCCTCCGTGCTGGCCGGCGGCGCCCTCCTGGTCCTGTCCACCTTCGTCCCCTTCTCCATACTGCGCCTCATTCCCATGGTCGAAGCCGGCGCCATCGGCCACCTCGAGGGGGTGCGGCAGCGCAGCACGGCGGCGCTGACCCGCGTGCCGCGCACGGCGGCCCAGTTCGCGCTGCGCGAGGGGATGGCGGCCAGCGGTGCCGCGAAGTTGGCCGCCATGGCTGGTCCGCCCGGAACGAGCGGAGGCGGAACCGGTGGGGTTGGGACCCCAGGAGGGAGCGATGGAATGAGCAACGGAATGTGGAAGGACCTGGCCGGGACCGAAGCGGACTGCAACGTCGAGAACGGTGGGCTGATACCCAATGAGAACGGAAGAATGATCGGGCTCCGGGACTCCGAGGCGGAGGCCATGGAGTGGTTGACGCGCCCGCCAGGGCCCAAGGGGCCCCGGCCGATACTGCCCTCGCCCGCCGAGACGCGAGAAGCGCGACGGGCCGCCGCCCAGCAGGCTCAGCAATCAGAGACGGGCGGCACCGGCGGCACGGGCGGCGACGCCACGCTGCCGGCCGGGTGGACGATCATCGGCCAGCCCGGCCCCTACGATCGCCGGTACGCCATGGGGAGCGACAAGTTAGGGCCGGTCATCCACGGCCTTCCGCCCCTGCGCGAGAGACCCGGCCGGTCGGGTTCGGGGTCGGATTCCGGTTCCGGTTCCGAGCCGGGTTCTTCGTGAGCGAACAGCGAGAGCGCTACCGCTTCGGACCGCGCGAGCGGGGCGGAGCCCTGGCCGGGTGGCGGGCCGGTCAGATCCTCACGGTCGCCCTGGGACTGCTGGTCGGTGTGCTGGTGCTCCGTGCCCAACCGAACGTCGCCGGGGTGGCGATGGCGATCATCGTCCTCGTGGCGTGCGGCGCGCTGGCCACCTGGCCGGTGAGCGGGCGCACAGGCGATCAATGGCTTCCGGTGATCGTGCACTGGGGGGCCCGGCGAGCGGGCGGGCGCGGCAAAATGCGGCTGGACGCGCTCGGCGGACTGCGCTTGCTGAGTGTCGGGGCGCGTCGGATGGGCGTGGTGCACGATCAGCGAGGACGGACCATCACCGCGGCGTTGTCGGTCCGCGGCCAGGGCTTCGCCCTTCTCGGGCCTGAGGAGCAGGACCGGAGGGTCGGGGGATGGTCCTCGGTCCTGGCCGCCCTGGCGCGCGAGGCGTCGCCCATCCGGCGCGTGCAATGGTTGACCGCGTCCTTCCCCGATCAGGGCTTCGGCGTACGCGACTACCTCTCCACCCACGCCATGGCCGACCCTGCTTCGGACTGCGTGGCCTCGTACGAGGCCCTCCTGCGCGAGGTCGACGCCGATGCCTGCACGCATGATGTCGTGCTGGCGGTGCAGGTGCGGGTGTCGAAGTCGGTGGGCGCGTCCTGTGCCGTCCTCGAACGCGAGCTGGCCTCGCTGAGCCGTCTGCTGGCCGATGCCGACATCATGGTGGACGCGGTGCTGACCGTGGACGACCTCGTGACCCGGTTGCGCCGGACCTACGAGCCGAACGCGGCGCCGCAGATCGCCGCCCCGGACGCAGGTGACGCCTGGCCCATGGCCATGGAGGAGGAGTGGGCGCGCGTCCGCGTCGACGGCCTCCTGCACGCCACGTTCTGGATCGCGGAGTGGCCCCGTACGGACGTCCCGGGTGACTTCCTCGCTCCGCTTCTGCTCGGCTCGGAGCGCGCGTCGTTGTCGGTCGTCATGCAACCGCTCGGTCCGGAGAAGGCCGTGCGCAAGATAGAGGCATCGCGAACCGCCGACATCGCCGACGCCGAGCTCCGCCGGCGCAGCGGTTTCCTGTCCACGGCCCGGCACTCCCGCGCCTCCGAGGTGTTGGCCCGCCGCGAGGCGGAGCTGGCCGATGGGCACGCGTCATTCCGCTACTCGGGCTTCCTGACCGTCTCGGCGACCACCGACACCGAACTGGTCGCCGCGTCCGACGCGGTGCAGCACGCGGCGAGCCAAGCCCGCCTGGTAATCCGCCGGCTCTATGGGGACCAGGCCAGCGCGTACACCTGCACGCTGCCGTTGGCACGCGGGTTATCGGGGCGGTGATGGCTCGCCGCGGCTCAGACGGTCGCCGACGATCGCCGGGGCCAGCTTGTCGAGCACCATCTCCCACCCGGGCCCGACGTTCTCGGCGACACGGGGCATCGCTTCGTGCAATGTGTCGAGGCGCTCGTGGACCAACGTCAACGCAGTAGCGCCGTTTCCGTCGTCGCGCAGCGTGACCGTGAGCAGGGAATCGAACAGCGGACCACGCGAGCGTTGCGGGCCGACGAATCCCCAACGCAGGACGATGCGCGCGTCGGGGACGAGCTCGACCAGCTCCGCTTCGAAGCCACCGACATCGCCGGCCGCGGTGCCCTGCCAAACCCGAAAGCTCCCACCGACACGTTCGTCGACTTCGATGCGCGTCACCTCGAGATCTCCCGGAGCGAGCCAACGCCGCAACAGCTCGGGTTCCAGCCAGGCCCGGTACACGTCGTGTGGTGCCGCCGTGATGGTGCGTTGCAGGTGGACAACGGGGGTATCACTCATTGTTCCCTCTCGTGGAGATCGTGGTTGTCAAAGAGGCCCTCGAGGGCACCGAGGCGGTTCTCCCAGTGGCCTTGGTAGTAGTGCAGCCAGTCGGCCGCGGGAGCCAAGGGCATCGGCAGCAACCGGCACACATGCCGGCGCCCTTGGATCGATTGCCGCACCAGGCCCACGCGCTCGAGCACCTTGATGTGCTTCGAGGCGGCGGCCAGCGTCATCGCCAGCGGCTCGGCCAGTTCCCCCACCGTCAGATCGCCGTCGGCCAGCCGGCCCAGCATCTCGCGCCGGGCGCCATTGGCGAGGGCGTGAAACACGCCGTCGAGCTCTGCCATATCCTCAACCATATGGTTGAGGATAGAACGGAATCCGCTGATAGTCAACCACTTGGTTGAGGGTGTTGGAGACTCCATCCTTGTGGAGGATTTCCCCGGACTGCGGCGCACGCGAGAATGGGCGGTGCCCACAACTCACCCTGCCTCTTGCGGCCCGCCCGCATTCGCTCGAGCCCAGTTCCGAACGAACACCGCAGGCTGCGCCTGAGCGATGGAACATTTTCTCGAATCGTGGGGGTACGTGGCCGTTTTCGTCCTGAGCTTCATCTCGTCGATGGGGCTGCCCGTGGGAGCGGAAGTGGCGATCATTTACGGGGGAGTGCTGGCCAGCGGCCAGATCCCGAACGAACCGCACCATCTCAATCTGGTGGCGGTCATTGTCGTGGCGGTCGCCGCCGAGGTCCTGGGATCGTTGGCCGGCTATCTCATCGGCTACTTCGGTGGGCGGACCCTGGTCGACCGGCTCGGTCGGTACGTCCTGCTGACGCACAAGGATCTCGATCGGGCGGAGGCGTGGTTCAGCCGCCGGGGCGAACCATTCGTGCTCTTCGGCCGGTTCATCCCGCTCCTGCGCTCCTTCGTGTCCTTCGCGGCGGGGCTGGGCGAGATGGCCATCGCGAAGTTCCTCCTCTTCACCGTGGTCGGCTGTGCCATCTGGTGCGCCGCCCTGACCAGCGTCGGGTACGAGCTGGGCAGCAGCTATCGGCACGTCCTGAAGGCCTTCAGCGACGCCGGCTACGTGCTGGGCGCGCTGTTCGTCGTCGCCGTGGTCGTCCTGTTCGTCCACCGGCTCCGGGTGGTGCGGGCTGAGCGGCCGGAACAGCCGTAGGCGACCGCATGCGTCGCGACCTGTGCCCAGCGACGTAGCGTTGGACCCAGCCCAGTTGTTCACCCTGTGGGAGCATGCAATGACGGCCAGCACCGAGGTTATGAGGATTCTCGTCTACGGCAAGGACGCGCGTACGCACGCCATCGCTGAAGCATTGCGCCGGTCGGGCGTAGCGATCGAGTTGGCGGTCTACTCCGATTTGCGCATCCCAGGGCTGGTCCGCACCGCAGATGTGTTCAAGCAGGGCAAGATGACGGCGGAGGAACTCGACGCCATGATGGAGTTCGCCCGAGAGTTCGGGCCCGATCTCGTCATCATCGGACCGGAGGATCCCCTCGGGTTCGGGCTCGTCGACCGCCTGCAGGGCGACCTCGGCGTGCCGTGCTTCGGACCCACCCAGAGCTTGGCCCGGATCGAGACCAGCAAGTCCTGGACCCGCCTGTTGATGGAGAAGTATCAGGTGCCGGGCAACGTGATTGCTCGGTCCTTCACGTCCTCCGCCGGCCTCGTCGAGTTCGCCCAAGGCTTGGGGGACATCGTCGTCAAGCCTGACGGCCTCACGGGAGGAAAGGGTGTCAAGGTCATGGGTGACCACCTCGACACGGTTGACGATGCCGTCGCCTACGCAGAAGAGCTGATCCGACACGGTGGCACGGTCGTCATCGAAGAGCGTCTCGAGGGCGAGGAGTTCAGCCTGCAGAGCATCACGGACGGCACGACAGTGATCCATTGTCCACCCGTGCAGGACCATAAGCGAGCGGGGCTCGATGACACCGGTCCCAACACCGGCGGTATGGGCTCCTACTCCGCCGCGAACGGAACGCTGCCGTTCCTCGAGACATCTGATCTGGAGGAGGCGCAACGGATCAACGAAACCGTAATCAGAGTTCTGCAAGAAGAGACCGGCGAGCCGTACCGCGGCGTCCTGTACGGCGGGTTCATGGCGACACGCGACGGGATCCGTGTCATCGAGTACAACGCCCGTTTCGGCGATCCGGAGGCGATGAACGTGCTGGCCCTGTTCGAGGGAAACTTCGTCGAGGTGGCCCATGCGGTGGCCACGGGGACCCTGGACCGCGTCTCGGTTTCCTTCGCCAAAAAGGCCACGGTCTGCAAGTACGTGGTTCCCGAGGGTTACCCCGACCGCGCCGTCAGTGGAGAGATCGTTTCCGTTGACGAGGATGCGTTGGACGACAGCCAGGTCCGCTGCTATTGGGCCGCCACCAATCTGAACGCGGAAGACAAGGTGGAACTGACCGGATCCCGCGCCATGGCCTTCGTCGGCATCGCAGACACGCTTGCCGAAGCGGAGGCGCTGGCCGAAGCGGCGGCCTCCTCGGTCGGTGGCCGGGTCCGTTGGCGTTCCGACATCGGCACGGCCGAACTGATTCAAAAGCGGGTCGATCACATGCAGGCTCTGCGCCGGGCCTGATTGAGATCCTGCTGAAGAGCGTGGCCGCCGAACCCCGCTGAACGTTCGGTGGGCCCGACCGTTCCCTCGCATGATCGGAGAGATTGGTCCGCGGGTGCCGGCGCACCAGGTCACCACGCGCAACCTGGGCGCGGCGTACCCGTTCATTGCCGAGGCCGGCTTGGGACAGCGCGGCGTCGTGATCGGCGATGACCTCCTGGGCGGCTCCTTTGTCTTCGACCCCTTCGAGCTCTATGCCCAAGGCGTGGTGTCCAATCCGAACATGGTGGTCTTCGGCCAGATCGGTCGCGGCAAGAGCGCCTTCGTCAAGACTTTCCTCTGGCGACAGGCGGTCTTTGGTCGCCGGGCCTGGGTGGTCGATCCCAAGGGCGAGTACGGCGATCTGGCGGAAGCCTGGGGCGTGCGTCCCGTGGCGCTGCGGCCGGGCGGGAGCATCCGGCTCAACCCGCTCGATGCGGGGCCCGAGCGCAGCGGAGCAGCGCATGGTCACGGCAGCACCGGACAGAGGCAGATGGAACTGCTCACGTCTTTGTCCTGTGCCTGCCTCGGTCGCAACCTGCTGCCGCGTGAACGCGCCGCACTCGGGTTGGCCCTGTCCGCCGCTGCTCAGAGCGCGGAGGCACCCACCGTGCCGTCGGTTGTCGACGCCCTTCTGGCTCCCACCGAGGCTGCAGCCGCATCGCTGCGCACCGGTTTGCGTGAACTCTTAGAAGACGGCCGGGACGTGGCCCTCGAGTTGCGCCGCCTCGTCCACGGAGACCTCCGCGGTATGTTCGACGGGCCCACGACGCCGGGTCTCGATCTCTCAGCCCCGCTGGTCATCCTGGACCTCTCCGCGCTCTACACATCCACCGCCCTCGGTGTGCTGATGGCCTGCGCCACGGCATGGTTGCAGGCCGCGCTGTCGCGTACCGCGTCGGGTTCGGGCCCCGAGGGTCAGGTGTTCCTGGTGGTGGATGAGGCGTGGGCGATTCTGTCCAACCTCGGCGT
>Ga0302314_10004955_pt1 | contig 24365 bp, 23 predicted proteins | sample III_Palsa_N2_3_FD_200533 | JGI IMG/M metagenome (GOLD analysis project Ga0302314, IMG submission 200533) | Peat permafrost microbial communities from Stordalen Mire near Abisko, Sweden - III_Palsa_N2_3 | ecosystem: Environmental > Terrestrial > Soil > Palsa > Peat permafrost | place: Sweden... | reverse complement strand
CCTGCTGTCGCTCAACTCGAGCGGCAATGCACGGCTTTCCGGGCAGCTCTATTAGACGTAGCTTCACGTGACCCGCAACGATCGGCGGAACAGCGGGCGGCGGAGGAACCGGCGATGGAGGCTCGGCGGAGGGCACTGGGCGTAGGGCTGGCTCACACTCTGTTTCCGCTCGGCATGATTCTGTCTTCCACTTCGACCGTGTTGATTATCGGGGATGGTCCCATCGAGGCAACGCCGTTTGCTGCATTGCCAAGCAGCTTCCCTGCGCACGGAACGACAACACCATTCCGGAACGTTACGTATGTGAATGAGCCATCGGCCACAATACTTTCCGTGCTTGAAGCGAAGTTACGCTCTCCGCGGGAGATACGGTTGGCTGTCTTCACGGCAGGACAAAGTGAGCAGGCATCCATCGAGACGCCTGGCACAGAGCTACGACCATTGGTACAGAGTGAGCAAAGCAGTGTTGCGGCGGAGTCGTCCGCGTTGCCCTTCGCCGGTGAAGAATCTGCGAAGCTGCGCGAGATCTTTGGGCGCGACGCGACGCGCTCATTCTCTGGCTCATCGATCACACCGGAGACGCTGCAGCATCTCGACTGGAGCGAGTTCAGCATCGGCCATTTCGCCATGCATGCAGTTCTGAACAAGAAATATGCAGAACTAACAGGCCTCGTCCTCGGCGATAAGCAGAAAGCTGAATCCGCAGACCTGCTGTGGTACGGCGACGTGAGCCACCTTCACACGAACCTGGACCTGGTGGTGCTGAGCGCGTGCAATACTGCGCTGGGAGAGCGCCTGCCAGGCGAGGGCTTGCGGGGATTGACACAGGCCTTTTTTGCTGGAGGGTCGCAGCGTGTGCTCGGCACGCTTTGGGAAGTGGACGACCAGGCTACGAGCCAGTGGATGGAATACTTCTATGGAGAACTCAAAAAAAGCCACTCTCCCGTGAAGGCGCTACATAATGCCCAGCAGAAGATGGTGGCTGACGCACAGTGGAGTTCACCCTACTATTGGGCGGGCTTTGTGCTTGCTGGAGATTGGCGGCCGCTACCGTAGATAATGAAAAAGCAAGCAGCCATTCCGGGTGGGCTCCATGCCTCCAAGCAGCGCCAGATCACTGCGGAAAACTTTGCCGCGCTGCTTGCCGCGCTTGGCGATACGCCGCAAGAGCGCGGCACGCAGTATGAGGCGCTGCGATCGAAGCTGGGTTTTTTCTTTTCCCGAAGATCGCTACAGCTTCCCGAGGATCTGGCTGACGAAGTGCTTGACAGGCTTGCGCGTCGCATCGCGGAGGGAGTAGAGATCTCGTCTGTTCAAGCGTTTGCATTAGGTATAGCACGGTACGTAGCCCAGGAGCAGAGTGCGGAACAGTCTCACCTGCTCGTCTTCGATGAGCAGCTTTGGCATAACATTCCGGCTCATTTGGCCACTCAGAATGAGGAGGAAGAGATAGACCGCATGGAACGGTGCTTGAAGAAACTGCCCCGTGCCGAGGCAAGACTGCTTGAGGGCTATTATCTGGCGCCTGCGGATAATCCTATGCAGGCCCGCAAAGATCTTGCGAACGATTTAGGCATCTCCGCGAATACGCTTCGACAGCGTGTATTTCTTGCCCGGCAAAGCCTGCGTGCGTGCATGATGGCGGCTGAACGAAAGAAGAAAATATAGGAGGCGCCGTTCATCAAACGGCATCGATTGCAATGACAACTGTGCGACGTGAGTTACGGGAATATTTGCTTGGCCAACTGCCGGCAGACGCGGCGAATGCATTCGATGCGCGTCTGTTTGCGGAGGATGATCTGCTGCATGAACTTGAGGATGAGCAAGATGCGCTCATCGAGGATTTCATTAAAGAAAGATTGATAGAAAGCGAGGCTGCATCTTTTCGAGCCCAGCTTGCCCGCTCGCCGGCATTGCAGGAAAGAGTCCGTTCCCTTCGTATTTTGCTGGGAGCTCTTGAAAGACAGTCCACGCGGGTCTCGCGTCCGGCTGCGCCACGCTTTTCCCGTTTCCTCGTTCTGATTTCGCCGGTGCTCACCATCATGCTGTGCTTTGTAATTTTTTTGTACTTCAAGGAATCTCGCAGGAACATCCGACTGAATGCTCAACTTCTTGCGCTGTCAAGGAGACCACAGCCGGTCGCGCCTACCATCGGCCAGAACGTGGTGTCGGTCGCCTTCTTGTCCGCGCATAATTTGCGAGGATCATCGGTTCCGCCAGAATTTACGATACCGGCGACAGCCTCATTTCTTGAGTTGCAGATCGAGCTGATTGGAACGACGCCAGAAGAAGACACTTGGGATGCAGAAGTGCGGCGCGGCACCGAAGTCGTCTGGAAATCTTCTCATATCCCAATGCGCCGAATCGGGCAGGAGCAGTTTCTGGCGTTGTTCATTGATGCAGGAGATATTCGGCCTGATGCTTATGTGGTTCAGTATGCGCCGACATCCAATCCCGGAGCATTTCAGAGCAGGTCATTCCGAGTGAGGGAGCCTTGATAGCGGAGCATGTTTTCCCGACGGTGAGTTACAGCCCTCAGTTGTTGAGAACAGGTCGATGCACTCATTCAGGGTTCTCGGTGGTCTTGAAGATCGACGTTCAAAATCGGCCGCAAGCCTGAGGGCAAGCTCATGCGCGCTGCAACGTGCTCCCACTGACAAGGTCATTCCCGGAAAACGGCGTTTTCGGCAACTACGAGTTTCAGACCTCAGGATCATTTACCGCAAAGCTTCCGGTATTGCTCTCCGGTCAACTCCAAGTAAAACCACCGCGCCCACCCTAGATGGCATGCTCAGTGAAACTGATAGAACCGGCAACCACAATGGCGGCAACGGAATGGGAAGAAGCGAAGAAAACCCAGAAAGTAATCTAGGCGAGTGGCACGGGCGCGCCTGACGCAACCATCTGTCCTGCAGACGCGACAAGTTTGCAACATCTCTCGCATCATTCTCCGTATAGGCAAGAAAAATGACCCCAACGAAAATCCGGGGCCCAAAGCATCATTTCCTTTGTATGCTGTCAGTCTAAACGTGACCGCAGCGCTCTACAAGCGTTATAAGGCTTCAGTTCGGCTTGGCCGGAGTGGTCTCGACAAAACCTGCCTCTTCCAACACCTCTACCTCGATGATTGCCTGGCCTAGAACCAGCCTGTCTCTGGTGTCGAAGTCGCTACGCAGCCCGTCATAATGTTCCACCCAGGTCAGCAGCCCAACCCGCCAGAGGTCGTCCATGCATTCCTGCTTTGATGGGCACATTTTCTTCCAGCGTCTGCCGACTTCAAGAGCAATGATGGACGCACGACAGATGCCGCCCGGATGCCAAAGGATGAGAACGCGAACGTCCATGCTTCTGAGATGCGTTTGAATCGCTGTTGTGTGCCAGCCCAACCGGTGGCCAGATCGTTCCGCGATACGATTGAAGTTGCCGAAAACCCGACTTTATAGAAGCGCGCATTAAGCTGCCTCTCTCTATGAGTGACTCGGCGATTTAGCGTCAAATGAGAATACCGAGCGGAGTGATGGATCAGCATTGCTGAAGGCAGGTCACTTTAGGCTTTCGGGTTCCAAGCGCGTTCCTGGAACTGCGATTCCAGTGGTGGGTTAGCGATGGTGGCTGCATAGTTCGTAATGGTCGAAGCCGCAAGGATGGTCAGGATCTCCAGGATTTGTTCCTGCTTGAAGCCGGCATTCAGGAAGGTTTGCAGCTCTGCAGCACTGACGTGCCCACGCTTCTCGATGAGCTGGCGTGCGAGCCCCGAAAGAGCCGCGTGTTTCGGGGCACTCAGCAATCGACGCTCCCGGATGGCCCGAACGTCTTCATCCGATACCTGATTCTTGAGTGCCAAAGCGCTGTGGAAAGCGACAGCCCAGGCAGAGGCATTTGCAACTGCGTCCGTAAGCAGCACGATCTGGATTTCGTCTTCAGCAAAACTGCCGCTGTGCACGTTTGTAAAGACGGTAGCAAATGTCTTCATCAGGACAGGAGAGTTCGCGATCGCACCAGCGACATTTGGGATGAAGCCGAACCCGTCCTGCAACTGCTGCAGGGCGGGCTTCGATGCTGCCGGGGCTGAGCTAAGCGTGTGGATGGGAAAAGTTGTCATGTGTATCTCCTTACGTCGGTAGGACCGAATATTTATTTCACTGTGGTGTGTCGATTGCGGGATCAGTGGGGGCCTGCTCACTGGTCAGTTGGATTTTGCGGCGAGAGCTTTCACGGTGATCACAAGATCGGTGGTGCCGTTGGTCTACTCCGTTCCAGGAACGCCGAAGTCGATCCATCCAGAGTTCAGGTTGTCCACCATTTCGATGTATGCACCGGAACGATCAGCCGGCATACCGTTCTGGGCCAGGGTGTCAACCCAACTGTCGCGTGGAACGGCCACCGCTGCGATGGGGCGACCGATCGCTGCTCCGAGGGCGGCCGCAGCGTCCTTGCTGGAGTAAGAACTGGGGCCGGAAATCTCGATCACGCGGTTACCTTGCCAGCCCTGCAGCAGCGTTTGCGCGCCAATCCTCCCAACGTCCTTCGTGGCAACCATCGCGTAAGGACGTTCCAGCGGCTGGTACAGCGAGAAGTAGTTGCCCGTGGAGCGAGCGGCAGAAAGGCTATACACAAGGTTCTCCATAAACCAAGCCGATCGAAGAAAAGCGTTGGGAACTCCGGTGTCGCCAAGTTCCTGCTCAAGGATGCGGTTGGTAGCGATCAGACCGAGACTGGAGCTCTTTTCACTACCCCAGGAAGAAAGAAAGACGGCCCGGGAGAGCCCCGACCCACGCCACATTCTTGGACAGTAGCTCACATACGAACGCTTATTTGCTAGCAAGAAGCAGCGGGATGAAAAATCTGATGCACTGTCTCCCTGAGCCGCCTGTGCAGCGGGTCGCTTTCGAAGCGCGGGTGCCAGACCATGGAGTACCGGATCGGTGGGATCTCTTTCGGCGCTTTCAAACGTTTCAAATTGTGAAGCGCTGCCATCGGCTCTGCGAGTCGAGCAGGAATGGCTCTTCTGTCGCTGGGGTCATTGTCGGTCAGTGATCGCTCTCTGAGCGACGGAGCATTGGCAAATGGGTCCGCCGCACGACTGCAAGGGATTGCGTCAGAGAGTTCGTTTGAATAGCGGAGTGGCGATGAGCAGCGTTCCGATTCCAAAGATGAATAAGAAGAGCAGATCGTACTGGATAGCCACGAAGCCGCCGTCCTTCAGTAGGATTGCTTTGAAGCCGTGGACGCAGTAGGTAAAGGGGTCGACGATGGCGATGGCCTGCAGCCATTTTGGAAAAGCAATGATGGGAAATACCGCGCCGGAGGGGAAAAATAACAGGGTGTTCAGGACTCCGAACATGGCGCGGGGGACGAGCGGATCGTCGACGCGGACCATCATGAGGAACATCATACCGTTGAAGGCTAGTGCGGTCGCGATGATCATGAGGAGCAATTCCAGATCGGCAACGGGGTTGAAAATTGCATCCAGGCCGGCGATCAGCGACCCGATGATGGTAAGGCTGATTCCGGCAAGCACAGCCTTGGCTGCACCCGCGAGGTTGAGGCCCATGACCAACTCGAGCTTGGTGATTGGAGTTACGAGGTAGCCTTCGTGGACGCCGCGGGCCTTGTCGTCGATGTACAACATGCCGCCGCCGATCATGACCGAGATATACATGGCCAGAGAGATCGTGCCGGCGAGCAGGAACTTCATGTACGAGACATAGGGATAGAGTTCGACGGACTGTACGGCGATGTTTTTGACGATGCGCGGCTGAATGACCGGAGCATTGAGGGAGTCGACCAGCGATTGCAGTTCAGACTCGATGCTGGAGCTGGTGAACTGGTCGGAATTGTCAACGACGAGCCCAATGCGAGGCGCGTCCTGCGCATAGACACGGCGCGAATACTGAGCTGGGATGATGATGGCGGCATCGATTTTTCCGGTGCGCACATCTTCGCGCGCCTGGACTTCGTTGCTATAGTCAACTGTTTTAAAAGTTCCGATATTGACCGCGATGGCTGCGCAGGCCTCGCGAACTTTGACGGCCTGAGGGCCGTGGTCGTAGTCGACGATGGCTACGCGGGCGTTGCGGATTTTTCCGCCGTAGGCGTTGCCAAGGATGACCAACTGGACGATGGGCAGCATCATCGACATGATCATGAGGACCGGCGAGCGGAAGAACTTGCGCATCTCGCGCTCGAAAATTGCAAACATCCTGTTCATGGCTGCTCTCCCGGTCTAGGCGGCATGGTGAAGATGGCCTTTACTTGCTCATCGCGAAGCTGGCGTCCGGTGTAGTGCACAAACACGTCGTCGAGGGAGGTGTTCTGAACGCTAAGGGAGGTTATGTTTTCGCCCAGGGACGCGGCTAACTCGACTAACTGCATGGTGGTCCTGGAACCTGACGATGTGAGGACCCGATAGAATCCGGCGCTTTCTGCCTGCACGCTGGTGACTCCTTCCAGGCCCTCAAGGCGTGACTTCCACTGCTCGGTCTCGCGATCGAAGTGGACCTCGACTACATTCGCGCCGGGAACATTCTGCTTAAGCTCGATGGGCGTGCCGAGCGCTACAAGGTTGCCGTGATCGACAATGGCGATGCGGTCGCAGAGCTTGTCGGCCTCTTCCATGTAATGCGTGGTCAGAAGCATGGTGAGATTGCGGGTTTTGCGGAGGTTGTCGAGCATCTCCCAAACGGCGATGCGGGAGACGGGATCGAGGCCGGTGGTGGGCTCGTCCAAAAAGAAGATATGCGGGTTGTGCACCAGGCCGCGAGCGATTTCGAGGCGCCGCCGCATTCCACCGGAGAGCGTCTTGGTTTGCGCGTCGCGCCATTTGACCAGGTCTACCGCCTCCAACACCTCCTGGATGTTCTTTGCACGCTCAGCCCGCGGAACGCCGTAGAGCTTTGCGTAGATGCTGAGATTTTCCTCGAGCGTGAGATCCGGATCGCTGGTAAGAGCCTGCGGGATGACGCCGATAACGCGGCGAACGGAGTCGGACTCCTTGGCAACATCGAAGCCGGCAACTATCGCTCTGCCACTGGTGATGGGAACGAGGGTTGTCATCATGCGAATGAGCGTGCTCTTGCCGGCGCCGTTGGGTCCGAGCAGGCCGAAGATTTCGCCGTCGTTGACGGCAAAGCTTACCCCTTTGACTGCCTCGAACGTGCCATAACGCTTGACGATATTTTCAACAGCTATCGCTACGGTCCCGACCGGCTTGGGATTCTGGTCCAATGTCGTGGGCTGAGGGTTCACGGCTTCACCAACTTGCTCTTGGGGATGTAGACGTCGGCGGTCATGCCGGGAACGAAACGCTCGCCGGGATTGTCGATGATGAGCTTGATCTGTACGGTCTCGATGTCGCGCTTGAGGCCACCGTTGATGTCGCGCTGGGTTGCGAAATCGGCCTCGGAAGCCTTGGAGATGACCTTGCCCCAGACGGTCGCGCCGGAGGGCATGACGACGCGGAGGGAATCACCGAGCTTGACGGAGTCCGCCTGAGTTTCCGGCAGCGGTGCGTACACCCAGGTTTGAGAAAGGTCCATGACGGTGACGATCGGGGCGCCGGCGGCGACAACCTCTCCCTGACGCGCGGCACGCACGTTCACTTTGCCGTCAACCGGTGCGACGACCTTGGAGTAACCGAGCTGGACTTCCGCCTCCTGTGCGAGAGCGCGGGCGTTGGCAGCCTGATCGCGCGTTTCGTCCACGGTGCGGGCAGCGACGTTGGTGAGGAGTTCGTGGGAGCGAGCCTGACGGAGCGAAGCTTCGGCTGCGGTCACGGTGTCGCGCGCGGCATCGACGGCAGCCTTGCTGGCCTGCAGGCTGGTGACGGCGTCGTCTTTTGCCTGCTCGCTCATAATTTGCTGCTGCGTCAGCGCGACGGTGCGGCTGGTATCAGCCTTCTGGTGGTCGTAGTTGGCCTGGGCCTGCGCCAGCGTGGCTTTTGCAGCGCTCAGCTGGGCTTCTGCGTTGAGGGTTGCGTTACCGGTTTCGCCGCGGGTCTGGTGCTCGGTTTCGACGGTTTCGCCGACTTTGAATTGCTGGCTCTTGGCGGTGGCGGCGGCGGCCTGCTGTGCGGCCTGAAGATCTTCACTCTCGATGACCGCAATCAATTGCCCGGCCTTTACCGTGTCGCCTTCATCAACAGTGAGCGTCTGGATGCTGCCAGGAATTTTGGAGCTCACCAGAACCTCATTGGCGTCCACCGTTCCAATCAGCTCCAGGTCGCTGGAGCGATGGGTGGTGAGGAGATACCAGAGAAGGGAACCCGCGGTCAAAATGCCGAGGATGAGAAAGACTCGATTTCGTGCGTTCACTTGTGCCTCACTTCAACTGTCTTGTTTAGGACGACAGAAGCCGGTGGGATTCTAATTCCTGCAATGGTGGGCTCGTTGGGCTCGGGCATTGGAACCGCGGTCAGCACGCGAGCGGCTACGCGGGCACCATGCTCACGATCGACGAAGATGGTCTGGCCGAGATATTCGACTGCGGCCTTGCGGCGGAACTCCAGTGCACCGGGCTCAAAGGGGTCAAACTCCATCAAGAGTCCCATCACAGGTCCGGAGAGGTAGTAAAAAGCATTGGCTCCCAGCGCGGCGTACATCATTTGCATGTCGTCCACCCTAATCAGCTCTCCGGTGCTCTGGCCCTCGGCGAGCGCCGCGCGGAAGCGCAGCATCATGGGCCTGAAGACTTTCTCCACCAGCGGCGCAACCGCATTCTCCTCGCCACGGTGCAAGCGGATCATCTCCTGCTGCAGCAGAGATTGAAATGTCCGCCGCGTATGGATGCGGTCAAAGTGATTCAATGCGAAATGGACCAGCCGTTCGCCGGCCGAGCAATCCAGGCTCATTGCAGAAAGTCCGCTCAAGACAACCTTCTCCGCAATCTCTTCAAGAGCCGCGTTGTAGAGCTCCTGCTTACTGCGGAAGTAGTAATAGAGGAGCGCCTTGTTTACTCCGGCGGCTTCGGCGATGCGCTCCGTGCGGGCTCCGGCGAGCCCGTTCGCGCTGAATTCGTTGGTGGCAGCCTCCAGGATGCGGGCGCGGGTCTGGTCGGCGCGATCGGGGTTGGAGCGGGTTGGAGTCGAGACGGACATTAGTTAACTAACTAGTTAGTTAACTAATGGAGACCTAGGGAATTTGCAAGGGGGCCTAAGGCTGAATTACTAGATTTTCAACAAAACAAATACGTTGCAAGCCGCGCTTTCGCTCATAAAAATTGGTTCTCGTTACAGCCATCGCCTCAATGAGTGCATTGGCGATAATGCGCTCATCGAGACCACAAAACCCGATACGTCCTATTTCACAACAATCGTAAAGGGAATCGATGAGCTCACGCCTGTCCCGCTCACAGCGATGGTTGCTTGGTATGAGCCCGCTGGCGGCAACCTTGGACCGCTTCCTCCGCATCCGCTCGGCGCTAGTAAACCGGTCACGGCGATGAATGCCAGGGCCAGCATCGAGAGCTTCCGCTTCCTGGCCAGACCAGCAAGAGACAACCCGAATGGCCAAAGTGCGAAGGCCAACAGGACCGATGTTCCACCATGACCGCCGGGCATCCACGGCGCGCGCAGTGTCGCCGCCGTAGCCGGGGGAATCGTCAGCGTGAGCGTTGTGCTTCCGGTCGAACTCTCGGCAAAGTTAATCGATGACGGGCTGAAACTGCAGGAGAAATACTGCAATAGGGATGCCGGCAGATTGCAGACAAAACTAACTGGCGCGGTGACGCTGGTGGGAAGGAGTCGCAGTCCCTGAGTTCGATGTAGTAGTGATGATGCGCGGCGAGATCCAGTTTGAGATGGCCGTTACCGGCGGGGCCATCCGCCATCCATGTGGTTGCTGTGAATTCATAGGTTCCCGGGACAAATGAGAGTGTCATGAATCTTCTAAAGACAGATATTGGTCCGGCGGCCTGGTGCAGAAGAATCGATTAGTTGGGCCCTTAGCGATCCATACGTACAAGCGGCCAAAAGACATCTTCCACAATTTCGCGAATGACGTCGTCGGAAAGTGGTTTACCAGTCATCAGTATGTCGTGACGAGCAAGATCGGTTGGCAGAGCGATATTTCGCGGTGTAAGACGCGCAGGGTCCAACTCGCCCCGGTCAACGCCACGTTTAAGGAGGGTTCGTACCAATTCGCCGTCGGAAATCTCTTCTCTCACATTGCGGAAGTTTGATCCCTCCTCAGCCAAATCTCGACTCATGTCGAAGGCCAGTTGGATTGAATTCGGCCGTACGCGATCGGACATGTGACGCAACAACAGGACAAGCTCATCACGGGCGCTTCCCATGTCCGGTATGCTGACCGGGTTCAGCTTCGCCTGGCGAGCTAGTGCAGCTGTCGCAAGCCTGGATCGGGATGGCCAACGGCGCGAGAGCACTGGCCGGCTTGTTCCAGCGCGCTTTGCAACCGATTCCAATGTCATGCCTGCATAGCCGAGCTCATTTAGCTCTGCCCATGTGGCATCAAGGATCGCATCCTCGAGTGCTATACCACGCCGCCGTCTGTTGCCGTTGTCTATCATTCTGGTCAATTATAAGATGCGTTATGTATCCAAAGCGTCTTGACAGGCATCATAAGATACGTAACGTATCTTCTGCCCTGGTTGGAGGCTTTCAAATGCCGCGTGAAACTATAAGCAGCACTCCCCGCTCCGTTTTAGTCTCAGGCGCAAGCATCGCCGGCCCGGTGTTGGCATACTGGCTCAACCACTATGGCTTTGACGTGACGGTGGTGGAGCGGGCATCTGCCGTGCGGAGCGGCGGGTATCCAATCGACATCCGCGGCACAGCGCTCGAGGTAATGGATCGTATGGGCTTGCTGCCAGCGGTGCAGGCCGAACACATCGAGTCGCGCACGGTGACTTTCGTGGATGCAGACGGGAAGACCATCGCCGCGATTTCGCCCTACGATCTGTCCGCCAATGAGGCGCACGATGTGGAGCTCCCACGTGGAGCGCTCACAGCGCTCTTTTACGACCTGACCAAAAGCAGCTCAATTCACTATCGGTTCGACGATTCTATCGAATCGCTCGATGATGACGGTGCTGGAGTGGCGGTCCGCTTCAAGAGCGGTCAGCGCGGGCGCTTTGATTTGGTACTTGGCGCGGACGGTCTGCACTCCAACACCCGCAAACTAGTGTTCGGACCGGAAGATCCTTTCCGTCGCGACCTCGGGTTTCGCTTCAGTCTCTTTTCCCTGGCCAACGATCTTGGTCTCTCACACGGTGCAATGATCTACTCCCAACCAGGGCGAACGGCGGTAGCCTTGGCCGTGCGCGACAGTCCGGATTTATTCGCCATGCTTGCCTTCGCAACCGATCAGCCGGACTTGGCCGCAGGTCTCACTGCGGAGCAGCAGATCGACCGCACCGCTCAGGTGTTTGCAAGTGGGGGTTGGGAGGTACCACGCCTGGTCGACGCGTTGCGGCGCGCAGAGGATCTATACGCCGACACTGTAAGTCAAATCCGTATGCCGAAATGGTCGAAGGGCCGTGTGGCGCTGGTCGGCGACTCCGCCTTTGCACCGTCATTCCTATCCGGGCAGGGCACGAGTCTCGCTATCGTGGCAGCCTATGTGCTGGCAGGCGAACTGGCTTCACACGAAGATCCGGCAGCTGCGTTCGCAGCCTATGAGCGCATTACCCGTCCCTTCGTGGAGGCGAATCAAGATTTGCCGTTCCGGACCGGCGGGACGTCATTAATCCTGCGGACGCAAGAGGAAGTGAACGCCCGCAACCTTAGGTTTTCATCGCTCGCGAAGGGGAATATTCCGAAGAAGGACAACGACTACGTGCGGCAAGTACATAACTCGTTGCGTCTTCCCGATTACGAACGATGATGGCAGGAGGCTGCTTCTCTTACAAGCGCAACCAGTACCTGCTCTCAGATGAATACAAGCTAGTGCCTAACGGGTAGCGTAACGGCAGTGGGGTCGATGTCATAAATCGTACGCTAACGTTCCGGGGCTGAGCACAGCCGACTTCCACTATCGCCAACCTAACCCAGTGCCGGATACACCACGCCTGTCAACTCTTCCGACACCGTCCACAACCGCTTCTCCAGCGCCTCATCCAATGCATTCGCCTGCGGCTGCACCACCACCGGCGATCCCTTGAACTCCTGAAATCCGTCCGGTCCAATGTACTCCCTGCCCTTCGCATCCGGCGACGTCGCCGCATAAAGTGTCGGCAGCGCTCCCGCAGCATCCGGCTGAATCAGAATCGACGCGAGTATCCTCAGCACGACGGCTTGAAGATTCTTGGTACCAGGCCCATTGACCATGATGTTGGTCATCGAAATCCCCGGGTGTACCGCTAGGCTAATTAACTTTGCTATGCACCACGCGCGCCCGGCGGTCCAGTTTCTTTGCAAACAAAATATGGGCCAGCTTCGACTCGCCATAAGCCCCATGGCTTGTACCCGCGCTCACTCTGCAAATTATCGAAATCAATCTTGCCATTCTGATGCGCCAGCGAAGCCACCGTAACCACCCGCGCCGCAGACGCAGCCAGCAACTGCGGTATCAACAACCCCGTAAGCGCAAAATGTCCCAAATGATTGGGCGGACGATACAGGTTTGCGCTCGTCATACAGGCTCAGCCACAAACTGGTTCAAGCCGAAACACGTGGTCCGCTGTTCGTAGTTCTGGGTGTTAGAGAATGCAATCCGCCGCTGTTGGTGGAAAGAACTCGTCGGCGCATGTCGGATCGAATTTTGACTATGTCCAGATTCAAGGCCGTAAGGGTACGAGTCAGCGTATTGCGATGCATGTTCAACGCCTCCGCCGACTTTCCCAAATGGCATCTATGCTTGGCCAGGAGATGAAGGATGTACCGCCGCTGAAATTGCCGAATCGCTTCTGCGTAGGGAATCTCGGTGATTCGTGTATTGCAGATCATTTCTCGCGCGTGTCGGTTCGACGGAATCCCCACAAACTGAAGCGGCGTAGGCGATATGCGTTCGTCTTGGGATCGGTAGAGTGGCTGAGTATTCATGACCTGTTTCCTTTCTCTCCGTTGCTCGCGCAAAAGCTGTTCGTGAACGTACTGCCGCTGTTGGACGCGGTTGCGTTTATATGCACGCTGGAGTTTATCAACTAGTGACGGCGCCTATTTTCGTTGCCTCTTCGATCTCGATGAGCTTACCGGTTGTGACGTCGTAAACGTAGCCGTAGATGGGGATTGATTTGGGAACGAGAGGATGATTGCGAATGCGCTCGACGTCATCGACTACGGCCTGCTTCTGATCAGGGATCGTAAGGAATTCGATGAACTGGGCGGCGCGGTTGCCGGGACCCTTGCCGACATCCTTGAAGCCCTCGGGCGTAAGCGCAGCGGTTTGGAGGCTGTTGGCAAGTAGGCCACGGATGACGTCGTTAGTGAAGAACTCCATCCCGCAGTTGGTGTGGTGAATGACGAAGAATTCTTTGGTTCCGAGGAGCTTGTAGCTGATCACGAGTGAGCGGATGGCATCGTCGGACGCGCGACCGCCGGCGTTACGAATAACGTGGGCGTCGCCTTCGGAGAGGCCGGCATACTTGGCGGGGTCAAGACGGGCGTCCATACAGGTGAGTATGGCGAAGCCGCGTGCGGGTGGTAGAGCTAGGCTGCCCTTGTCGCCGAAGTTGGCGACGTAGCGGTGATTGGTGGAGAGGACTTCGTTGAGAATTTTGCTCATAAGGGGGCTCCTAGATGGTTGGTCAGATCGATAGCAAGCCATCGACTTTGTGGGTCGAGGCAACGCGATGAAACCACGGCGGATGAGGCATGCACGGGGAGTCGCTGGAGGAGGGTGTTGAACGAGTGCTGACTGCTGCTAGAAGTCGAAGTGCCGCTCACCCAGCGAATGGACGCTGGGGCGACAACAACGAAGGGGCAGGAGCGCTTGCATAGATTGAAGGTAGAGGACGGAGAGAAAAGCGTCAAGCATTGAGACGGTGAAGTCTGGTGTGACCGAAACCGCTTGCCACACAATTGCAGCCGAAGCCGTGCGCAATGCGATCCGGCATGCCTAGGCGCGACAAACGATACGTCGGACATGACGGCACCGGTAAAGAAACTGTTAGCTGAACCCGCCAGACCCAAACCTCTCGAAACGGCGCACGAGAAAGGCATGACGATTGAATCGTTTGACAACAGAAATAAGTACCGTAGGCGCGCCATAAATCGAAGGGCGTCTTGACATCCGGCAGACTCACCGCTATGGTTCCAACTATGCATACGTTCCTGCACACAAATTGTTGTTCGCTCGGCACGACCGCTGGCGAACCTGGAGTGTGCGCGTAACCGAATTCTAAAGATCCCTCACGATCTGCCGGTACCCACGATCCCGCTTCCCAGCTCAGCTGGCGCGGGATTTTCGCTTTAACGCACTGACTTCCAAAAGCAGTGACGTTACTTGAAGCCCGCCTCCTGTCCACGCCGAGGTGGGCTTTCTATTCTGCGCAAGCAAACGATCTCGGCATTCGGCTTCTAAGTGTCTTGAACACACAACAGCGCGAATCCGCGCAACCAGGAAGATCAAAATGAACGCGAAACACTATGTACGGCTGCTTTTTGTATTAGCTCTCATTCTTCTGCCGACGGGTCTGCTGCGATCCCAGACACTTACCAGCGCCACCGTTACCGGAGTCGTTACCGATGCGTCTGGCGCCATCGTGCCCAACGCAGCAGTGCAAATCGTGCAGACCGATACCGGCTCTATCCACAAAACCGTATCCACCTCGTCGGGTGAGTATCGCTTTCCATTCCTCAACCCAGGGGATTACGAGATTTCCGTAGAAGCAGAAGGTCTTGTCGCCAACCGAGTGAGGGTTCATCTCGTGGTTGGGCAGGAGACCGCCGTGGCCCTGAAGCTCGCCGTCAAATCACTGAGTGAAACCGTGGATGTGCAGGCCCCCAATGAATTGCTTCAGACGGAAAATGCAAACAGTGTCACGACATACGACGACCACTATATCGAGAACACGCCGGTCAATGGCGGTGACATCACGAACATAGCCTTCAGCACGCCGGGAATCCGGCTCAATGTCGGCGGGGGTAACACAAATTTCAACGTCAATGGCCTGCCCTTCAGTTCGGTGCTCTTTACGCTCAATGGAGCGGACATTGTTGAGCCCTACAATCTGAACAACAAATCCGGCACCAGCAACAACACACTCGGTGCGAACGATGTTGCCGAAGCCGCCGTAATTACCAACGCGTACAGCGCGCAATACGGACGAGAGGCTGGGGCGCAGGTCAATTACATCAGCAAATCCGGATCGAACGTATTCCACGGCAACCTAGTGGAGAACTACAACAGTCAGATCCTCAACGCGAACGACTACTTTCTGAATGCAGCAGGCACGAAACGTGCGCGGGCAGTGGCGAATCAATACGCTGCTTCTGTGGGCGGCCCTGTTGTCATTCCTCACCTTATCAATCTTCGCAACAAGCTGGTGTTCTTCGTGAATACGGAAGGGCTTCGTTATGCTCTGCCCACGAGCACTATCGTCTCGCTGCCAACGACTGCCTTCCAGAATTACATTCTCGCCAACGTACCTGCGGCCTCGCAGCCCTACTACCAGGATCTGTTCAATCTCTACAACACGGCTCCGGGCATCGGTCGCGCGGTACCGGTAACCAACGGTAGCGGGCAGTTGCAGGACGGCACCGATAACCAGGGTTGCGGCAACAAGGGATTCTCCGGAACGCTAGTTCCTGGTGGGGACGGTGCTACATTCGGCGGTGCCGATGGAATTCCTTGCGCACTTGCTTATCGCAGTACGGTCGGCAGCGTGAACACGGAATACTACGTGGACGGCCGAGTCGACTGGAACATCAACAGCAAGCAGAAACTCTACTTCCGCATCAGTCGCGATGCTGGCGTGCAGGCCAGCAGCACCAGCCCCGTCAGCCCGTTTTTCAGCACGGTCAGCCCGCAGCCATGGGTAATTCCGCAGCTCAATTACTCCTACACCATTACGTCAAACCTCGTGAACAACTTCATTCTCAATGGCAACTACTACTCCGCCATCACGGGTCCGACGAACTTCACGGCAGCGGAGTCGGCCCTTCCTGTAGGTTTCAGCTTCTCTGACGGAGGCGCCGGCAACGCGGGTTTCCAGGCCATCGCCGCTGTCGTGCCTAACGGAAGAATCGGGCAACAACTTGGTGTGATCGACGATCTCTCCTGGCAGCGGGGCAGACACACGCTTCAATTCGGTATCAACAATCGCGAAAACCGCATCAGTAGCACGGCCAATAAAAGCGGCTCGATCGTTGGTACTTATACGTTTGGTAACGTAGTGGATTTCGCGAACGCGAACGTTACGGACGCAAAGAACTTAAGCAGCTTCAGCCAGGCATTTCCAGTCGATCCGTCCGTCCACATCCGCGTGGACTCGCTCGGGTTTTATGGGCAGGATGAATGGCAGGCGCTGCATAATCTGAATATCACGTACGGCGCGCGGTTCGAGTACCAGGGCAATCCGTGGTGCAAGGAGAGCTGCTTCTCGCGCGCGAATACTGAGTTCCTGGCCGCGGGATATGAAGCGGGCTCCTCGGTTCCTTATAACCAGACGTTGCAGACAGGCCAGAGTAAGAACTTCAAGGAGTTTGAAGGTGTGATCACGGAGCCGCGTCTTGGCTTCGCCTACTCACCCTTTGGCCAAGGCAAGACGGTGGTTCGCGGCGGTATTGGGCTCTTTGCCAATACCATTGCAGCCAGCATCGCGGCCAGCGTTTTTGGCAACTCGCCATACAAGTTTACCCCGCTCGTTACCACCGGAACTGTCGGGCTTTCGCCTGCCGCTGGCACTGCGCAAACCAACGCAGTAGCGTCCGACGACGCCTTTGAGACCGGATTCGCGGCCGGTTATACACTCACGCAACTGCAGGCCGTCGTTCCGAATTTTTCCAAGCCAACGCTCTATGTCAACCCAAACCACTTCCACACTATCAAGGCCCTGGAGTGGAGTCTTGAGGTCGAGCAGCCCCTCACCGGGCACGACGTGTTGGCGTTGACCTATAGCGGCACGCACGGATACAACGAGTCGCTGCCCAACACGGCGGCGAACGGAGCCTCCACCAGCGGGTTCGGTGGTCTGCCTGTGTCCTCGCCTGACCCACGCTTTTCAACAGTCACCCAGATTTATGACCAGGGGTTCTCGTGGTATCACGGGCTAACTTTGGTCGAGCGTCACGGCTTTGTGCATGGCTTCCAAGGACAGGTGAGCTACACCTGGAGCAAGGCTCTCCAACTGGGCACCATCTTCAATCCCAACGCGTACACGGAAGGCGTCATTGCTCCGTCGGGACTAAAGATAGCGAACTACGGGCCGACGGCTTTCGATACGCGAAACAATGTCTCCGGCGACCTGGTGTACTCGACGCCGAAGCTGAAGCAAGCGGTTCTGAGCCACGTCTTTGGCGGATGGAAGGTTGGTGGAAAGGTTTATCTGTACAGCGGACGGCCGTTCACGGTGATCAACAGTGGCATCGCCAGTGCCCACGGCTTCTCTAGCAGCTACGGCGCTACAGCGCCGACCGTTAGCTCGACCAGTCTCAGCGGTGCGGTGATTGCGGACCAGCTGGTGCCCACCGTGAGGGGTGTCCATTGCGGTAAGGCTGCGGTGAAGACGTCTTGCCTTAATACGGCTGACTTCGCAACGGCTGCAGCGCAGGAGGACTTTGGCAATACCAGACCGAATGCGTTTCTTGGTCCTGGGTTCTTTTCCATCTCCGCACAGTTGAGCAAAGTGATCCCAGTTACGCAGAAGACGCACTTTGAGCTCGGGGCTGATGCGTACAACCTCACGAATCACCCTAACTTTGGTCTGCCGAACTTCGACGTAAACAAAGGATCAACGCTTGGCACCATCACCAGCGATGTCAGCGTTCCCACCAGCATCTACGGCACGGGGCAGGGCTCGGCCGTCTCTGGTCGCGTGCTTGTCGTGTTCGCCAAGTTCCTCTTCTAGGCATATGGCCGTCGCCGCTGTTCCGCCGCGGCGGTCATACATCACCGATTCTCTGAAGGAGAAATGTATGCGCAAGATTCTCGTTGCAGCTCTACTGTTGTCCCCGGCCCTTTTGCTCGCGCAGACCGCGAAGTTGACACTCGATGACATCCTGAGCGCCCCGATCGGTGCTGGCTATCGCGCTCGCGGCGGCGAGGCCCTGACCTCACCCGACGGAAACTTCACCCTTTCGCCGCAGGGCGGAACGCTCACCCTGAAGTCTTTGCGAGGAGATGCGGACAAGGTCCTGGCCTCTTCGCCCGAGCCCATCACCGACATCCATTGGGCGCCGGACGGGAAGCACATTGCGTATGTCAACCAAGGGCAAATCTGGGTAGTCGCCCCCACTGAGGGTGAGCCTCTGCAAGTCACCCACGATCCCAAAGGCCCGGGCGATCCGCGCGGCGCTACCGATGGCCACATCCAGTGGAATCCTAATGGCACATGGATCCTGTTCGAGTCCGGAAAGAAGGGATACAACGAACTGTACGTCGTCAGTCAAGACGGTCGTGGCCCCAACTTGATTGCGGCGACCGAAATTTATAAAGGCAAGGACGTCATCGCCGCCAATGTCGCTCAGGATTATGGCGACGCAGTCTCCTCCGATCGCTTTGATGCCCGTCCGCAGTGGTCGCCTGATGGCACGCGCATCTCCTATACCCAACGTTCTCGCGAGTTCTTCTCCGGAGTTCTAAAGGTGGTGCCCTTCGACGCGAAGACCGGAACTCCGGCAGGCCCGTCGCTCAACATCTATACGGCGAAGAACGACCCGGGCGGGGCGTGGGCAGTGAACACAGTCGCCTGGTCACCGGATGGCAGCACGCTTGCCGTCGTTCTGCAGGAAACTCACTGGGACAAGATCTGGCTCATCCCCTCAGGGGGCGGTCATCCGCGAGAGCTCACCTTCGGTCCCGGTGAAGATGAAGAGCCGGTGTATTCGCCCGACGGGAAGTGGATAGCCTTTGAATCGAACCGCGATAGGCCCGAGCAACGACACATCTGGATCGTCCCTGTAGCGGGCGGCGATGCGCACAGGTTGACGCACCTTGAAGGGATTGAGGGCGACCCACATTGGTCGGGGGATAGCGGAAGTGTGCATTTCTCGCTGAGAACAACGCTCGGAGCATATTCGAGCTACGCTGCGCAGGTATCGGGCGATGTTTCGCCGCAGCTGATTGGACAGGTGCACCATTCGAAATTCGAAGACGTGGGCATCACTCCCGAAGTTGTGCATTGGAAAGGGAGGGATGGCCTCCCGATCGCTGGCATCCTCTACAAGCCTGCGGGCTACAAGCCAGGCACTCGCTATCCCGCAGTCGTCCTTGCTCACGGAGGGCCGGAAGGTCAAGTAATCCTCGGTGTTTCGCCGTGGTCAATCTTTCTCGCCGATCAGGGTTACGTCATTCTCGAGCCGAACTTTCGTGGGAGTACAGGCTATGGTGAGCGTTTGCGCAATGCCAACGTCGAAGATTCCGGCGGTGGTGAAATCGACGATGTTGTTGCAGGCGTGAACTACCTGGTGAGCATTGGCCTCGTCGATCCAAAGCGTGTAGGCATCTCTGGCGGGAGCCATGGCGGCACCGTAGTAGCGAACGCTGTCGCCAAATACCCTGACGTCTTCGCGGTTGGCATCGAAAAATTCGGTGTAGTCGATCGAGCCCTCTTTCTGCAGTACACCAATCGCAACTCGGCCATTCGCTGGGAAACAAAGATGGGCGGAACGCCGGAAGAAAAGCCCGCGGTTTATCGCAAAGCTAACATCCTTCCCGACGTCGCGAAGATCAAGACGCCGCTGCTCATTCTGCACGGAGAAGAAGATCCACAGGTGCCACCGCAGGAGTCGCAGCAGCTGGTGGCTGCGCTCAAGGCAGCAGGGAAGACTTACGACTACCACACCTACCCTAACGAAGGCCATGGCTTCCAGCAGCGCGAGCATCGCGAGGATGCGGACAAGCGGGAGCTCGCCTTTCTAAACAAATATTTGCAGACGCAGTCAGCGGCTCAGTAGTCTCGTCGAAGTGAAGGCGCCTAAAGTCCTCAGAGTTAGTGCTTGTTCACTGCAGGAGAAAACATGCAATCTTTCCATCCGACCCGAATGTTGCACAGACAGTCGGGACGTCTGCTTTATCTCGCGATCGTTCTCTTGATCATGACGCGAGCTGTCGATGCCAGTGCGCAGATCATCCGCGTCAAGGTAGCGGATTACCCAACGCTCGGCAATCCAACGTCAGCCATCGAAACATCTGATGGACGCTATGTGTTTGTCTCCGTCACGAATGTTGGGGCGCCGAACTTCGCCGGCCCGGACGCAGCGGCTGGAAGCCGTAAGGACGTCGTCGCCGGTATCCAGATTTTTCGCGTGAAACGACACAAGCTGATCGCGGCCGGTTTTCTGCGCACAGGGGGAGCGGGGGCAAACGGTCTGGTGCTCCTGCCAGGAGACAAGACGCTTGCCATGGGGGTCGGAGATGACGGCGTCGTCTTCTTGGATGTGCCAGGTCTCCTGAGCGGCACGGCCGTTCCGAAGGTGATTTCGCAGGGTGAAAAGGCGGGCACCTTCGACATTGCCGTAACGCCCGACGGCAAGTACATCTTTGCCGCGAATGAATATGGCGTCATCGATGGCCAGCGCGGAAACGTCGGCATCGTTGCAACAGGCATCGACCGCGAGGGACGAATCTTAAACCCGAAGAAAATCCGCCAGATTCCCGTTGGCGATGTGGTCCCAAGTCTGACGATCTCCCACGACGGAAAGCGAGTGTATGTCGCCACCGAGCTTGTGCTATCAAATAAGGCGGTCGCGATTGCAGGTGAAACGAACCCGATCCTAACTCGGAGCGATTGCGTTCAAAAGAAGGGAACACCCGCGTGGTCCAATGGGTTTATCTCCGTCATCGATGTAGAGTTGGCGACAGGGACTTCTCCGACCGAAAACCCCATCGCGGCGCGCGTTGCGGCTGGCTGTTCGCCCGTTCGCCTTGCCGAGAGTGCGGATGGGAGCTTCCTCTTCGTGACGGCGCGCGGGGACAACGCCGTGTTCCAATACAACGCCGCCATCCTTTCAACAGGTTCCGAGCACTCCTTCTTGCGTGCTATCCCCTCCGGGGGAGAGGCCCCCGTCGGCCTGCGTCTCTTCGATGGAGACCGTCTACTTGCGGTCGCGAACTCGAATCGCTTCGCGAGCACACCGGGGAATTTAGCAATATTCGCCGTTGGGAAGTCACCTGCACTCCTGCAAACGCTTCCCACGGGCCTGTTCCCTCGAAATATCGGCACCTCAGCTTTAGGCAGGGAACTACTTCTGACGAATTACAGTTCACGTACCTTTTCGCTGATCCAAGTCTCTGTGCTTAGCAGCTCGCGACCATGATACACGGGGAAACCAAAGCGTCTGGAAGTCACTTCAATCCTCGAACCGGCCGGGCAGTCCGGCTTTTGCCGCGTACCAGGCTTCAGTGGAGTTTTGGTTCAGCTCAACACGTTGGATCTGAGAAGGGCTACCTGGCCTTCGTAGTGACGCTGCACCCACCTTCGAAGCGTTCAGTTTTTGCCTGCGTCGCGGTACTCCAAACCTTTATTCCTGAAGCTCGCCTCCCCGTCATAGCTGCCTGCGCCATGCAGGAATGTCGGGGAGGCTGGCTTCGGTGCAGATAACGGTCGCAGGTGTGGGATTCTGGTAAGCGCTCTCGTTATTGCCCGGGTGTTTTCAGGTACTTCGCGGGCAGCGTCACCCCTGGTCGCTCATCATCAAAGATGAGGCTGGCGATCCAGAAGCGTCCGTGAGCATGCACAATCTGGAACGAATCGATGCCTCGCGAGGATGGCTGGGCGTCGTCCTTCGCATCCCGGCTTTCCTTCGTACTCCACACGTCAACAAGATTGCCAAACTCCTCTACTCGCTTCACGATGCTGCGCTCGAAGAAACCGTTGGTCTTGAAGTAGGAATCGTTTTGCTGAATGAACATGTCGGGGGGCAGGAAAACGGCATCACCCTTGCTTGCCGGTGCATCCTTTGTGGCCGCAGACTCGGGAACAATCCAGCCAAGCCGACCGTCGGGCACAAACAGCGCGCGGAAGCGGTCCCAGTCGCGCTGTCCAGCTGGGCCGGAGACCACGTCATAGAGCGAAGCGACTAGGTGGTCCACAGTGTCCACGTCGCCGGGGTTCTTTGCCGCAGGCCAGTCTGGATGCCCCGCGAGTGTCCCCACCAGCGGAGCCGGCGCGGATGCGGCAGGAGTAGACTGCTGTGCGCTCGCACTGAGCGTCAGTCCCACAAAAAAAGAACACAGTATAAGATCGCAACTACGAATCATGATCATCTCCTTGGTTTGTTGATATAACGGGTGCGCTATGAAAAAGCGCGTGATGATAGCCGCGCGCGGCGCTCCTACTTAGACCAGGGCGGAACCACGCCGTTGGTGCGCGCGTACGCGATCGACTGCCCCAGATGCTCGTGTTGATCTTCGAGAATCAGCATCAGCGCGTCCTGCTTCGTCATGTCTTCTCCGAACAGTTTCACCCGTGTTTGCAGGTCCGTGTCGGAAAGTCCCGTAATCGCTTTTTGCAGATTGGCGTATGAAGCTTTCAGAGCTTCCTGCAATTTCCCCGGATCGGTGATGGGCGCGGGCTGTGCCCCCGTATTCGGGGTGCTCGACAGCACGCCAACGAGCATGCCGTTCTCCATAACGATCAGGTTGAACACGTCGCCGACGGAGCGAACGCCTTGGCCGGGCTTCCAGTCGTACTTGCTCACCATAACGCGCGCGAGCCCAGTGAACTTGTCGGAAAGCGTTCCGGCATCTTTTCCGAATGCGGCCTGAATTCCTGCCGCCTGCGCCTGCGCCAACGGCACCATCAGAGCGACCGCAAGCGCAAGCGCTCCGTACTTAGTCAGAATCTTCTTCATGTGAAACTCCTTTACGTCAATCTGAACAACTCGTACTGGTCGTAACGCCGAATGCAGCTCTCAACGGGGCGTTTTAACTCCCTGTCGATGGTCCTGCTCACTGGACAATATGTCGCGAAGAATCAGGGTTTGCAGGAAAAGTGACATGCGGTGTCCGAAATGAGACAAGCGGTCAGAGTTGGCCGTCAAAGAGCACTATGCGCTTTGGACGGCCCTATCCTCAGTGATGTCTCCTTCGATGTTGCAGCTATAATCCGTGCCGGAGGGGTTGACACACCCATTGCTGCAGATCACACCAGATAGCGGGCGGACAAGATGGATGTTGATCCTGTGCGCATGGACGATGGTAGGACTGTTGTTTGCCGCACAAGAGATCGTGGTGGAGAAGGTACAGGGTGCGCACGTCCACTGGGTGATCGTGACTGCGCTCGAACTTGTCGACTGGTACATATGGGCGGCGTGCACACCGCTTGTGATGGGTCTTGCCAAACGGTTCCCGTTGGCGGGGCCGAGGGTCGTACTTCACATAGCGATCCACACAATCACGTCGATCACGATGGCTCCGGTGGCATCTGTCGCCGAATACTTTCTGAGCCGTGGACTTCTGCACTCAGTCTTTCGCATAACTGGTCCTGGCGTGCTCCAATTTCTCCCGCCATTCGGAGCCAGTGTTCTATTTATGAGCTTTACTGGCATGCTTACGTACTGGTTAGTTGTGGGCTTGTATCAGTCGATCCACTTTTACCAGGTTGCTATGGAGCGCCAGACGATAGCGGCACAGCTGGAGACGCAGCTCTCCCATGTCGAACTTGAGAACCTTAAGAGCCAGTTACATCCGCACTTTTTGTTCAACAGTCTTCACACCATTGGAATCCTGATGCAGGAAGACGTCGATGCTGCGAGCCACTTGCTGGTCTGCCTCGGAGACTTGCTGCGCATGGCCCTCGAACGGCGGGAGAACGAGATCACCTTGCAGAGCGAACTCGAGTTCGTCGGCAAGTACCTGGAGATCGAACAGACACGCTTTCATGATCGGTTGAAAGTTCACATGGACGTGCCACCTGACCTTCTCGAAGTCTATGTACCGAGTCTCGCGCTTCAGCCATTGGTTGAGAATGCCATCAAGCACGGCATCAGCGCGGATTCTGCCGCAGGCCTGCTAGAGATCACTGCCAAACTCCAGAACGGCAGAGTTCGGCTCTGCGTCCGCGATGATGGCCCCGGTCCGGCACCGGGATCACGCCTGCGCTTCGGCGTCGGACTAACCAATGTCCGGTCACGCTTGAAACAGCTTTACGGGGACGAGTCGTCGCTGGAACTTACCGGGGACGACGGTCGAGGCTGTGAGGCCATCATCACCATTCCACTGCGGAGTTCGCATTGAAGACGCGAGTCCTCATCGTCGATGACGAACCGATCGCCCGGCGCGGTATCCGTCGCTATCTGGCCGAACACG
>Ga0302314_10004951_pt1 | contig 24375 bp, 25 predicted proteins | sample III_Palsa_N2_3_FD_200533 | JGI IMG/M metagenome (GOLD analysis project Ga0302314, IMG submission 200533) | Peat permafrost microbial communities from Stordalen Mire near Abisko, Sweden - III_Palsa_N2_3 | ecosystem: Environmental > Terrestrial > Soil > Palsa > Peat permafrost | place: Sweden... | reverse complement strand
TGTCGCCGGCACCCCCGGGGTCGTCCGCGTGACCAAGCCGGTGACGATCCCCGGTCACAACGGCTCCTCGGCAATCGAGCTCGCCGACGCCTACCCGGTCGGCTCCCCACAGGCCGCCTCGACCAGCAACCTGCTCGGGACGCTGCGCACCGACGTCGTCCCAAAGGCCAGCGCCGGCACCGGCGTCGACGTATTGATTGGCGGGCAGACGGCGATCTTCGCCGACTTCTCGACCGTGCTCTCAAGCAAGCTCCCGCTGTTCATCGGCGTCGTGGTGCTGTTGTCCTTCCTACTGCTCGCCGCGGTATTCCGCAGCTTGGTGATCCCCGCGGCAGCCGCGGTGATGAACCTACTGTCAGCCGGCGCGGCGTTCGGCGTGATCACCGCCGTGTTCCAGTTCGGCTGGTTCGCGTCGCTGCTCGGAATCAACTCGACCGGTCCGATCGAAGCGTTCATCCCGGTGATGATGTTCGCGATCCTGTTCGGGCTCTCGATGGACTACGAGGTGTTCCTGGTCAGCCGCATCTACGAGGAGTGGCACAAAACCCAGGACAACAAGCTGGCCGTCACCCGCGGGCTCGCATCGACCGGCCGCACGATCACCGCGGCGGCGACGATCATGGTTTTGGTCTTCGCCTCGTTCATCCTCGGTGGCCAGGTGATCATCGAGATGTTCGGCCTCGGACTTGCCGCTGCCGTCCTGCTTGACGCGTTGATCGTCCGCTCGATCATCGTCCCCGGCGTGATGCTGGTGATCGGCAAGGCCAACTGGTGGCTACCAAGCTCGCTTGATCGGGTGCTGCCCCACCTCAACGTTGAAGGTGACGTCGAAGACGATCCGGTGCCCGAATCGGAAGCCGCTAAGACACAATCCCCATCAGTCGTAACTGTGTGATCACCAGCTCGGCGGCGGCCTCGATCTCGGTTGAGGTCGTCTCGATCCTCAACTCCGGCGTCAGCGGCGCCTCGTACGGCGAGTCGATCCCGGTGAAGTTCTTCAGTTCTCCTCGCCGCGCCCTGGCGTAGAGGCCCTTCACATCCCGCTGCTCGGCAACCTCAAGCGGCGTGTCGACGTGCACCTCGCAGAACTCGCCCGGCTCGACCATCGCCCGCGCCATCGCCCGTTCGTCACGAAACGGCGAGATCAGCCCAACCAGCACCACGAGCCCCGCGTCGACCATCAGTGCCGCGACCTCGCCGACCCGGCGCACGTTCTCGACCCGGTCAGCATCACTGAACCCGAGGTCCTTGCTCAAGCCGTGCCGAACGTTGTCGCCATCAAGCAGATAGGTACGCACGCCGGCGGCATGCAGGCGCTTCTCGACGACGTTTGAGATCGAAGATTTGCCGGCGCCGGACAGGCCGGTGAACCAGACAACGCCGGGCCGGTGGTTGTTTGTTGCCGCGCGCGCGTGTTTGGTGACGTCAACCGTCTGCCACTGGACGTTCTCGGGGGAGGGCGGAGGGCTCATCGGGCGTCGAGTATCTCAGCACGCCGACTTACCGGACCAACTCGCCTGCGATGATCCGCCGATGAGACGCGCTCGCCTGGCGTTCGCCGCCCTCCTGCTCTTGCTGCTGGCGGCTGGCTGCGGCTCGAGCGCCCACGTCTCGGCAGACGCCTCCGCCGTACAGGTGATTCGCTCATGGTCGAACGCTCTGCGCGCTGGTCAGATCAGCCGGGCCGCCGGCTACTTCGCGCTGCCGAGCACGATGGAGAACGGGGTGATCATCGCGATCCACACGCGCGCTGAGGCGGTCGCCGCCAACGAAGAGCTGCCATGCGGCGCCAAGCTGCTCTACGCCGCCAAGCACGGGCGCTACATCACCGGCGTGTTCCGCCTGACGACTCGGCGAGGTCCGTACAGCGACTGCGGCACGGGCGCCGGCGCGACCGCCGCGACCGACTTCCTGATCGCTCACGGCCGGATCGTCGAGTGGCTGCGCGCACCCAACCCACCGTCCAGCAAAGGCACCCCAACGGTCTCCCAGGCGCCAACCCCGGTGATCTGAGCCGGGGCGCTCCTGCTGTGGTCTGAGTGGACCAAAACAGGGCCTAAGCGCGAGTTCCTCCCGCTGTCTGCCGATACGGTTTAGACGTGCACGCGCCGTCCCATTCAAGAGTCCTCGTCGGGATCCTTGCTGCGCTTCTGTCCGCGGCGGTGGTCACGGCCGGGGCGGCGACAACCCACGCCCGCAAATCCGCGCAGACGTTCCCCGGTACGCACTGCGCGACCTTCCCTACCGACAACGTTCTGAACACCCCGATTACCGGGCTGCCGGTCGATTCGCACTCCCGTCAGTGGCTTGCGAGCATGGATTCGGGCTCGACCTACCTGCACCCTGACTACGGCCCCGGCGGTGGTTCGAGTCCGTACGGAATTCCGTTCGAGGTCACCTCCGCGCATCCCAAGTTCGTCAAGCTGCGGTTTGGCTACGCGTCGCAGAGCGACCGTGGTCCGTATCCGTTCTCGGCGAGCACGCCGATCGAGGGCGGGCGCGACGGCAACGGCGACCGTCACGCACTGATGATCGATCCTGGCAACTGCAAGCTGTATGAGCTCTATGACGCCCACTACCACGCGGGCAACCGCTCGACTGCCGGCTCGGGCGCGATCTGGAACCTGAACGCCAACGCCCTGCGCCCGGCGGGGTGGACCTCGGCCGATGCCGCCGGGCTGCCGATCGCGCCGTTGCTCGTGACCTACAACGAGGTGATGTCGGGCCAGATCGACCACGCGATCCGCGTCACCGCACAGACAACGGACACGCGCTACCTCTGGCCGGCGCGCCACGAGGCCGGCGCCGTCAGCGACGGCAACTACCCACCGATGGGCGCGCGGTTCCGGCTGTCGGCGCGCTTCCGTCTGCCGGCGTCGGAGTGCGCAAAGGCCTGCCAGGTCGTGATCCGAGCGATGAAGACTTACGGACTGATCCTCGCCGACAACGGCAGCAACTGGTACTTCCAGGGGGCGACCACCAACCGCTGGACATACACGATGGTCAATCAACTGAAGGCGATTCCGGCCAGCGCGTTTGTCGCGGTCAACGAGTCGTGCCTAGAGGTCAGCCCCAACTCCGGGCAGGCGCTTCAGCCCGGCACGCCGGCGTACAAGCGTCGTTGTTATTAGCTACCGACCGCCCCGCTATAAAGAGCTGAGCCAGCTGAGCAGGTGCGTGTTGACGGCTTCTGGCGCTTGTTGCTGAAGCCAGTGGCCCGCGCCTGGGATCACCGCATTGACCCGCAGATCGGTGACCCAACCGTCCATCGACGAAGCCGGCATGAAGGTCCGCACCGGATCGCGCTCACCGGTTAGAAACAGCGCTGGCTGGGTGATCCGCTGCTGCGCCACCGGGGCGGTTCGCTCCCAATTGCGATCGAGGTTGCGGTAGTAGTTGAGGCCGCCATGAAAGCCGGTCCGGCTATACGTGTCGACGTAGACCTGCAACTCGTCTTCGGTCAGGAAGGCGGGGGTTGCCGGGGAGTCTTGCTCCTCAGCCCACGCCGCGGTCCAGACCTTTGAGGTCGCCAATGTCCGCCGCACGTCCTTCGACAAGGCGGCTTCGGCAACCCCGGGCTGTTGGAACCAGACCATGTAGAACTCCGCGCCGAAGTGCTTGCGCATGATCCCGAGTGGCGGCACCGGCGCGCGCGGCGCAAACGGCACCGACAGCGCCCCGACCGCGCGCACCCGCTGCGGATGCAGCCACGCCGTCTTCCATGCGAGGTCGGCGCCCCAGTCATGGCCGATCACGATCGCCTGCTCGGCGGCGGCGTAGTCGATCAGCCCGAGCACGTCCTGGGTCAGTACGTCGACCGCGTAATCCTCGGCCGCCTCAGGTGCATCGGAGCCGCCGAAGCCGCGCAGATCAGGTACCAGCAGCCGGTAGCCGGCTGCCGCCAGCGGCTCGATCTGATGCCGCCAGGAGAACCCCAACTCGGGAAAGCCGTGCAGCAGCACGACAACAGGTCCGTCACTCGGCCCGTGCTCCGCCACTGCCAGCTCGATGCCGTTGATCCGCACACGCGGAATCTATAGGCTGGGCGACGAGCCGACACGGAGGAACCGATGAACAGAGTGGGTCTGATCCTGATCAGCGTTTTGGCGGCAAGCGTGCTTGTGGCATGCGGCTCGTCCACGCCAACGACGAGCACACCGGCGCAAGGCGCCACGTCGTTCACCAACACCGTTGGGACACCGGGCGCGGTGACGACGACAACAACCGCCAGTGGTCCGTTCAACTCCTGCTCGGTCGTCACCCAGTCGCAGGCGGCGAGTGCCATCGGCGCATCGGTCACATCCGGGGTGCTCGGCAACGCGACAGTGGAAGGAGGCAAGGCTTGCGTGTTCTACGGCGCTAGCTCGCCGCTGCCGCACACTCCGAACGTCGCCCAGGCGGACTCGGTCCGGGTTGTGGTGGTTGAAGGCTCCGATGCGCTCAAGTGGTACGACAACTACAAAGCCACGGTCCCCGCGCAGGCCGTCTCCGGCTACGGCGATCAGGCCTACTACGACGGTGTCGCATCGTTCAGCGTGCTCAAGGGCGACACATACGTGCGTATTGCGGTCGTCCCCGCGGGAGCCGCCCCATCGCTTTCCAGCGAGGAGAAGCTGGCGGCGGCGATCTTGCCCAGCCTCTAACCCTCCGCTCGGCGAACTCAGTCGTTCGCGGTAGCGAGCTCGAGCAGCTCAGCGAACTTCTCGCGCGCCGCAACGCGACGCGTCGGCACGTGCTCTGAGGGCACTTCGCCCGGTGGCGGCGAATAGCCCCGCAGAATCTGCCGCGCGACCGACTGGCGATGGACCTCGTCCGGGCCGTCGTAGATCCGGGCGGCACGGGCGTGGCGGTACATCTCCTCAAGCGGCAGGTCGGTCGAGTAGCCGAGCGAGCCGTGCGCCTGCAGTGCGCGATCGATCACGTCGTGCAGCACCTTGGCACCGTAGAACTTGATCATCCCGATGTCGGTCCGTGCTGCCGCCGCGCCCTCGTTGTCCATCACCCAGGCGGCATGCAGGGTCATCAGCCGCGCTGCTTGCATCTCGGCGGCGCTGTCGGCGATCCAGTTCTGGACGGTCTGCTTTTCAGCCAGCGTCCCGCCGAACACCCGGCGGTAGGTCGCTCGCTCGCAGAGCATGTCGAACGCCCGTGAGGCCTGGCCGAGCCAGCGCATGCAGTGATGGATCCGGCCTGGCCCGAGCCGGTGCTGGGCGATCAGGAAGCCGGCTCCTTCAGGACCGAGCAAAGCCTCACCCGGCACGCGAACGCCCTCATACAGGACCTCAGCATGCCCGCCCCACTTGCCGAAGTGTTCAAACGGATGGCCCATCGTCGGTACGTCACGGACGATCGTCACGCCCGGGGTATCGACGGGGACGATGAACATCGAGGCGCGCTGGTGCGAGCGAGCCTCCGGGTTACTCACCGCCATCACGATCAGGAAGTCGGCGATCGAAGCGTTCGACGAAAACCACTTGTGCCCGTTGATCACCCAGTCGTCACCGTCCTTGACGGCGCTCGTCGTCAACAGCGTCGGATCAGCGCCGGCGCCGGGCTCGGTCATGCTGAAAGCGGAGTGCAGGTCGCCGGCCAACAGCGGCTCTAGCCATTGCTCCTTCTGCCCTTGGCTGCCGACCAGCGCCAGGATCTCCGAGTTCCCGGAATCAGGCGCCTGGCTGCCGAACGCTTCAGGCGCCAGCACCGAGGTACCGAGGATCTCGTGCAGCAGGCCCAGCTTGACCTGGCCGTAGCCCTGCCCGCCGTGCTCCGGCGGTAGGTGACAAGCCCACAGCCCCTGGCGTTTGACCTCTTCCCGCAGGGGCGCGTATGCGGCTCTCAGCGCGCCCTGATCGAGCTCTTCGAACACCGTCTCCATCGGCCAGATCTCCTCGCGCACAAATTCGCGCGCCCAATCAAGCTTGGCCTGGTACTCCGGCTCGGTCGAGAAGTCCCATCCCATTGTCAGCAGCCTACCCAAACTTTCGTTGCGCGCGCTCCTAACTTGTGGGAGTGTTCCCCTACCGCACCGGCATGGGTGCCAGACATAAGGGGTAAGGGAATTGCTAAAGATCCGTGCGCTGCTGCTGACGGCGGGAACCGTCATCGCAGCCCTCTCTGTAGCCGGGAACGCGCTTGCGCTCCCGCACTCAATCTTGAAGAACCTGCACAGCGCGCACGTCTGCTCGTTGTCCTCGAGCTTCGCCGCCTGTGACGCCTGGGTGGTGACCAACAGCGCCGGCAAACCGCTGGCCTCAAAGGCGACCGCGATCGCTGGTTATTACCCGGCCAACCTGGAGAGCGCGTACGCGCTGCCGACGACCGGCGGCGCCGGCCAGACGGTCGCGCTGATCGATGCCTACAACGACCCGAATGCCGCCGCCGACGTGGCGACTTACCGCAGCGAGTTCGGCTTGCCAACGCTCGCGACCTGCACCATCAAGAGCGGCAAGCTGACCAGCCCCGGTGGCCCCTGCTTCACCAAGGTCAGCCAGACCGGCAGCACCTCGACACTGGGGTTACCGCTGCGCAACGCCAGCTGGGCGGTCGAGGAGTCGCTCGACATCGAGATGGTTTCGGCGATCTGCCACTCGTGCAACATCGTTCTGGTCGAGGCAAAGTCAGCCAGCGACGCGAACCTCGGCACCGCGGTCAACGAGGCCGCCAGTCTCGGCGCGACGGAGATCTCAAACAGCTACGGCGGCAGCGAGTCGTCGAGCGATCTGACCTACGACAGCGAGTACTACCACCATCCCGGCATCGCGATCACCGCCAGCGCCGGCGACAGCGCATACGGCGTCGAGTACCCGGCAGCGTCGCAGTACGTCACGGCGGTTGGTGGAACCACGCTGAGCACCGCGTCCAACACGCGCGGGTGGACCGAGTCGGCCTGGGACGACTCGGGCTCCGGCTGCTCGGCGGATGATCCGCAGCCGGCTTGGCAGTCGGCCTTGTCCAACATCACGAGCGTCTGCGCGAAGCGGGCGGTCGCTGATGTCAGTGCCGTTGCCGACCCCAACACGGGCGTTGCGATCTACGACAGCACCTCATATGAGGGCTACAGCGGCTGGTATGTGGTCGGCGGAACGAGCGTCGCCTCGCCGATCATCGCCAGTGTCTACGGACTGGCCGGCAACGCCGCGTCGGTCACCTACGGCAGCTTCCCCTACAGCCACCTGAGCTCGCTGTTCGACGTGACCTCGGGCAGCAACGGCAGCTGTGGCAGCGGCCTGTGCAACTCCGGCACCGGTTGGGACGGGCCCACGGGCCTCGGCACTCCGGACGGCACCGGCGCGTTCTAGCAGCGGTTGATTTTCGGGAGGGGTCTACCGGGACCCCTCCCGAACCTGCCGCTCAGGCAACCCACTCGAAGCGCACCACGGTGACGCCGTCGTCCTCAACGACCGGCTCGCCGACGCGCGTAAAGCCGTTCTTCTCAAGCACCCGCATCGAGCCCGGGTTGTGGGCCGCGACGGTGGCTTGTAGGCGGCGGTCCGGCAACTGTTCGAGAAACAGTCGCAGCGCCTCGCTCCCGTAGCCACGGCCCCAGCAGGCGCGGTCAATCCAGTAGCCGACGTCCCTCGCCCCGGCTTCACCGAAGCAGATCAGGTGGCCGGCGACCGTTCCGTTCGCGACGATCGTTGCCAGTGTCGTACCGGGGTTCGACATGATCTTCGCCCAGTGCGCGTCAAACGCGCTGCGCTCGCGTGAGGGCACGGCGGCGAGCTCGCTTGCGACCGGATCGCTCATCTGCGCATAGAACGCATCGAGATCTGCGATGTCCACCGCTCGAAGCTCGATCATGCGAGTGGAGGCTACGCTCACCGCCTGCTGCGTGGCGCGCCACACGCGCGCACCGCAAAGGGTGGTACACATATGTACCACCAACCACCGAAGCGAAGGGCGTTTGATGAAGAACTTCAAGGACAAGGTCAGCGTGATCACCGGCGCCGGCTCCGGAATCGGGAAGGCGCTGGCCCTTGAGCTGGCAGGACGTGGTGCCCGCCTGGCGATCTCCGACATCAACGCCGACAACGTCCAGGCGACCGCCGCTGAGGCCCAAACCCTCGGTGCCGAGGTCCACGCCTACACGCTTGACGTCGCCGACCGCGAGGCCTTCGCCGTGCACGCGGAGGAGGTCCTTGCCGACTTCGGTTCGGTCAACCTGGTCGTCAACAACGCCGGTGTGGCGCTCAACTACGACTTCGTCGAGATGAGCTGGGAGGACTGGGACTGGCTGACCGGGATCAACTTCAACGGCGTCGTCAACGGCTCGAAGCTGTTTCTGCCGCACCTGATCGCTTCCGGTGACGGGTACCTCGTCAACATCTCGAGCGTGTTCGGGCTGATCGGCGTTCCCGGCCAGTCCGCCTACAACGCCGCCAAGTTCGCGGTGCGTGGGTTGACCGAGTCAATCGCGCAGGAGATGCAGAACGCGAAGCTGCCGGTCGGCGTCTCCTCGGTGCACCCCGGGGGGATCAAGACGAACATCGCGCGCTCGGCCCGCGGCAGCAATGAGGCGCTTGCGGGTCGCTTCGAGAACATTGCGCGGACAACACCCGCCAAGGCAGCACAGACGATCATCAAGGGCATCGAGGCGAACAGGCTGCGGATCCTGATCGGCGCCGACGCCCACTTGCTTGAGGTGATGCACCGCACGCTCGGGCCCCACTACACCGGGATCGTGCGCCGCGGCGCCGACCGCGCGCAGGTCGTTTAGCCGCAGTCGTAGGATCCGGGGTCTGCCGTCCGCCTGGCCCCAGACCGCTGCAAGCGCCGAGCACCGCGCCGCCTACCGCGACGCGGAGCCGGTCGCCTTCTGGCAGGACACGCTCACGCCGCGCGATGATCTGCCGCCGCTTGTCGGAATGGCAGCGACCGACCTGGCGATCATCGGCGGCGGCTTCACCGGGTTGTGGGCGGCGCTTTACGCCAAGGAGCTTGACCCGACCCGCCGCGTGACCGTGCTTGAAGCCGCGCGCTGTGGCAGCGGCGCGAGCTCGCGCAACGGCGGCTTCCTGCAGGCGTCACTGACCCACGGCCTGCTCAACGGCGCAAGCCGCTTCCGACAGCAGCTACGCCAGCTCGAGCAACTCGGGCAGCGCAACTTCGACGAGCTGGCGAGCGATCTCGAGCGTTATTCAATAGACGCCGAGTACGAGCTGGTCGGCGACCTTTCGGTGGCCGTTGCGCCGCACGAGCTCGGCGAGCTGCGTGAGTACGCCGAGCTCGCACGACGATACGGCCACGAGCTCGACCTGCTGGACCAGGACGCCGTTCGGGCACAGGTCAACTCGCCGCTGTATCTCGGCGGGCTGTGGAATCGCACCGGCGCGGCGCTTGTGAATCCGGCCAGGCTCCTCGACGGTCTGCGACTGGCAGCGATCGGCCTCGGCGTGGAGATCTACGAACACAGCCCGGTACTCAGCTTTCGTGCCGACCGAGACAGCATTGCCGCGATTACCAAGCACGGGCAGCTCAGCGCCGAACGAGCATTGCTGGCGACGTGCGCTTATCGCGCGCCACTGCGGAGCGTCCGCAAGTACATCGCGCCCGTCTACGACTATGCGCTGATGAGCGAGCCGCTGAGCGCGGCCCAGCTTGATCAGCTCGGCTGGCGTAACCGGCAGGGGGTGGGGGACTGCGCCAACCAATTCCACTACTACCGCCTCAGCGCCGAGAACCGGATCCTGTGGGGTGGCTATGACGCTGTTTACCGCTACGGCGGGCCGGTGCGCTCCGACCTTGACGTGCACGAGGCAACCTTCGCCAAGCTCTCCCAGCATTTCTTCACGACGTTCCCGGCGCTCAGCGGGATCCGCTTCACCCACGCCTGGGGCGGGGCGATCGATACGTGCAGCCGCTTCTCTGTGTTCTTCGGGACAGCGGGCCAGGGCCGGATCGCTTACGCGCTTGGGTATACCGGGCTAGGCGTCGGCTCAAGCCGCTTCGGCGGGCGCACCGCGCTCGATCTGCTGGACGGGCGCGAGACCGAGGCGACGGCGCTCGATCTGGTCAAGACCAAGCCGATCCCGTTTCCGCCCGAGCCGCTGAAGAGCGCCGCGATCCAGCTGACGCGCAACCGCTTGGCAGCGGCCGATCGCAACGACGGGCGCCGTGGGCTGTGGCTACGGACGCTTGACCGTGCTGGCCTAGGCTTTGACTCGTGAGCGACCCAGTCTTCTACTACGACTTCAACTCGCCCTACGCGTACCTCGCGGCGAGTCGAATCGACGCGCTGCTGCCACAAGCGCAGTGGCAGCCTACGGCGCTCGCGTTCATCCTCCGCGCCCACGACCGAACGCCCTGGTCGATCAACGAGCAGACAAGGTCGTCAGGCCTGCTCGAGTGTCAGCAGAGGGCGGCCGACTATGGCTTGCCGCCGTTGCAACTGCCGCCGGATTGGCCGGTCGGCAGCTACGGGCTGCTGAGCCTGCGGGCGGCGCTGGCAGCGGCCGAGCAAGACGCGCTAAAGCCTTTTAGCCGTGCCGCCTTTGACCGGCACTTTGTTGCCGGCTTGCCGCTCAAGCAGGACGCTGACATCGCCGTTGTCGCGGCAGTGGCCGGCCTCGACCCGGATCCGCTGCTGGCGCGTACGAATGACAACGAGATCAAGAGGCAGCTCCAGCTAGTTACCGAGCGAGCGATCGCTAATGGAATCTACGGCGTGCCTTCGGTTGAGCTGAGCGGCCAGATGTTCTGGGGCGATGATCAGCTCGAAGCCGCCGCCACCACCCTGTCACACTGAGACGATGCTCGAGAAATTCGACACCCCGGTCCGTTGCTCCGAAGGCCATCTGTACACCAGCTACTGGGTGCCGATGGGGTCGCTGAAGGCGATCCGGTTGGGAACCTGTCGGGTTCAGCGCTGTCCGGTCGGTCGCCACTGGGCCAAGACCTACCGCGTCGATCCAAGTGAGCTGACTGCGCAGGAGGCAGCCGAAGCGGCCGCCACCCACGACGCCCGGGTTTTCTGACGATCGTTAGATCCCGCCGGCAATGCCGAATTGCGTGGCCCAGCTATCCCAGTCGTCGCCGATCTCGTCGATCAGATCGTTCACTGCGTTGTTCGCCTTGTTGTCCAGCTTCGTGAAGCGGTTCGCCGCGGCCTGAGACGTAAACGTCAGACTGGCCGGCACGCTCTCGTCATAGCTCACGTAAAAGCCGCCATACGTCTTGGCGTTGGCAGGCTCTTTGCCGGTGAAGTTGTTGGCCTTTGACCAGGCTGTAGCGTCGGCGCAGGTATTGATCGACAGCATGCCCGCTTGGTACTTGGCGTCGGCGATCGCCTCCTTGTGCAGCTTCTTCGACAGCTTGAGCTTCTCAAGCGCCTTCAGCTCGGTCACGGCCGGCTTCAGCACACCAACGGCGATGTCAGCGGTGTACTGAACCTCCAACTCGCTCGCCAGCGAGTTGATCGCGTTTTGAGCAGCGGTGGTCGAAGCGCTGTCGTACATGCTCTCCAGCTGCGCGCCGCACGACGCGAGCTTGCTCTGCGTCCCCTTGAGGTTCGTTTCGACCTGCGAGGGCTTGTATTTCAGCTGCGCGTTGAACTCAGTCGTTTCGAGCTTGACGACCTGCTCACCGACGCTCTCCTTCGCTGCGGCGGGCACCGCGAGAGCGAGTGTGATGAGTGAGGCGAGGGCCGCACTCGCAGCAAATCTTGTGCGCATCGAGGGATCGTAGATCCGCCGGCTGCTCGGTTGGAGATTTGTTGTGTCTTGCGGCTCCGCTCGCGACCAAAAGTCGGATACCTTCGTCGATGTCCAAGGGGGTATCCGCCCTGCTGTCGCATAGAGGCGCAAACTTGAATACCCCGGTTAGGCTCGTTGGGGGTAGTCAAGTTTTGGTCGCCGACGCCGTCGACCCCGACGCTGGCGAAGACCGGCTGTGAAGATCCAAACGAGCTGATTGCGCCCGCAGTCGGCGCCACCGACGACCCCCGGATGTTCTGAGTCCGGGGGCCAGGGCCGCAGGACCTGTTACTGGCCAGTCAGCCAGTAACGGGATGATCAGCCGACTCCCGCTGCGTGCGAGTCGCGGTGGTCCAGCACCTCATGCGCGCGCACTCCAACGACCGACCGCTGCGAGAAATCGCGGTGATCAGGACCCGCACGGCTTAGCTGTCGGAGTCGTCCTCTGGCTCGACGCTCGCGCGGACAACCGCAGTAGCCGCGTCGTGGCTCGGGCCGTGGCCGTTGGTCGAGTAGTTGGCCGCCTGCGGCGTCGGCGGCGCGAGCGGAGCCGGCTCCGGCTCGGCGTTGAAGCGCCGGTCAAGCTCACCGAGTACGGCGCCGAACAACAGATGGCGCCAGGTCGCCTGCGCCAGTGCCCGGCGGTTACCGGCCAGCTTTGGCAGCACCGCGCGGGCGGGGTGGAAGCGGTCCGTCACCGCCGTCAGCGGCCACAACGCAAAGTTCTCCGTCAGCGCGACGGCTGGTCCTCGCAGGGGGGCCGGTGCAGGTAGGGCCGGCGCCAGCGTCGCGTAGGCGGCACCGAACAGGGCGCCGTTGACGATGTGCAGCGTGAGCCCGACCGGGTACCAGCGCTCGCCACTCACTGCCCTGCCGAGCAGCTCCACGTCGTCGTACTCGCAACCGAACACTTTCTTGTCGAGCGGCTGCTGCAGCGCCCACACCCCTGCAGCCACAGCACCAGCGACGGCACCGCGCAAGGCGCGGGTTTTCTCGACGGCGGCGGGCACGTCTGAGACTGTAACGGCGCCGCCGTGCCCGGGTAAGGAATGTGGATGGAGCACGACGCACTTCACGAGCGGGCCCGCAAGGGCGTCAACCCGGTGATCTATCGGATCGTCCGGTTCTTCTTCGTTCCTTTCTTCCTGACGTATTTCCGGCTTGAGCGGATCGACCGCGAGAACATCCCGCGTGAGGGTGCGGCGATCGTCGCCGCCAACCACCGCAGCTTCCTCGACCCGTTCGTGATCTGCGCGATGACGCATGGGCGCCCGATGTACTACGTCGCGAAGAAGGAGCTGTTCAACAAGCGCGGCCGGTTCGGGCGCTTCCAGGCGTTTGTTTTGAACTCGCTCGGCGCGTTTCCCGTCGACCGCGGAGCCGGCGATGCCTCGACGATCGCCACCGCCAAGCAGATCCTTGATCGCGGCGACATTGTGCTGATCTTCCCCGAGGGAACCCGGATCCGTCCGGGCGCGCTCGGCAAGGCACATAAGGGTGTCGGGCGCCTCGCGCTTGAAAGCGGCGCCCCGGTGATTCCGGTCGCGGTGATCGGCACCGAAGCCGTCCGCAAGGGCTGGAGGATCCGTCCGCACAAGGTCCGAATCCGGGTTGGGCGCCCGATTCAGTTTCCGCATGTTCCCGACGCCAAGCCGCAGCTCGCCGCGACCGTCACTGACCGGATCTGGCCGTGCGTGATGTTGCAGTGGGAGTGGCTCGGCGGGATGCCGCCGGTCCGCCGCGCGGCAGTGATTGGCGCCGGCAGTTGGGGCACCAGCCTGGCCGTTGGGCTCGCCCGCGCCGGCTACCACGTCGATCTCGGCACCCGCACGCAGGAGCAGGCGGACGCGCTGAGCGCCGAGCGGGTCAACCCGCACTACCTGCCCGGTGTTGAGCTTCCGGTGAACGTTCATATTGCGCGGGCATCGACGCTTGAGCTCGGTGGCCACGATCTTGTGTGTTTGGCGGTACCGGCCCGTGCGCTGCCTGCGGTGATGGCCGCCCACGGCGACCGGATCCCGCACCGTGCCGGGCTGCTGGTGTTGTCGAAGGGGTTGGTGGCGCCGCTGGGAACCGTTCCGTCCGCATTTGTCGCCGAGCGCTCGCGCTCGCGCGCGATCGCGGTGCTCGGGGGGCCCGCTCACGCCGCCGAGGCGATCGGCACTGGTGCTTCGGTGATCCTCGCCTCGAGCGACCGGGCGTTCGCGCGCCAGCTTGGCGAGGTGCTGCGGACAGTCGGGCTTGACGTCGCGTTGAGCGCCGACGTGACCGGTGTTGAGCTTGCCGGTTGTGCCAAGAACGTCGCGGTGTTGGCTGCGTCTGCCGCTGCCGGGGTCGGACCGAACGCTGCCGGCAGCGTCGCCGGGAAGTTGTTCGCCGAGCTTGAAGCACTTGCTGTTAGTCGCGGTGGTCGGCCCGAGACATTTGCGGGGCTGGCTGGGACTGGCGACCTCGTGGCGACCCTGATCGAGCCGGCCTCGCGCAACCGCCGCGCCGGTGAGCTGTTGTTCCAGGGGGTTGAGCGTGAGCAGATCCCGGTGCAGCTCGGTCACGCTTGCGAGGCGCTCGACACAGTGCCGCTGTTGGCTGAGGTGGCGCTTGCCGAGGGCGTCAAGGCACCGACGCTGACCGCCTTGACGGCACTCGTTGAGGGCCGGACGGATCCGGCGCAATGGGCCGCGAAGGTGACTGCTCCGCAGAGCAAGTCTGGCCCTCGCCCCGTCCGCGCCGCCTGAGGGGATGCCGATGCCTGAAAGCAGACCGTGATGCACGAAAGGGTCCAAGCGCCACGTGAGCGAGAGGTAGGCTGCGAATTGCAGTGGAGAAACTTCCAGCCAACAAAGCCGAGCTCGACGCACGCTTCACCGAGCTTTATCGCGCGCACCTGCGCGACGTCTACTCCTACAGCTACTACCGGGTTGGCAACCACCACGACGCCGAGGATCTCACCGAGCAGACGTTCCTGCAGGCCTACCGGCATTTGGAGCGGGCGCTGCGTGAATCCGACGGCCGGCCGCTACGGCCTTGGCTCATCCGCATCGCCCACAACCTGGCGGCCAACCTGTACCGCGACCGCAGCCGCAAGCCCGAGGCCGCACTTGAGGACGCCGGAATTGTTGCCGCGCTGCACACCACCGAAGGGCTGGTCGAGGGGCGCGAGGAGTTGCGCGCGATCCTTGACGGCGTCCAGCAGCTTCCAGACGACCGCCGTGAGGCCGTGATCATGCGCTTTGCACTGGGCATGGACAACCGTGAGATCGCCCGCGCGCTAGGTCGCACCGACGGCGCTACCAAGGTGCTGCTGCACCGCGCGATCAAGCAGCTTGAGGGGATCGTCGAGGAGGGGGTGCCGGCGTGAGTGTCAACGTCGAAGCGCTGCTGCGTGAGGCGCTGACCCCGATCGAACCGCCGGAGGTATTGACCCAGCGGCTTGAGACGACGCTGGTGACCTGGACCGAGTTGGCTCAAGGCGAGCTCGATGCCTGGGAGTTGTCGGCGATGCAGGATCCGCGTGACTGGGTCCGTCCGGCTGTCGCAGCTGTCGTCGCGGTCAGTGCTGGGTCGGCACTGGTGGCACTGCGTGTCCGCGGGCGACACAAGGCGCGGGTGGCCGGTTCGGCGAACCTGATGCAACTGGCCGAGCAGACGCTCGCCGACATCGCCGAAGAGACGCGGCGGATCCTGCCGGACAAGTAGCGCCTGCCGCCGCGCCTTCGCTCTGGGCCGCTGCAGCTTCGCTCTGGGCCGCTGCAGCTTCGCTCTGGGCCGCCGCAGCTTCGCTCTGGGCTGCCGCAGCTTCGCTCTGGGCCGCCGCGCCTTCGCTCGGGGCTGCCGCACCTTCGCTCCGGGCTGCCGCGCCGCCGCGCCGCACCGCCGCACCGCCGCCCGCGCCAACCGCGCGCCGCCCAGTGCCCGCTGGGCTCTGGCCGCGTCCCAAATCCTGCTCTCCCGCGCCTGATCCCGACGAAAGTACCTCTTGACTACCCAAATGCCGCGTTCGACGACATTGCGGAGGGACGAAGCGCTGAGGGAGCCCTCTGGGGTACCCCTATCGCGCTTCGTGCTCCCGAGAGTGCAACGAGCGCGCGTTTGGCACACAGAAACACGCTTTCGGCGCGACGGAGGCGTCGAGAGGGGGATTGTGGCTCGCGTGCGGTGCGGCGGCGCGGCGCCGCGGCGGGGGGCGGCAGGGGGCGGTGCGGGGGCGGCGCCACGGGGGCCAGCGACTCCCGCAGCCAAACGTCTTACGCGGCGCTGCTAGCGTCTCGCGCGCCGTGGCCGTCTGTTATCGACACCCTTCGCGCGAGACCGGCGTCTCGTGCTCGTCATGCGGGCGACCGATCTGTACTGATTGCATGACCCCGACCTCGGTCGGCATGCGCTGCCCCGAGTGTGCGCGGGAGAAGACCAAGGTTCGGACGATGCGCAACATCAGCGTGCCGCCGACCTGGAGCGCGACGAACATCCTGATCGGGATCAACGTGATCGTGTTCTTGTTCGAGGTTGCGACCGGCGTGACACTCGGCGGGAACGACACGGGAACCGTGTTCGGGCATGGCGCGTTGTTCGGACCGGCGATCAGTGGCAGCGACCCGTGCGGCGTGATCGCCAATTGTGGGGTTGGGTTCAGTGGCACGCACGAGTACTGGCGGCTGTTGACCTCGGGCTTCATGCACGAGGGTCTGCTCCACATCGGCGTCAACATGCTCTCGCTGTGGTTCGTCGGACGTGCGCTTGAGCCCGCGATCGGCACCAAATTCTTCGTCTCGATCTACTTCAGCTCGCTGCTGGCCGGCTCGTTCGGCGCGCTGCTGTTCCAGCCGGATATCCCGACGGTCGGCGCGTCGACGGCGATCTTCGGCATCTTCGGTGCCCTGATCGTGGTTGCGCATGCGCGGCGAATCTCGATTTGGCAGAGCGGCCTTGGCTTCTGGCTGCTGCTCAACCTCTACCTGTCGGTGTCTGACTCACAGATCTCACTCGGCGGTCACCTCGGCGGCCTCGCGGCCGGCCTGATCACGGGCTGGATGGTGACGGAGTGGGGCGAGCGCCTGCGCAAGCCGAACTGGGTCTACCTAGGTTGCCTCGCGGTAGCGGCGGCCAGCGTGATCGCTGCGATCGCTGTGGCTGGCGGCAGCGGGTTGACGCCGACCGGCATCCACCTCTAAGTTCGCGGGTGGTGCCTCGGGCGCTCGCTAGAGCAGGCGCTCGTAGAGGCTCTGGACGTCCGAGAGGAGCGCCTCGACCGAGAAGCGCTCGGCGATGTCGGCCGACGCCGCGGCGCCGAGACGCTCGCGCAACGCCGGGTCATCGATCAACTCGGCGGCGGCGCGCGCTAACGCGCGAGCGTCGCCTGGTGCGACCAGCAGGCCGGTCGTGTGGTCCTTGATGATCTCCGGCAGCCCACCGTGGTTGGCAGCGATCACTGCGCAGCCCGCCGCTGCGGCTTCGATCGCGGCACCGGGCAGCGGATCGGGGAGTGTCGAGGGAACGGCGATCACGTCGGCTGCGCCGTAAACGTTCTCGACGTCCTCGCGGAATCCGATCCGAACCACTCGATCCTCGACACCCAGCGAGCGGGCGAGCTCGATGATCTTCACCTCGCGTGCCTCCTGGCCCGGCCAGACCGCGCCCGCCAGGACTGCCACGGCCTGGCGCTCCCGCAGCTCCGGCTCGGCCAGCGCGCGGATCAGCACGTCTTGGCCCTTCCACTCCGTCAGGCGAGCGAGCAGCGCCACGACCGGTGCCTTCTCGGGTAGGCCGAGCGCCGCACGTGCGGCCGCGCGCGGCGCGCGCGCACGGGCCACCGCCAGCGCGTCATGCAGCACGCTGACCCGGCCCCCGGCAGCGCCGACGCCACCAAATTGTTCGGTTGTCGCCGCTGACACGCATGGCAGGGCGCTGGCGCCGGCTTGAAGGACGCGGCGATGGACTGTCCACGCCCGCCCATAGGCGGCGTAGATCTCGCGCACGTGCCAGACATGCGGGATCCGCGCGGCTTTGGCGGCAGCGGCGCCACCGAGCACGACGGAGGTGTTCGAATGAACGAGCTTGACGTCGCGCTGCTTGATCAGCCGCCGTAGGGCCAGCGCGTCGCGCGCGACTCCCGCGCCGATCGCCGCGGCACCACTCGGCGTGGCAAAGCCACGCCGGATCACACCGAGTGGCCTGATCAGCACCTCGACCTCAGCCGCTCGCAGGTCATCAACCAGCGGGCCAGGCTCGGGCACGACCACGAGCGGGGTGAACCGATTGCGGTCGAGGCCGCCGGCGATCACCGCCAGCTGCCGGTCCGCTCCGTAGTGCTCGCTGGAGGAGTGGACGTAGAGGACTGTCGCCGGGGTCACGGCCTCAGGACGACCGGCAGCGCCACGGCGTTGGGGTCCGCGGCAGCGGGAACGCGCTCCGGATGGATGATCGTGGCGAGCAGCTCAAGACCGTCGATCAGGCGCGGGCCGGGGCGCGAGAAGTACGAGCTGGCGTCGACCGCGACGACCTTCTTGGCGCCAACCGCGAGCAATTGCTCGGCATGCATCTCTGCCTCGCGATGCGCGATCTCGGCGCTGTAGCCACACGGCATCACGATCACGATGTCCGGCCCGGACGCAGCGATCGTCTCCCACTGGTGGCTCTGTGAGTGCTCGCCGGTGAAGCCGAGGACATCCTCGCCACCGGCGTACTCAATCAGCTGTGGCGTCCAGTGGCCGGCGGCGTACGGCGGGTCAAGCCACTCGAGCGCCGCGACTCGCGGCCGATCGGCGCCGCGGACGGCAAGCCGGATCCGGTCGATTCGCTCCGAGGCTTCGCGGATCAGATCAACGGCGGCGTCCTTTGAGTCGGTCGCCTGGGCCAGCGTGCGGGCATCGCCGAGCACCTCGCCGAGCGTGTGCGGATCGAGTGAGATCACCATCGGCAGGCTGTCGATCTCCTCGGCGACCGCCCGTACATCGTCCTCGGACACCGCGCACACCGCGCACAGTCCCTGGGTGACGATCAGATCGGGTTGGAGGTCGTGCAGCGCCTTGGTGTCGAGCTCGTAGATCGCTTCGCCGCCCAGCACCTGCTCCTTCACAGCGGCATCTATTTCCGCAGCGCTCAGCCCGGGCGCTAGCTTGTCCTTAGTGACCTTCGGTAGGTCGCGAACCGCCGGCGGGTAATCACACTCGTGGGTGACGGCGATAACGTCATCACCTAGACCAAGGGCGAACAGCATTTCGGTTGACGACGGAACGAGGCTGACGATGCGCATCGCAGGGAACAAGATATGACACACGTGCTCGTCGACGAGGAGATCGAAGCGCGGCTGCGCAGCTCCGCCTGGGTCCGTGAGGGCGACACGATCGTTCGCGAACTGAAGCTCGAGAGTTTTGCCGCAGTGATTGATTACGTCGATCACCTGGCGGCGGTGGCCGAGCAGCACAACCACCACCCGGACATCCTGATCCACGGCTGGAACAAACTGAAGCTGACCCTCAGCACACATTCAGAGGGGGGCCTCACCGAGCTTGACTTCAAATTGGCCAAGCTGTTCGACGCGCTGCTCGAGTGATGGCCCGCCGTTCCCGCTGGCGACGTTGATACGGTTGCCGGGTCGCCTTTGATGAACGACGACCAACCTCGAAGTAGCAGCACGACGCCGCGCCGCACGGGGGTGGCCCGGTGAAGGTGCTGCTCGTCGTCCTGACCGGCCTGCTCGTCCTGGTCAACGCGTTCTTCGTGATCGCGGAGTACGCGCTTGTCCGCTCGCGCAGCTCTCGGCTTGAGGAGTTGGAGCAGGACGGCGTTCGCGGTGCACGTGCAGCGCTTGCCCACCTGGCCGAGATCGGTGACTACATCGCCGCCTGCCAGGTCGGCATCACGATGTCCTCGATCGGAATCGGCGCGCTCGGGGAGCCGGCAATCGCGCATCTGTTGTCGCCAGTCTTCGGCGGGGCGGTCGCTCACGGCGTAGCAGTGGTGATCGCCGCGGTGATCGCTTACACGTTGATCACCTTCGTCCAGAGCACCGTCGGTGAGATCGTTCCGAAGCTCTACACGATCCAGCACGCCGAGACGCTGGCGCGCCGGGTAGCACCGACGATGAAGTTCTTCATCGCGTTCTTCCGCCCGGTGATCTGGACCCTGAACACCTCCTCCGAGTGGATGTTGCGCCGGCTCGGGGTCGACCCCGATGCCGAACCGGAGGGTGGAACCCCCGAGGAACTCAAGCGAATCATCGCCCAGTCGCACACCGGCGGCCAGCTCGATGCGGGTGAGGCGGAGATGCTGACCGGCGTCTTCCATCTGCACGAACAGGAAGCGCGCCAGGTGATGACCCCGATTCCGGCGGTTGTCACGATCGACATCTCCGAGACAACCGGCGAAGCGATCCGCCGCTGCATCTCAACCGGCCACTCTCGTCTGCTCGCGACCGAGGACGACAACTCGGACCGGATCAAGGGCATCGTTCACATCAACCAGCTCGTCAAGCTGATGCTCGACCGTGGTGAGCAAGCCAATTTCGCCGCCGTGGTTCGTGAAGCACCGATCGTTCCGGAGACCAAGCCGCTTGATGACCTGCTCGCTGATCTGCAGCGTGAGCGCACCGAGATGGCCGTCGTTGTCGATGAGTACGGGCGGACCGCCGGGATCGTCACGATCGAGGACATCATCGAGGAGATCGTCGGCGAGATCTCCGATGAGACGGACCCCGCCGGCGGGGCTGTTCGGCGATTGGCGAACGGAGATTGGTTCGTCCGAGGCCACGTTGCGGTAACCGACCTCGAGGACTACGGCCTGCAGCTGCCGGTCGATACGGATGCCTACAACTCAGTCGGCGGGTTTGTGTTCGGTGAACTCGGCCGCTTGCCCAAGCGAGGCGATCAGGTCGAGTCTGACGGCTACTCGATCCGCGTCGAGTCGGTTCGTGAGAACCGGATTGAGGCGGTCCGAATCCGCCCAGCTGCGGAAGCGCGCGCCGCACAACCCGCCGAGGACGACGAGTGATCGGTGCCCCGCACGGTCTTTAGTGACCGCGCGCACACATCACTTACAGAACCGTTACAATCGGAGACCTCGCAGCAGCCGGAGGAACGACCGCAGACCCCGCGGGTCGCCCCAAATATTCCCGGCGGTTGGTGAGGAGAGAGATGAAGCCCGCCACTCGTGGCGGGCTTCAGGCTTTAAGCGCTCCGCGTCAGTTTTAGGCGGGGCCGCTCAGAAATGAAGCCGGCCCGCTGGGGACGGGCCGGCTTCGCGCTTCTGGGGAGGAGGTGCTGCTATGAGGTACGTCGCAATGGGAATAATGCGCGCCGTTCCTCAATACCGATTAAAGGTTTGTTAGGCGTTCCCTTAGCCTCTGACTAGGCGTAGTCGTAGAAGCCCCGCTTGACCTTTCGTCCTAGCGCACCTTCACTGATCAGTGATGCCATTTTCTCTGGCGTTTGTAGGCCAATTGACTCGCCGATGGCGGCTGAAACGTCAAGCCCGACGAAGTCCAGCAAGGCGATCGGACCCATCGGTAGGCCGGCCCCCAGGGTCATGCATTCGTCAATCGCCTTCGGTTCAAGGCCGCTCTCGGCCATGAAGTTCACCGCGTCGAAAAGGTATGGAAACAACAGCCGGTTGACGACGAAGCCGGGAGTGTCCGGAACCTCGACCGCCGTCTTACCGAGCTGCTCGCATAGCGCCAGGCTGCGGGTCTTGGTCTCTTCGCTCGCCGACTCCGGGAACACCAGCTCGATCAGCGCCATCCGCGGCACCGGGTTGAACACGTGCAGGCCGGCGAAGCGCTCGGGATGTCCACAGGCCTTGGCCAGCTCCGTGACCGACAGCGATGAGGTGGTCGTCGCAAGGATCGTGTCGTTGCCGGCGTGCGCGGAGAGCTCGCCGAGGTCGGACAGCATCTTCGCCTTGTCGTCGTGGTCCTCGATGATCGCCTCGACCAGGTAGCTCGAGTTCTTTAGCTCGTCGATGTCGGTCACCACCGCGACCCGCGCGGCGTCGGCGCCCTCAAACCGCGTGGCGCCCTTATCGACAGCTGCGCGCACGCGTGCCGCTGAATCGTCCGAACGGGCCCAGAGGACAACGTCGGTAGTGGCTGAGCCGACGATCGCAAGTCCCGAGGCGATCGTGCCCGAGCCGGCGATGCCCAGTGTTTCAGTCAATTCTTTGTCCAATTCGGTCGTGTTGAAAGGGACGCCCGACCCAGACAAGCGGGGCGGCACGTCAACCGGCGCGACAGGATCTGCCGCGGGCCCGGAGGTTAGCGATCAGGCGAGTGCCGGGACGTCCTGGTCCCAGCGGAACCCGGGCGTGTCCGGTACCGGCCAGAGCGGGCTCGGTGGCAGCCCGGCCGGCGGGTACTCCTGGTTGTAGGCCGACGGCGCAAGGTCGTTGGGGGCATCGGGATGGAACACCGATGACAGATATTGGGCCTGCCCGCGGCCGGGACCAAGCTCGGTCTGCCCACCGCTGTACGCGCCGATGTCGTTGCTTTCGCAGTAGTCATAGGCCTCGCACAGCCGTTCAAGCGTCCCGATCCGTGACGGCTTGACGTTCACCGTGCGCGGCTTGAACGGAAGCGACTCGATGTCCGCGACGCTGTGAATCGGGTAGTCCCAGGTAATCCGGTCGTGGTAGGGAGCAAGCACCGCGGCGGTCGCCGGATCGACGATGTCCGGATCCTCAAGCCAGGCGTCGGGGAACGCCTCGGCGACGCGCCGGTAGAGCACGGGGTCGGCTGGCTGATCGACCTGGGTGTCGCGGTAAAACGATTTGAGGTCGATCGAGTCGACAGCGCCGGTCGCAACCAGCGCTTCGATCAGCTCGGGCGTCCATGAACTCTTCGCATCGAGCTTGAAGCGCAGTGTTGGATCGAGCGCCAACCGCCGCTCCACGGGGAGCAAGGTCGGCGGCTCGCCGAGCCCCAACGAGACGACATAGCGCATCGGCTTGGGCGTCCGCCTCAGCGCGCGCCACAACGGCAAGCCGGCTTGACGCAGCGCCAGGTCGAGCGCTGCGCTCTCAAACCCCCAGATCCGGTAGATCCGTGAGACATCCCATACCGGTGGCACCGGGAATAGGTCAAGCGACTCGATCCGCGCGCACAACTCGCCCAGCGTCCAGTTGCCCGCCAAATCAAGAATCGGCCCGGCCGCCCATAGCGCTTCGTGATCCTCGGGGTGGTAGGTCACGTCCTCACCGACGCCCTCTACTCCGCCGCCATTGATCGTGATCACCGTGCAGACGCGGGTGAACGTCGGTGAGACCTCCGCCGTCAGTCCAGCCAACGAATAGCCGTCTACTTCAACAGGAAGGTTCGCTAGGAGATCAAACGTGGGCATCGGCGAGTGGCTGACGAAAGCCACCCCGAAGGTTACGGACCCGGAACCACCAGTACCGGCCGGTCTGCCAACGCCAGCAGCTTGTGCGGGGTCGAGCCCAGCAGCGCGGCGTGCAGCGGGCTTTCGCCACGAGTGCCGACGACGATCACGCGCACGTCACGCAGCGTTGCCAGCTCGGCGAGGCCGGCGGCCGGCGCGCGCTCAACGATTACCGGTTCGACCTCAATCCCTTGCGCCAGCGAGACCGCCTCGTGCACCCGCCTGTTTGCCAGCTCTTTCAGCGCGTCGGCGTAATCCTTCACTTCGCCACCAACCGGGTTGACCTCGTAGCCGAAGGCGACGATCAGTTTGTCGCCGTAGGCCTTGGCGACCTCAATCCCGGTCGCAAGCGCGGCCTTAGCGCAATCTGAGCCGTCGTATCCGACCAGCACTCCGGCGCTCATGACCCACCTCCGGGGATTGTCGCGGGGTCAACGACCCCCGGTTTATGTGTCTTAAAGAACTCCGGCATCATGATCCGCTGGACGACCATCAGCACCAGGCCGATGATGATCATCAGCAGTGCGATTGCGATCGACGCACCGATTCCCAGGAACGGGGACGAGTAGTTCGCCGACGGGACCGAGTAGACGACGACGGCTCTGTAGATGATGTACATCATGAACGCCCAGCCGACGAACGGGAACAGACCCATGCCGACGAAGTTCGTCACGCTCTTGAAGATCTGTTTGCGGTAGTAGACGACGCAGGCAAGGCCGGTGAAGCCGTAGTAGAAGGCGATCGTCAGCGCCAGCGAGGTGAACGCGTCCCCGATCAGGTCGTAGCCGGTGCTGGTGACCGCGAGGAAGATGTAGACGATCGTCGACACGACCCCCATCCAGATCGTTGAGAACCCCGGCGTCAGGAAGCGCGGGTGGATGTTCTCGAACACGCCCGGGATCGCCTTCACGCGGGCCATCGACAGCGTCGTGCGGGCGGTCGGCAGGATCGTCGTCTGGGTTGAGGCTGAGGCCGACGTCAGCACGCAGATCGCCAACAGCTTGTCCAATGGCGACCCCAGCACGCTCTGGCCGAGCGGTGCAAGCACGTCGGTGGGATTGTTGATCAGTGAGCTCAGGCCGCCGTATGCTTGGGCGGCGGCGGTCACAAACACGTAGATCAGCACCAGCACGATCGTCGAGATCACCGCCGCCTTGCCGGGTGTCGTCGCCGAGTCCGTCGTCTCCTCGTTGACACTGACCCCTGAGTCCCAGCCCCAGTAGACGAAGATCGCGAGCAGCAGCCCGCCGACCAGTGCGCTCGTAGTCGATATGTCAAAGGGGTTGAACCAGGCCAGCTCCGGGCGCACCGAATGAGCAGGG
>Ga0302314_10004950_pt1 | contig 24375 bp, 9 predicted proteins | sample III_Palsa_N2_3_FD_200533 | JGI IMG/M metagenome (GOLD analysis project Ga0302314, IMG submission 200533) | Peat permafrost microbial communities from Stordalen Mire near Abisko, Sweden - III_Palsa_N2_3 | ecosystem: Environmental > Terrestrial > Soil > Palsa > Peat permafrost | place: Sweden... | reverse complement strand
GCGCCTCTTCCTGTTCCCCAACAGGTCAGCCCATGTCGCAACTCACCGCGCCGAGGCCGAGAAGAGCGTTGTTCGTCAGGTCGTGTCGGATCTGGTCAATGCGCTGGGACCGGCGCGGGGAACCGTGAGAAATCCAGGTTCGTCACTGACCGTCACGCGGCTCGGGCGGCCAAGGGTGGTCGTGGCGCGGGCCAGACGGTTGGCGGACGCCATCGCCTCTTCCCTGGAAGCCGACAGATCGGAATGGACGCCCTCGTGGCGCACCGCCCAGCCGTCGAGATAGCGGCAAACCGCGAAAACCACCGGGCCGTTCGGACCAATGTTAGCGCGAGCCATAGCTGATCCGCTTGCCATCAAGGATGGTGATGCCCGCAGGCGAAATTGGGGACGAACTCACCCAACAGGGTTGCTCCGGCCTGCCAGCCGGAATCCGCCCCGCGGGCTGCGGCGGCGCGGCCGATGTGACGAGCTGCTTGTCTGCCACGGCCGGGGAATATCTTTTTCCGCTGAACAGCAGAGAAATGGGCGCCCCGATGACCAGTTTTACTGCTGATAAGATCAATTCAATCTCGATTCATGCAAAACACGGCCCGAGATCCAAATATCTATTGTTAATAATAACTCGGGCGACCAGAAGTGCGTAGGCTTAACCTCATTCAGCGTCAAAAGCTTATGGTACCCATCGGCCGGACTTATTGACGCATGAAGCCAGAAATACCTGAAATACAAAAAGAAAGATCGAATCTAGCCGCGCTTGGGGGCGCGGCGTGGCTGAAGGATTATCAGAACGATTCGGCGCCCGCCGACGCGCGCCGCTCGTCCGTTGGCGGAACGAGACGATCGACGCCCGCGAGCCTTTCGTCCTCTTGATGGCCCCCGAGCCCTATATTGGCGCGATCCTGGCGGCGGACGAGGTCATCGGCCCTGGAGCGCGGCCAGCTACGAGCCGGTCAATGAGAGCATCGCCAGATGCCGCGCCTGGGGAAAGGCGCTGAGCGGTCCGCACCAGTTGAACGATTTGTTGTCGGGCGCCACCGCCAGACCCTCATCGATCAAGATCCCCGCCGGATCCTGCCCGTCGAACGAGACATGAGCATTGGCCCGATTATAGCCGTCCAAGGTTCCCGTGGGTCGCACATCGACGCGACTGGCCCGCGCGGCCAGATCGGTCATCCGAAGGCGCGCCTGGCGGGCGGCGAGCGCCTCCGCCGGACAGCCGGCGTCGGGCGCCGGTTGAGGCGTGACCGCGTCCACCAGATGCACGCGCCGACCATCGACGATCAGCGCGTCAGCCTGGACGACGCTGACTTGCGACGTCACGCCCGGCGATCGCGCCTGCTCGTCCATGTACAACGAGTGCGGCTGAGAACAGGCGCTCAGCGCCAGGACACCGAGGATGACGATCGTTGAGCGAATGACGTGGAGCATGGGGCAGGCCGTGGGCGCATGATGGAGGCACAGGAAAGCGATCACCTCTCGAATGAATTCGAGAGGCGTCAGGTCACATCCAGTCGAGGGAAGGTCGACGCGCCTTGCGATGGCCGGGTGGAAACCGTGGCCGTGAGATAGGCGCCGGTTCGCGCCACAACAAGAGGGGTCCGTCAGACCAAATCAGTCCCGGGTCGGCGGGGCGGCGACAGGGCGACCAACCCCGGGGCTACTCCACGGGCATGAGCCTGGCGCCGTCGCCGATCACCGTGAAAGCGGCCCAGTAGTAGGGGTGAGAATAACGGCCGCCGCTGTCGATCATTTTCAGGTCCGCCTGGCGCAAAGCCTCCGATTGTGTCGGCGCGCCCGAGGCGAACATCGACGTCATCAGGGTCACCATCGCGTGCACGTCGACGCTCCAGTGCGAGACGATGAGGCCACGCGCGCCGGCATAGATGAAGGCGCGGGTCAGACCGCTGAGGGCTTCGCCGGAACCGGCGAGACCGGTCTTGTCTTCGATACCCGCCGCCAGTCCGCCGCCGGTGTCGCAGGCGGACAGCACAACCAGATCCGCATCCAGCTTCAGGCTGGCGATCCGGCTCGCGGTCAACAGCCCATCGCTGGCGTCCTCGCCGACGGAGGTCAGCAGCGCCGGTTCCGGCAGGCAATCCTTCTTGGTCGGCAGCAGGCCGTGGGTGGCGAAGAACAGTACGCGATACTGGTCCAGATCCGTGCGCGCCGCGACGGCGCCGTCATTGAACTCGGGTCCGGTTACAATGACAGCATCGTTTCTATTGACGCTGTTGGCGACGGTCTGGATCTCCGCGCCGGTCTCCTTGAGCGGCTCGAGCGCGAATAGCGCCTCCCGGGTCGCTTTGCAGAGATCGGCGTCCGCACCCTCAAGGTTGGCGACGGACGTGAAGGCTTTCGGGTTGTCGCTGGTCGGCAAGGTGGGGTCGGCGAAGCCCAGGAAGGCGTGCTTGCCGGCCGACGGCGTAAATTTCCGCGCCTGCACGAAGCTGGCCGCGGAGACCACCAGCGACATGTCGGCCGTGGCGCCCAACCAATGCACCCCGGTATAGGGCGCGTCGCCCTCGCCCCGCGCCCGCGCCGCCGCGCGCCGCGACGCCATCAGATCGACGCTCGCCTTGTCCGTCGCCAGAGCGGCGATAGGCAGGCTCAGAAGGGCGGCGTCGGGTTCATAGATGATGTGCTTGGCGCCCAGAACCTGGTCCTGGATCGGGCTGAACAACCGCGTGAACAGGTCATAGGACTGGGCGACATTATAGCGTGGCAGATAGCCTTCGGTTTCGAAGGGTTTTCGCAGGTTGTTGACCATGGTCGCCGCCGCCGCACGGCCCAGGTCGATCCTGTAGGGCGTCGCACTATCGGCTGTCACCGCCAGGCCATAGCCCTGGGCCGTGAGCAGCACCACCTTCAGATAGAGTTCCCCCGGCTTCAGCGACGCCTGCAGGTCTTTTAGGGACACGTCGGTCGTGATCCGCTGGCCGTACTTCGAATCCGCCGCCAGAACGCGCGAAAGAAGCTCGGCCTCCTGGTCCTTCAACGGTCTGAGCTCAGCCTCGAACGCGGCCTTTTTCGCCGGCGTATACGCGTTCTGCGCTTGCAGCTGCGCAATCACGCTTTCCCTGGCGCTGATTTCCCGACGCGTGTCCTCATAAGCGCGGATAAGGCCCGCGCCGGCCTTGTCGCGTTGCGCCAGTTTCGCGGACAGTTTAGCCACCACCTGGGCCGTGGTGAGGCTGCCGACACTCTGCACCGCCGTCATGAAGCGGTCCGCATACTCGCTCGCGCGGGCCGGATCCGCCTTGGATTGAGTGATCAGCAGATCGAGATAGGGGGCGACGGAATCGGCTGAGGAGCCGAGCGACCCCCTGGTCTCGCGGAACAGGCCGATGCCGGCCTGGAATTCACCCATGGCCTGGTCACGGCGCCCGGCCAAGGCGTCGGCTCGGGCGATTTCGATAAGCAGGAACGCCTCGGCCGACGATCCGGCCTGCCGCTGTCGAAGCTGAGTGAGCGCGAGATTGAGCCGGGCCTGCGCCTCGGCTGGATGGCCCGCGGCTTCGTCCTGCCTCGCCAGTTCCGCCTCGAGCTGCGCCGCCAACCAGGGTTCGATTCCGGAGATCGAGGGCTGGGCGAGAATGCCGCGTGCGTCTTCCAGCAACTGCCGCGCCTTGCCGGCTTGGCCCAGCGCTTCCTCGGAGGTTGCCTCCGTCAGGTCGACCTGGGCGATCCGCACGAGCATTTTCGTCGGCGTATCGACCGAGGATGAGTCGAATATCGAGCTTTGCCCTCTCAGTTTCAGCGCCACGTCCGGCGGTATGAAGAGATCGCCGCCTGGCCCGACTTGCAGCGCCGCCTGGGTCAAGCTGCCGGTCTGTCCCAGCTGCATCTCACTGAAGACCTTGCGCGCTTCATCGGCGGCGGCGATCGATTTATTGAACAGCCGTTGGTTGCGATAGTCCAACGCGCGGTAACTGAACAACAGGCCCCTGAGAGGCTGATCGCCGTCCGCGAGCTGCGCGGCTCTTTCGAACAAGCCGTTGGCGCGATCGAAATTACCATTGTTGGAAGTGTTCAGCGCCCAGTTGAGATAGGCCTCCGCGCGAAGCTTGCCTGGCGCATCGGGGTCCTGCGCCAAGGACCTGAAATCGGTCTCGGCGTCGGTGAAATCCCAGGACATGTTTTGGCTGTAGCCGCGATCGCGCAGTTTTTCCGGCGCCTTTGCCGCCGCGTCGGTGACGTCGACCAGGCTCTCGCTCGCCGCTGAGACGGTCGCCGCCGGCAAGGTCTGAGTAGCCTTGGGCGGGGCCATGACGCCGCCGATGACGCGCAGGCCGGTTTCCAGAACGTCCGCCATCTGGGGATAGCCCTCGGCGGCCACCGCCCGGTCGCCGGACAGACCCTGATAGACAGTGTAGCCCACCTTGGTCGCAGCCTTGCAGTCCGCCTGGATCAGGTTGCGCACGCCAGCGACCTGAACCGGTCGTCCCGGCGCGCACTGCACGCCGCTCTTCGCCAGCGCCTTGGGCCACGCGCCATCGGGCGCGATCGCCTTCTCCCCCCGGTAGCTGTAGGCGTACAGCGTCCCAAGCGGCGCATCCCAGCCGCGACAGTCCACGTCCCAGCCCCGCGCCCCTCGCGCCTGAGCGCCTGGCGCATCGTCGTTGCGCACGGCCTGGCAGACCGCGCCGCTCTGGGCGCTCTGGCCCAGCGGAAATTTGTCGGGCGCCGCCGGGGCGGCCGAGGCGCCGCCGGCGAAGCAAGTCATCAAAAGCGTGATAGGCAGGGCGACCGCGCCCCATGATCGGCGGCGGCTCATGGGCATTTCACGCCTCCGTTTGGATCGCAAATCGGCCCGCGCCAGATTTCCTCGCTCCCGACGCCGGTGACCGTCGGGTCTCCAACCGGCTCGGGGGGCGTATAGGCGATGAGGGGCGTGGTGGCGGTGTAGATGATCGGCTTGGTGGCGGCGGCGGCGGCGACCGACGCGCCAGCCGAGTCCCCCGTATCCGAGGTAGGAAGCGTGACGCCTTGGATGAGCTTCGTCGGCAAGGTCTGGACCGACAGGAGGTTGCAAACGCCCGTCATGCCGATGACGCAGCCGTTGGCCCGGTAGACGTCCGATATGGCCAACGGCGTTTCCAAGGAGATCGCGGTCGAGGGGGCCAGGTCCATGCCCGTAATCGTTGCGCCGGTCGCGTCGACCAGGGTTCCGAAGATATCGATAATCTCGGGGCTGGTTCGCGACGGGGTTGCTTGGGTCGTACCCAAGGTGAGCACGGTCGACGCGGCGTTTCCGTTCACCAGGTCGATCCCGCCGAACACAGCGGTGGCGGTCGCGCCGGTGGTTGTGGTTGTGGTGGTGGGGGCGGCGCCGGTGTTCTGCGAGGCGATCACCCCCTGCGCCCGCAGCGTCAGCGTATTGGAGCCGATGAAGATCGCACCCGTCGCGGGCTGGGCGACGCCCGCGGGTTCGCCTGCATTGATGTTGATGAACTGCGTCTGGCCGGCCTGCTCGGCGCCGACGATCGCTTGTTGGAACTGGCTGTCGCCCAACAGGATGTTGTTGACGGCGTTGAGTTCGATCGCGTTGAGCGGGGCCACCTGGGTTCCGTTGGCGCCAAGGCTGCCGGAGATGAGGATGGAGCCCGGCGTCCAGGTGTCGGCGACCTGGTCGCCGACGACAATGTAGCCCTGTCCGGGATTGGTGGAGGCGATGGACCCCAGCACCTCGATCGTCGATGCTGGACCCGCGAAGAACGAGACGGTGATGCCGCCCGCCGGGTTGTCCATACCGTCGAACTGGGCGGTGACATCGCCGACCTTGATGGCGACCGGCTGCTGAGGCGCCAGGTCGACCAGGCGATTGGTCGGGCTGAAATACCCCGCATAGAACGAGATCGAATCGGCGTCGATAGACATTGCCGTCGTGCCGCTGATGGTCATGCCGGTGAAGCCGGGATCGGTGAGGTTGTCGCCGATGTCGATCAAGCCCGAGCGGCTCTCGATGGTCACGGTCGGCGCCTGCAGAGCGTTGTTGTCTTCGCCCTGCGGCGTCAGGCTCAGCGTGGTGGCGGTGACCGTCGCCGAGTTTGACCCTACGGCGTTGACGAGGTTGACCCCGGCCTGGGCGGTCAGGGTGAGGTCCTGCGCGGTGATGGCGCCGGCGGTCTGAGTGATCGAGCCGGAGGTCGAGACCAGGGACAGGGCTTGGCCGGTCGCGTCCACATCGCCCGACACGGTGAAATCGCCGGCGTTGGTGAAGCTGATCCCGCCGGCGCCGCTGTTGCTAAGCTGGCCGAGATTGGCGACCGCGTTCGCGTCGTTCAGCGTGATCCCGGTGGCGGCGGAAACGTCGAGCGTGCCGGCGGTGATGACGCCAGCGGTCTGGGTGAACGCGCCGGTCTCGGAGACCAGCGTCACCGCCTGGCCAGGAGCGGAGATATTGCCGGTCAGGAACGGATCGCCGGCGCTGACATAGCTGATCCCGCCGGAGGTGGTGTTGCTGAGGGCGCCGAGGTTGGTGATCAGATTGCCGCCCATCAGCGTGACGCCCGTGACCGCCGAGACGTTCAACGTCGAAGCGACGATCAGGCCCGTCGACTGGGTCAAGGCGCCGGTCGTGGAGGTCAGGCTGACGGCCTGGCCTGGGGCGTCGATCACCTGGCTGACGTTGATGTCGCCGACCGTGGTGACGGCGACGCCGCCGGAGATCGAATTCGACAGGATGCCAAGAGCGGACACCTGATTGGCGTCCGCGAGATTGAGCCCGGTCACGGCCGAAGCGTCCAGGACGGCCGCCGTGATGATCCCTCCGGTTTGGCTCACCGCGCCGGAGTTCGTGGAAACGTTCACGATCTGCCCGGGCGCGCTGATGTCCGCCGTCAGCACCAGATCGCCGCCGTTGTTCGAAAGATTGACGCCGCCGGTTGTGGTGTTCGTCAAGGGCCCGATGGAGCCGGAGACTGAGTTCAGCAGGATGCCGTCGACGGCCGACACGTCGAGCAGGCTGGCCGTGACCGAGCCGCCCAGCTGGCTGACGGACGCCGCGCCGGTCAGGCCGACCGTCTGGCCGCTCGCCTGGATCGCGCCGGTGAGCGACAGGTTGACGGCGTCGTTGAGGGTGACGCCGCCGGCGGTGTTGCTGACCGCGCCGAGATGGGTCACGGCGTTGGCGTCGCCCAGGGTGACGCCCGTCGTGGCCGCGGCGTTCAGCACGCCAGCCGTGAGGGTTTCGCCCGCCGACTGGGTGACGGCGCCGGATTGGGCGGTTAGGCTCACCGCTTCGCCGAAGCCGTTGAGGTCGGCCGCCAGATTGATCCCGCTCGCGCTGGTATAGGCGATGCCGCCATAGGCGCCGTTGTCCAGCACGCCAAGCGTCGTGACCTGGTTCGCGCTGGTCAAGCTGAGGCCGGTGGCGCCCGAGGCCCTGAGGGTGCTGGAGGTGATCACGCCGTCCGATTGGCCAAGGGCGCCCGTGTTGGACCTCAAGCTGACATTCTCGCCGGCGGCGTCGATGTCGCCGGTCAGGGTGAGATCGTCATTGTTGACGAAGGCGACGTCGCCCGAGGTGGTGCTGACCGTCCCCAGCTGGGAGGTGAAGTTGGCCGAGCTTAGGTCGATGCCGGTCACCGCGGAGAGATTGAGCGTCCCGGCGCTGATTACGCCGGTGGACTCCGTCAGTGAGCCGGTAAGCGAGACGAGGTTGACCGTCTGGCCAGACGCCGAAACCTGGCCCTCGATATCGAGGTCGCCGCCGTTGGTGAAGCTGATCCCGCCTGAGCTGGAATTGGACACATCGCCCAGGTGCGTCACCACATTGGCGCTGGTCAGCGTGAAGCCGTTCGCCGCCGAACCGGTCAGGGTGTCCGCGGTAACCACAGATCCGGACTGCTGCGAGACCATGCCGGTATTGGAAACAATATTCACGACCTGGCCGAAGGCGGTCAGGTTGTCGCCCAGCGAGAGGTCACCGCCGTTGGTGAAGCTGATCCCGCCGGTGTAGCTGTTCGTCAGCGCGCCCAAGGTCGTCACGGCGTTGGCGTCGTTGAAGGCGATACCGTAGTCGGCGCTAGCGGTCAGCGTGCCTGCGGTGATGACCCCGCCGGTCTGGCTCAGGCCGCCGTAGAGGGAGGTGAGGTTCACCGTCTGGCCCGGCGCCGAAACATCGCCAACCAGGGTCAGATTATAGTTGTTCGAGATATTGATCCCGCCGGACGTCGAGTTGGTGATCGGGCCAAGATTATTTATATTGTTGTTGTAGTAGTAGTAGTAATAATATGGAACGAGCGTGATCCCGGTAACAGCGGATGCGGTTAGCGTATTCGCATCAATCGCCGCGTAGTAGTAGTTGTTGTAGATAGAGCCGGTGGTCGAGACCAAATTCACCGTCTGGCCTGAGGCGGTGATGGGGCCGTCAAGCACAATGTCGCCGGTGTTGGTGAAACTGATCCCGCCCGTACTGCTGTTGCTCAGCGAATTGACGAACTGGACGAGGTTGGCGCCGTTGAGCGTTATGCCGTTGCTCGCCTGGGCGGAAAGCGATGGAGCAGCGATCACACCGCCGGCGGTTTCAGTCACCGAGCCGCCAGCAATCAAGCTGACGTTGGCGCGCGCGGTGATGGAGCCGAACGTCAAAGCGCCGCCGGAATAGTATCCAGTCTGCAAGTTTACCGCGCCGGTGGTGTTGATGGCGTCGACCGTCAACGCGCCGCCGTAGTAGTAGCCCGTCGACAGGTTGACGTCGCCGCCGGCCACGATCGAGCCGGCCGTCACCGTGCCGGTGTTATAGTAGTTGCTGGAAATTGTGACCCCGGCGCCGGCCGTGATGTCGCCAACCGTCAAATTCTCGCTATTGCCGGTCGTGGAGATCGACACCGACCCGGGCGCCGACAGCGGCGTGGCGCTGATATCCGTCAGGGAATCGTTTTGAGTGAAAGTCAGGCTGAGGCTGCCCGTCGAACCCGACGTGAAGGTCGGTTGATACAGCAGAGGATCGATCGTGGTTCCCGTCGCGCTGTAGTTGCCGCCCAAGGTCACGACCGGCGCCATGGACGCGGTGGTCATCAATGCGCCGCCGGCGATCAAGGTGACGTCGGAGCCCGCGTTGATGGTGTCGACCGTCAACACGCCGCCCGAGTACTGTCCGGCGGTCAGAGCGACCGCTCCGGCAGCTGTGATCGGACCGGCCGTCAAGGCATTGCCGTCGTAGTAACCGGTCGACAAGGTGACGCCGCCGCCTGTGGTGTTGATCGAGCTGACCATGAGCGCGCCGCCGTAATAGGAGCCCGTCGATAGGTTGACGTCGCCGCCAGCCATGATCGCGCCGGCGGTCAGCGTGCCTGAGTTGTAGTAGTAGCTGGAAATCGAGACCCCTTGGCCGGCCGTGATGTCGCCGACCGCCAGGTTCTCGTTTTCGCCAGTCATGAAGATCGACACCGACCCGGGCGCGGAGAGTGGCGTGGCGCTGATATCGGTCAGGCTGCCATCCTGGGTGAAGGTCAGGCTGAGGCTTCCCGTCTGGCTCGTGAACGTCGGCTGCAGCAAACCGGCGCTGATCGTCTGCCCCGTGGCGCTGTAGTCGCCACCCACGGAAACCGCCGTCTCGGCGGCGTTGGCGAGCGCCAGTCCGCTGTTCAAGGTGACGTCGCCGCCCGCCATGATCGAGTCCACGGTCAGGTTCTCGTTCGGCGCGGAGATCGAAACCGACCCCGGCGCGGTCAGCGGATTGCCGGTCATGTCCTCGCCGCCGGACCCAGTGAAGGTCAGGCTGAGCAGGCTGGAGCTGATCGCCGGTCCGGTGAAGACAGGCTGGAACAAGGTGGGGTCAATCGTCACCCCCGTCGCGCTGTAGTTGCCGCCGGTCGTCATGACGACGGGCGCCCCCTCCCCCTCCGCCGCCGCGGCCAGGGCGCCGCCGGTGCTGAGCGTAATGCTGCCGTTGATCGCGGTGATGGAGTCCACCGTCAGGTTCTCATATGGCGCGGAGATCGATACCGAGCCGGGCGCCGTCAATGGGAAGCCCGACAGATCGGCGCCGCCCTCCCCTTCCCCAGTGAAGGTCAGGCTGAGACTGCCCGTCGAACCCGCCGTGAAGGTCGGCTGGTACAGGGCCGGGTCGATCGTGGCGGCGGTCGCCGAATAACTGCCGCCCAAGGTGATGGCGAACTCGTCAACGTCCGCCGGCGACAGGCTTCCACCGGCATAGAGCGTGATGTTCTGACCGGCGGTGAGCGAATCGACGATCAGATTGTCATAGTTAGCGGTGATCGAAATCGATCCCGGCGCGGTCAGAGGATTTCCGGTGAGATCGATAGTGCCTTCGCTGGAGTCGTTGAAGGTCAGGCTGAGGTTGCCGGTCGATCCTTCCGTGAATGCCGGTTGGTACAGGCTGGAGTCGATCGTGGTTCCGGTGGCGCTGTAGCTGCCGCCGAGCGTGATGGCGAAACCGTCCTCGTCCGCCCCGTTCAGTGGCCCGTTGGCGTAGAGGGTGATGTTCTGGCCGGCGGTGATCGAATCGACCGTCAAACCTTCGTTGTTGGCCGACACGGACACCGAGCCGGGCGCGCTCAGCGGATAGCCGGTCAGATCGATGGCGCCGCTGGAGTCGTTGAAGGTCAGCGAGAGGCTGCCCGAGGAACCCATCGTGAAGGTCGGCTGGTAGAGGGACGGATCGATGGTGGTTCCGGTGGCGCTGTAGTCGCCGCCCAGGGTGACGGTGACAGGCCCGGCTCCCACCGCGGCCATCAACGGTCCGCCGGCGTCCAAGGTGACGTCGGACCCGGCCGTGATCGAGCTGACCGTCATGACGCCGCTGGAGTAAATGCCGGCTTGCAGGCTGACATTGCCGCCTGCGTTGATCGTGCCGACGGTCAAGGCGCCGCTGTCGTAGAGGCCGGTGGAGAGGTTCACATCGCCGCCAGCGGAGATCGCGCCCGTCGTCAGCGCTCCGCCATAGTAGTAGCCGGCGCCCAAGTTCACCGAGCCACCAGCGGTGATGTTGCCGAATGAGAACGCCGCCGTTGAGTAATATCCTGTCGACGCGGAAACCGAGCCGCCGGCGTTTATGGAGCCCGTCGTCAGCGGCCCGCCGCTATAGTAATAGTAGGCGGAGCCGGTGGACAGATTGACCGACCCGCCAGCGGTTATGGCGCCCGTAGTCAATGCACCCCCAGTGCCGGAATAGATGCCGGTAGACACAGAGACCCCAGCGGCGGCCGTGATGGCGTCCACCGTCAACGTTTCAGTGCTCGTGGTCGTCGAAACCGAAACCGCACCAGGCGCCGAGAGCGGCGTGCCAGTCAAATCTATAGCGCCGCCGCTTTGGGTGAAGGTGAGGCTGAGGCTGCCTGTCGAGCCCGGCATGAAGGTCGGCTGCAGGACCGTGGCGTTGGTCATCGCCGCGTCGATCGTTTGCGCGGTGGCGCTGTAGTCGCCGAACAGGTTGATCGTCGCGCCGCTCGCGGCGCTGAGCGCGGCGCCTGAGTTCAGCGTCACGCTGCCCATCGTGGAGATCGAATCCACGGTCATCGCCCCGGTGGACGTGAAGGACACGCTCTGGGGCGCTGTCGTCAGCCCGACCGTGGTCAGGGCGCCGCCCGAATAGACGTTAACGTTGGCGCCGGCGGTGATGGCGTCGAGTGTGAGGTCCGCCGAGTTGGTCTGGACCTGCACCGTTTGCGGCGCGGAAAGCGGGACGCCGGTCAGGTCGATCGGTCCGCTTCCCGTGAAGGACAAATAAAGGCTGCCGAGCGATCCGGCGAAGATCGGCTGCACAATCGCCGGATTGGCCAGGTTCATGGAGGCGGCGGTGGCGGAATAGCTGTCGTAATAGGTGCTGGTCAGATTGATCGTCGCGCCGCTCGCGGCCGACAGGACGCCGCCCGAGGAGAGCGTCACGCTGGCGCCCGAGGTGATCGAGTCGACCGTCAAGTCCTGAGCGGCCGTGACCGATACGGACTGAGGCGCCGAAAGCGGAACGCCGGTCAGGTCGGTCAATCCGCCGGTTTGGGTGAAGTTCAGAGAGAGGCTGGCGTTGCTCGTGGTGAAGACCGGCTGCTCGACGGCCGCGTCCATCGTCGCGGCAGTGGCGGAATAGCTGCCGCCCACGCTGATCACCGCGCCCGCCGTCTCCGTCAGTGCGCCGCCAGCGAACAGATTGACATAGCTGGGCGTGGAGACGCCATCGACGGTCAGGTTGTTCTGAGCGCTAAGGTAGACGTTGCTCAGGCCGACAACCGCGCTGGTGAGCGTGAGGTTGCCGGTGTTGGCGTACAGGTCGATCTGACCGGAGCCGCCCTGACTGACCGACGCGATGGTCACCGATTGGTTGTTGGAAAAATCGATATTGCCGAAGGCGGAGTTGGTGAACGAGGTCACCGTCGAGACCATGTTTTGACCAAACAGCTCGATCCCGTTGGCTGCCGATACGGTCAGCGTCGCCGCGGTGATACCGCCGCCCTCGCCTTCGTTGACAGCTCCGGGCGACGAGAGCGTTACATTGGCGCCGGCCGTGATCGTTCCGATATTTAGGTTGGCCTCGTTCGTCGTGACGGACACCGAGCCCGGCGCCGACAGTGCGGTGTTGTATAGGTCCGTCGTGCCGCCGAAGCCGGTGAAGTCGATCGTCAGGTTGCTGGCCGGGCCGGTGAGCGTGGGTTGCAGCGCCGGTGTGTTGATCGTCACGCCGGTGACGCTGTAGTCGCCGACCGCGCTCGCCGAAGTCACGTTCACCGCCCCGGCCGCCGACAGCGTCAATGCGCCAGGCGAACTCACCGCCCCGGTCAGGTCCAGATCGCCGCTGGTCGTGCTGAGCGACATGTCGCCGCCGCCCAGGGTGATCGCCGCGATGGTCACTGTCTGGTTGTCGTTGAACGACAACCCGCCCGAGCCGCTGCTGAGCGAGGTCACCGTCGGAATTTCGTTCTGGCCGCCCAGGCTGAGCCCGCTGGCCGCGGAGGCGCTGAAGCTGGCGGCGGTGATCACCCCGCTGGTCTGGGTGATCGAGCCGCCGGTGGAGGTCAGGCTGACCGTCTGGCCCGCCGCGGCGACGTCGCCCGTCAGGGTGAAGCCGGCGGAATCGACGAAAGCGACGTTGCCCGAGGCGCCGCCGAGCAGGCCGGCCAGGATGGAGACGGTGTTGGCGTCGGTCAGGGATACGCCCCCGTTCGCCGCGACGGTCAGCAGGTTTGCGTTGATGACGCCGGAAGCCTGGCTGATGGGGCCGTCCGCGACTAGGCTGACGCTCTGACCCGGCGCATCGATGTCGCCGGCGAGGGTGAATCCCGCACTGTCGGCGAAGGCGACGCCTCCCGTGCCGGTATTGGCGAACGCGCCCAGGCCGCCGACGGCGTTGGCGTCGGTCAGGCTGATCCCGTTGACCGCCGAGGCGGCGAGCGTCGTGGCCGTGATGACGCCGCCGACTTGGTCAATCGCGCCGCCGGCGCTGAGGGCCGTCGCCGAGCCGGTGACATCACCGACCAGGTTCAGATTGCCGCCCGCGGTCAAGTTGACGCCGCCGCCCGCGGTGACGGTGTTGACGATAAGCATTCCCGACGTCGAGGTCAGAGCCAAGGCGCCCGAGCCGGCCGAAGCGTTGGAGACGGAAAGGTCGCCCGCGTTGGTCAGCGTCAGGCCCGCGCCGGCGGTGAAATTCGTCAGGTTGCTGACCGCGTTCGCGTCCGGCAGGCTGGTCGCGCCGCCCGACGAGCCCATCAGCTTGCCCGTGAGGATGACGCCGGCGGACTGGTTGATCGATCCGCTGGCGGTAAGGATGATGTTCGGAGCCCCGATATCGCCCAGCAGCGACAGATTGGATCCGATCACGGTCAGCTCGCCATCCGTGACGATGACGCCGCCGCTGGGCAGGTTCACCGGAGAGGTTCCGGCGTTCAGGGTGAGGTTGATCGGTCCCTTGGTCGCCACGCCCGTGTCGAAGACAAACCCCTCTTCGGGAACGAAACTCAGCGTGCGGCTGGTCGAGCCGGTATTGGCGAACACCAGCAGGCCGGCGCCGCCGTTGAACTCTATGACGCCGTCGCCGCCGGTCGCGCTCATATGCGTGCTGATCGTCACGTCGGAGGTGAGCAGGGCCGCGTCGATCGCGTCGGCGCCGATGGTCGATGTCGGCGAGGCCGCGGTCGTATTGACGCCGCCCGAGACGGTCCCAGACCCGCCGGACTGGACCACCACCAGTTCGGACGGATCGAGCAGCAGCTGGCCCGCCGTGCCGTTGGCGGCGCGCAGATCGGTCAGGCCGGCATAGGACAGATAACCGCCGCTGGAGACCTCCGCCGCGCCGCCGGCGCCGCCCGAAGCGCCGCCCCGGCCCAGGATGGTTCCCTGGAATTGCGTGGTCTGGTTCGACCAGACCACCACATGGCCGCCATCGCCGTTGGCGCCCGCGCTGGCGTCGATCACCGCGCCGGTCCCAACGGTGGTGATAAGGGCGTCGGCGACCGAGGCGTCCTTGCCCTGGGCGCCGCCGCCGACCAGGATCGTCCCGCCGCCGGCCGGGCCGGTCGCGGCGATCGCGCCGTCCACCTGAACCGCGCCAGCCGTCAAAACCACCGACCCGCCGCTCTGGCCAGCGCCGGTCGACGACGCGTCCAGCCGCCCGCTGGCGGTCAGATCGGTCGAGCCCGTCCCCGCCCCTCCGATCTGAATCGTTCCGCCGGCGCCGGCCGCCGAAGCCGCCGAGACCGAGCCGCTGATTGTGATCGACCCGCCGTCCGGCGCCTGAAGCGAAACCCCGTGGCTGGCCTGCAACGCGCCGGAGACGTTGACGCTCGCCGGGCCGCCCGAGGCCGTCAGCACGATGTCTCCGCCGCCGCCGTCCGAGGCGCCGTTCGCCACGATCGAACCGCCCAGGGAGATCACCGCGTTCATCACCGACGGGCGGCTTACCGAAGCCACGATGACCTTGCCAGCCGCCGTATTGCCCGCGATGGTCAGCGGAGTCGCCGAGATAGTCCCATCGGTGAGCGCCGAAGCCGGAACCTCGAAGTCCAGCAGACTGAGACCATGGCCAGCCGACTCGTCGAAATGGATGACGTAGTTCTGGGCCGCGCCGTACAGCACGGTTCCGCCGGCCTCGATCGTCGAGCCGGTTTGCGTCGTCACGGAGGGCGAAATCAGCGCCAGGGCGCCGCGGGCGTTGAGCTGAGCGCCGGATTGAACGATGACGCCGGCATCCGCGGGTCCGCCGCCGAAATTGAAGCTGAGCTGTGAGCCGTCCAGGAACGCTTGGTCAGACAGCAGCGGCGAGGTGGTCGCCAGCAGCCCGCCGACATTGACCATCGCGTGCGGTCCAAACACCACGCCCTGCGGACTGAAGATCCAGACATTGCCGCCGATACTGCCACCGGGGCCGCAGGTGATGACGCAGCCGAGCAGCTTGCCGTCGATCACCGCCAGGCTGTTGACGCGATTGAGGACGATCCCAGCGTTGTTCTGGAACAGGAAATCGACCTGCTGGCCCTGGGCGACGTCGAAGCTCGACCAGTTGATCAGCGTGCGCGACTGATTGAGCGTGACGGTGGTCAGATTGGCGCTCGGCGCGGTGATGACCGGTGCGCGGACGACCTGGGCGGGAATGGACAAGAGCACGGGCGAAGCGGCGGCGGCATTGGCCATGACCATCAGCACGCCGCCGAGCGCGGTGCGGCGCATCAACCTGGCGCGAACACCGCTTCGGGGGACGGATCGGCCTGGGCTGAGCGTGATCATGATGAGTTCCTGATCTGCAAGCGAGCCATGTCATCAATACCGGACGGACAAAGACACAAGCGCGCGTTCGGGCGGCGGCGCAATGAAAGTATTATTGATCGGATTCAGAGGTTTCGCGTACAGTATGTCCAGGTTGTATTTTTGCCGATAGGAGAACCTCAGGCCGCCGCCGGTCGACCTGACAGTCGTCGCATTGCCGATCTGGTCGATGTATTTGACGTAGGCGGCGTCAAAGAATCCATAACCGCTGATGGTCAGGTCGGGCACCGGACTGAAGGGACCGATGCGCAGCTCCGTCGATCCCGCCACCCCGCGGTCGCCGGCTACCGATGACGGATCATAGCCGCGTCCATAGGTCAGGTTGCCCACCGCCAACTGTTCGAAGGTCAAGGTCGGGCTGTCGGCGTCCTGCGCCGTGGCGGCGACAAAGACCTCGACCAGCGGGCCGGGGCGGAAACTCACGTGTCCGGTCAGACGCTGCACGAAGGCGTCGGGATTGCCGCCGACGTGCGAGAGGGTGGGTTGGCCGGCCTGGCTGGCGTCGAGGATATCCACCCCTTTGCGCAGCTCCACGTCCGCGCCAGCTTCCCAGGGTCGGTTGAGGAACACGCCGTTGGCGTCCGCATGGGCCTTGGCGAAAAACACCCTCAGGCGATCGTCGATCAGCGGGGCGCCGCCGGAGAGGTTGGTCAGCTCGTCGACGTATTCGAATCCGCCGGACACGCCAAAGTTCTCACTCTGCGTCTTGATGATCGGATAGCTGGCCGAGAAGATGGCGTCGATGGCGTCTCCATAGAGATCCAAATTCGCGAGGTCGCCTCCGGGGTGGGTGGTCGAATAGGAAACGGAACCATTGAGCACGATCCCGGCGTCGCCTGGACGAAGCTCCTCAAGCAACTGATAAACGTGCTGCTCGCGGCCGTCGAAGGTGGAATAGAGCACCAGGGAGGTCCGGTCCCCAAGCGAGGTCAGGGCGCTCACGTCGCCCCGCGCCAGAACCGACCAGGGTCCCAGCTCCTGGGAGCCGAAGTTCTCGATGTTCGCGGCCGCCTCCACCGGACTGCGCGTCGCGGTGACCTCCAGGTCGACCGCGCCGCGGCCTTCGGCTGACGGGCGGATCGCCGCGTAGACCCGCACCCCGGGCACCTCGCGGGCCAACAGGATATAGCGTTGGGCGACGCCGAGATCGAACGGCACCAGCGCGCGAAGGTGCTCGAGATAGCCTTCGACCTTGGCTTCCGCCGGGCCGGCGTCGCCGTGGAAATGGACGCTGACAATGTGGGCTTCAATGACCTCCAGGCGCAGCCGCCCATCCGAGATCCGCTGGCTGGGAATTTCGACCCTGGCCAGGATGCCCGCCGAGAACAGGGCGGCCGCCGCGCGGTCGCGGATCTCGCAAACCTTGTCGACCTTGACCTTCTGGCCAATCATTTCGCCATAGGATCCCGCCAGCCTGGCGGCCTTGATTCCGTCCGCGCCGGTGAATTCAACCGATTTCAGGACGAAGGACAGGTCCGAGTCGCGGAGCGGACAAGGGCCCGGCTCGGGAGCGGAAAAGACGCTGTCGATGCCTGAGGCCCTGGGGCCGGGCGCGACCGGATTGAGCTGCTGCGGCGTCGGGGTGGCGCCCTGCCCCTTTGACGCCTGAGCCATCGCCCAACATGGCGAAAGCATCAGACCGACAACCGCCGCAGCGAGGCAAATCACCCGTCCGCGCGTGGAACCCCCCATATTTCGCCCCCAACCTGACGGTGCGCCAGCTCACCCCAAGCGCTCGGCTTGCCGCCCCAAAAGGCGCGAACCCTCTATTCCTTCGTCGCCACCACGCGCCGGTTTTCCGGCGCTGTCGAGGGTATTCCCGGCAGGAAGTCGTGCGCCCCATACCCTTTCGCCGTCAGCCGCGAGCCGTCAACGCCCAACCCCATGAGGAAGCCCTTCACCGCATCCGCCCTTTGCTGGGACAGCGCCATATTCTTGCTTTTGGCGCCGGTGGAGTCGGTGTAGCCCGTCAGTTGGAAGCGCGCTTCGGTCAGCTGCGGCACCTCCTTCAGAGCGGTCGCGAACACCTTGGCGTTGGCCTGTCCCTGATCGGTCAGTTCGGCCGAGCCCTGCTTGAACGTGATCAGCAGGTCGCGGTGGACCGTCGTATGGACGACTTTCTGGACCGGGCGGTTGGCGACCCGGGCTTGACCCTGGCCCGCGGCGGACGTCGGCGTCCTTCTGCCGAGATTGAAGCCGGCGGTGGAGGCGTTGGCCGGATAGCAAAGGCCGTCGGGACCGGTAACTTTCCCGTTGCTTTCGCACATGCTGGCCGGGTTTCCCGACCCTGTCGCCTGCGGCGACTGGCCAGCCTGCGCGCCGCTGGTCTCAGCGACGGGCGGATCGGCGAACGCCTTCTTTATGTCGTCAACCGTGTATTGGGCTTGCGGCGCGGCCGCCCAGGCGGCGGACCACGATAATGTCAGGCCGACGACCAAGAGGGACTTTGTCAGTAGTTTCGCAACCATGCCGGGCGACCCCACGCCAGTAAATATCGAGCTAATTCAGTATCACCAACTGGGTGAGAGACACAAGACGGCGCGTTTGCTTTGCCCCGGCTATTCAGTCAATTCTTGTTGAGCCCGACAAGGTGGTTGCGGCGATCCTGAGAATCGAGCCGCGGCGCGATTTTGGACAACAACTCGGTCAACGGTCAGTTAGCGAAGGCGCGGAAGCCGCCGAGCCCGGCGTCGTCTGGCGGGTTCGCGTCCAGTCGTCGGCCAAGGTCCGGGCGATCGGCGCGGCCACCGCGTAGAGCGCGCTCAGCGCCTGACGGTTGGCGGGAAACCCCTCCGCCGCTTCCTTCGCGATGAAGGCGGCCGCCGTCATGCCGGGCGGCGCCACGGTATAGTCGCTGGCCGCGCGCAGGATCAGCACGCGATCCAGCCTCACCCGCCTATCCTGGGCCAGAAGGGTCAGGGCCTGCATGATCCCTGTATCCTCCTCGGCGGACATCGCGAAGACGCCGTGGCCGCCGGTCCAATAGGAGACCCAGCGCTCGGCCCAGTCGTTCAGCCGCTCGCCGTACCAGGTGCGCGCAGACATCAGACCCTCGCCCTCGAGCACGAACGGCGGCAGGCCGCCCGGACCGGCATAGGGCGCGCGCAAGCGGGCCAGGATCGGATCGTCCGGCAACTTGATGTCGCGCGTGCGGGCGTAGGCCCAATCCACCAGCCCCGGGTTCAGGGCGTAGGCCACGTTGGCGGCGTCGGTGCGGCTGGGCGGCGCGGGCGTCTGATAGGGCGTGATGCGGCCATAGGGCAGGATGCCGATCGGCCAATCGGCTGGCATGTCGCGCGCATCCAGCTCCTGGGCCAGATCGCCGTCGACTACCCAGCGGGCCCAGGCGACCGATCCGGCCGAGGCGATCTTGGGATCGACGCCGGCGGTTCCGGCGACGATCCAATAGGCGTGGCTCAGGTCGAACCTCGGGTCCAAGCCCAGCGCCATGATCGAAGCCGCCGCCCGCGCCGTCGCCATCCCGGTCAATATGGCCAGCACATGACGATGTGGGTCATAGCGCAGCGGGCCGGCGCCGATCGGGAACGGGAACTCCGTGGTCAACGGCCATTCCGTGCGCCAGGCGTACATCTCTCCCCGCAGATCCTGGCCGCCCCGCACCACCTCCCAAGTCGTGACGATGACCACCCGGACCTCAATTGTCGCCTTGCGGGCCGCCATGGCCTGGCCCGCCCCGGAAAAGGCCAGGAGCAGCGCCAGGGCGGCGGCCGCAACCGGACCGCGACGGGCGCGTCCATGGCGAGCATCGTGGCGCCGGTTGAACGACATCGCCCGTCCTAGCCCTTCGCCAGATAGACAAACCGCAGGATGAACAGCGCGGTGAGGACGAACAGCAGCCAATCCTTGGGCCGCGCCTTGCCCCGCACCAGCGTCAGCACCGCATGGCTGCTGATCCCGAACGCCAGGCCGTTGGCGATGGAATAGGTCAACGGGATGGTGACCACCGTCAGGAAGGCGGGGATGGCGACCATCGGATCGTTCCATTCGATCTCCGCTACCGCGCTCATCATCAGCGCGCCGACCAGGATCAGCGCGGGCGCCGTCGCCGCGGCGGGGATCGCCTGCACCCAGGGCGCGAAGAACAGCGTGCCAAGGAACAGGACGCCGACCACCACGCTGGTCAGGCCGGTGCGCCCGCCCACCGCCACGCCGGCGGCGCTCTCGATATAGCTGGTGACGGTCGCGGTGCCCGCCAGGGCGCCGGCCATGGTCGCCACCGAGTCGGCCAGCAGGATGCGGTTCAGGCGCGGGATGGTCCCGTCCGGTTCGACCAGACCCGCCTTCTTGGTCACCGCCACCAGGGTGCCGACATTGTCGAACAGGTCGACGAACAGGAAGACGAAGACGATCTCCAGCAGCGCCGCGCCCAAACCTCCCTTCAGGTTTAGGGCGGCCGGCACGTCGAGCTTGAACGCGGTGGCGGAAATATCAGTCAGGCTGTAGGCGCCAGGCGCGATATGGGCAAGGCCCAAGGCCCAGCCGGCCAGGGCGGTCAGGACGATCCCGATCAGCATCGCGCCTCGGACCTTCCACGCCTGCAGTCCCGCGATCAACACCATGCCCAGCAGCGATAGGGCCGCGGTGGGCGTCGTCAGGTTTCCCAAGGCCACAGAGGTGGCCGAATTGCTGACGATGACGCCGGCGTCCTTCAGGCCGATGAAGGCGATGAACAGGCCGATGCCCCCAGCTACGGCGGCGAACAGGGACCTCGGAATGGCCGCAACGATCAGTTGGCGCACGCCGATGACCGTCAGTATCAGGAAGGCCACGCCGGACAGGAAGACGCAGCCCAGCGCTGTCTCCCACGGCACGCCCATGCCCTTGACCACCGTGTAGGTGAAATAGGCGTTGAGACCCATGCCGGGCGCCAGGGCGAGCGGATAGTTGGACACAAGGCCCATCAGTATGCTGCCGAACCCGGCCGCCAGGCAGGTGGCGGCGGCGACAGCGGCCACGGGCATGCCGGCCTCGCCCAGGATCGCCGGATTGACGACGACGATATAGGCCATGGTCAGAAAGGTGGTGAAACCGGCGAACACTTCGGTCCGGATGGTCGTCTGGTGCGCCTTGAGGCCGAACAGTCGTTCCAGCATGCTGACTTTCTTTTCGCGACTCCGAGGCGCCTGCCAGGATGCTTAACCGTCCGTGGGCGACGCGCCAGACGAAATGCGGCGCGCGCCTCGGCTTGGCCGGTCAAGACGCGCGCCGACCCGGTCTCGGCCCATTATTCAGGCGCCTCGTCGCCCGAAACCGTGGAGCGCCGCCGCCACGCCGGATATAACCTTGGGATGGACCTGAACGCCTTCATCGCCGGCCTGCCAAAAGCCGAGCTGCACATGCACGTCGAGGGCAGCCTCGAGCCCGAGATGATGTTCGCCCTGGCCAGGCGGAACCGGGTCTCGATCCCCTTCGCGAACGTCGAGGCCCTGCGCGCCGCCTACAACTTCTCCCGCCTGCAGGACTTTCTCGATATCTACTATCAGGGCGCCGCGGTCTTGCGCACGGAAGAGGATTTCCGCGACCTGGCCTACGCCTATTTCGAGCGGTCGGCGGCGGACCGGGTCGTGCACGCCGAGATCTTCTTCGACCCCCAGACCCACACCGCGCGGGGCCTTCCCTTCCAAGTGGTCGCAGACGGGCTGCTGGCGGGGATGCGCGAGGCCGAGGCCAGGCTCGGCGTCACCTCGCGTCTGATCCTTTGTTTCCTGCGGCACCTGCCCGAGGACGACGCCTTCGCCACCCTGAGGGCGGCCGAGCCGTGGCTGGACCGGATCGAAGGCGTGGGCCTGGACTCATCCGAACTTGATCACCCTCCAGAGGCTTTTGCGCGCATCTTCTCCGCCGCCGGCGAACGCGGCCTCAAACGCGTCGCCCACGCCGGCGAGGAAGGCCCGCCGGACTATGTGATCCAGGCGCTGGACCTTTTGCAGATCGACCGCCTGGACCACGGCAATCGCGCGTTGGAGGACGCGGAATTGACCGCCCGGCTGGCCCGCGAGGCGATGACGCTCACCGTCTGCCCCCTCTCCAACCTCAAGCTTTGCGTGGTGGACGACCTAGCTGACCACCCGATCGGGCGCATGCTCAGGCTAGGCCTGCGCGCCACCATCAATTCCGACGACCCGGCCTATTTCGGCGGCTATGTGAACGACAACTACCGCGCCGTGGCGAACGCTGGCCTTGTCGACAAGGCCGGCCTCGTCACATTGGCGCGCAACAGCTTCCTGGGCGCGTTCCTGCCGCCGGTGGAGATGGCCCGTCACCTAGCCGCCGTGGATGAATACGCAGCGTCGACAGGTTAGAATTTGGCCTGCAGCCGGATCTCGAACGTCCTGGGGTCGTCAAGCACGAGGAAGTCGTCGCCGTAGAGGGTCGGCGATGGTTGCCAATTGTGTTGGTCGGTCAGATTGTAGATTGAGAAGGTCACGATATATTGCTTGTATTCGTAGAATATCGAGGCGTTCAGAGTGTATTGCCAGGGAATCACGGGCGATTTCAGGTATCCGTTGTTGGCCACGACCCCGGCGGGCACGAGGCCCGACGCTGTCAGATCCAGTTGGCCGGACGGCACCACGTCGATCGGTCCGGTGACCTGCAGGCCCGATCGCATCCCAAATCCGTTGTCGAACTTGTAGTTGCCCAACACGTTGAACACGTGCTGCGGAACGCCGGGGTCCTCGAATGACTGGCCAGGTTTGAACACGGCGAGCAAGCCGGCGCCGTCGACGTTGATGCCCGGCTCGGCCGGATAGTCGTAAAACTGCGGCGCGTGCGTCAGAGTGGTGTTGATGTAGGAATAGCTGGCGGTCGCATAGAGGTTGCGCGTGGGCTGGTAGTTGAACTCGACCTCCACGCCGCGAATATTGGCTGCGTCGGGCACGGTGCCGCCGAAGCCGGTGGGAACGTTGCGTTTCTGATCGAACACCGCGAGACCGGCGAACAGCTTGTTGTTCAGCAAATTGAACTTCAGACCCGCCTCATAGAGATAGCTGGTCTGCCGCAACAGCTCGGAATCTGGAACCTGGCCGTAGGTGTTGACGCCGCCTTCGCCGCCATTGGGGTTGACGCTCTGGGTCCAATCAAAGGTCAGATAGCTGCTGACCCAGGGCTGCGGCTGATAGACCACGCTGATATTGCCGTCGCCCAGCCCATAAATCCCCGTCGTATGGCTCTGTGGGAGCGGGTCGCCGTTCGCAAGGGCGGTAAAGCAGAACGCGCAGACCGGGCCGCCAAGCGGGTCATAGCTGTGGTTCTGCACCGCGTCGATGCGCGCGCCGAATAGAACGCTCCATTGCGGCGAAAACACTACCCGATCCTGGAAGAACAGGGCCGTGTCCCAGAGACCGGAAACGCCGGTATTGCCGTTGCCGACAATGTCACGGCCGGGCACGCCGAACTGGATGCGTCCCAGTGAGGTCTTATAGGTGAAGGCATCGGCTAGCGCCTGGTAGGCGGGGTTGAAGACCCAGAGCTCGGGATTGGCGGTCAGGTCATAGACCGACGCCGTCTCGGCGCTATAGTCGCTGATGTAGCTGGTCCAGGCGTAGCGGACACTCACGCCGCCGATGAACTGGTTCTTGATCGGCGCCTCGCCCGATCCGACGCTGAACGGCAAGTCGAAGTTATACTTCAGGTCCGTGCGGTTCTCGATCGAATATGAACCATCGGAGGCGTCCGCGTAATAATAACCCTCTTGATTGTCGCTGTTTTGAAACGCGAAGAAAGTGTTGTTTTCCAAAGCCAGGTCGGCGCTGAAATTATAAGATTGAACGAGCTGTGCGTTATAAAGCAGCGCACGCGTCGAGGTGCCTGTCGTCTGGTCGATGGTTATTCTAGGGTTGATCTTAACAGAATTGGTCAGGTCGATTTCCGTCAGCGCCGGCGCGGCGGTGAAGGGATTACCTGTCCCCGCCGCCAGCCCGGTCGGAATCGGAACCCCGTTGTTCGCAAAGAAGATCGACGAATCGTACTCCGTGCCGTCCGGACCGCCCTGCAAATACTGGCCGTGATCGATCAGGTTCTGGTTGACCCGATTGACGCCAACATCTTCGGTATAGTGTTCGGCATTCACCTCGGTATTGAAATCGAGCAAATAATTTTCGTTGGGACTCCAGCGAACGGCCGCGTAGATCGCGTTCCTGTAAAGATAGTGACCAAAGAAATAGCTTTGACTATCCTCGCCCGAGTAGCTGACGATCACTCCCAGATCATCCTTGATGATCGGACCGCCCACGTCGATGTTCAGACGATGGTTGCCGACACTGTCCACCGTGGCCGAGCCGGACGCGGTGAAATGGGAGAGATTGGGCCGTTTGGTGAGGAAATCCACCTCGCCGCCAACGTCGGCGCCCGGTCCGTCGATCACGCTGGCGGGGCCCTTGGTGATGCTGATATTCTGGAAGGCGTCGAAGTTGATCGGCACGCCATAGCCGTTCTGGGTGAAGCTATCGCGCATGCCGTTGTAGAACACGTCGGCATACTGGCCGCGTATCCTGGGAATATTCGGTGTGCCAAACGAGGAGTCAGTATAGCTGCTCGACGTTAGATAGGAAAAGGCGCGCGGGTCTTGAATATTGACCGTCTCGAGCTGGGTAGTCGACAAAAGGGTGGTGTTGCGCGGCGTGTCCATTACGC
>Ga0302314_10004948_pt1 | contig 24379 bp, 18 predicted proteins | sample III_Palsa_N2_3_FD_200533 | JGI IMG/M metagenome (GOLD analysis project Ga0302314, IMG submission 200533) | Peat permafrost microbial communities from Stordalen Mire near Abisko, Sweden - III_Palsa_N2_3 | ecosystem: Environmental > Terrestrial > Soil > Palsa > Peat permafrost | place: Sweden... | reverse complement strand
GCCCTCCCGGCCGCGCCGCTGGACGGCTACGAGGGGCTCTGCCTGGACGTCTCCAGTGACAGCAACACCCCGGGCACCGCGGTGGACGTCTACACCTGCAACGGCACCAACGGCCAGCAGTGGACCGAGGCCGGGAACGGCACGATCCAGGCCGACGGCGACTGCCTGGACGTGGTCAGCGGCGGTACCGCCAACGGCAGCCTGGTCGACCTCTACACCTGCAACGGCACCGGCGCGCAGCAGTGGGTGCCGCAGTCGGACGGCGCGCTGCTCAACCCGCAGTCCGGGAAGTGCCTGGACGACACCGGGTGGTCCACCACGCCGGGCACTCAGACCCAGATCTGGAGCTGCACCGCAGCCGCCAACCAGTCCTGGGTCCAGCCCTGACCGGTCCTGACCGGACCTGACCGCCGCGAGGCGATGAGGGCATGACAGCTGAGCGTCTCACCGGGAGGCGGCGGACACCGCCGAGGTACCGGTGAGGCGCTCAGCCTCGTTCCACAGCCGCGCGCCGACCGCCGGGTCCTGCGCCCGGCGCGGGACCCGGGCGGTCGTGGTCGGGCCGACCAGGCCGAAGCGCCCGCCCGGACCGTAGTAACCGCCCTGGACCGCGCCCGGGTCGGTGGCGGCGTACAGCAGCGGCTCCGCGCCCTGCTCCACGCCCTGCGAGGGCAGCACGGTCAGATTGCCGAGCAGCGACCACTTGGGCTTGTCCCGGCCCAGCGACGCGCCCGCCGTCTGCAGGTTGGTCCGGGTGTAGCCGGGGTGCGCGCCGGTGCTCAGCAGCCCCCAGCCGCGCTCCCGGGCGACGGCGGCCAGGTGCAGGGTCAGCATCAGGTCGGCCAGCTTGGACTGCGCGTAGGAGAGATTGGGGCTGTAGCGGCGGCGCTCCCACTGGGGGTCGTCGAAGTCGATCCGGCCGTAGCTGGCGGTGCCGCTGCTCATGGTGGCCACCCGGGGCGACGGCGCGGCCAGCAGCAGCGGCAGCAGTCGCACGGTCAGCGCCAGCGGGCCGAGGAAGTTGCTGCCGAACTGTAGTTCAAAGCCGTCGGCGGTGGTCATCCGGGTCGGCGGGGCCATCACCCCGGCGTTGTTGAGCAGCAGGTCCAGCGGGGTGCCGTCGTCGGTGAGCCGCTCGGCGAACTCCTGGACCGAGGCCAGGTCGGCCAGGTCGATCCGGCGCACCTCCAGCCGCGCCCGCGGGTGCCGGGCCAGGATCTCGGCCCGGGCCTGCTCACCCTTGGCGGGGGTGCGCACAGCCAGTACCACCCGGGCTCCGGCGGCGGCCAGCCGCCGGGCGGCCTCCTTGCCGGTACCGCTGTTGGCGCCGGTGACCACGGCGAGCCTGCCGGTCTGGTCGGGGACGGTGTACATGGCAACCACTCCTCGTTCCGGTCTGCTCCGATTTAGCAGACCATCGGTCTGTTGCATTCGACGATAGCAGACCATCGGTCTGATAACAACAGACCGATGGTCTGTAGAGTGCGCGGTTCTGTAGACTGACCGCATGACCTCGACTTTCCAGCGCGCGCGCAGCGACGAGCAGCGGGCGGTGCGCAGGCAGGCGATCCTGGACACGGCGGCGGCGATGCTGACCGAGATGCCGGTGGCCCAGGTGAGCCTGAACGAGCTCAGTCGGCGGGTCGGCCTGGCGAAGTCCAACGTGCTGCGCTACTTCGAGTCCCGGGAGGCGGTGCTGCTGGAGCTGCTGGTGGTGGCCTGGCGGGACTGGCTGGCGGAACTGGCCGGGGCGCTCGCCGCCGGGGCCGAACCGGACGCGCCGCCGTCCGCGCGCGGCGACCGGGTCTGCGCGGTGCTGGCGGACTCGCTGACCGCCCAGCCGGTGCTCTGCGACCTGATCGGCGCGCAGGCGGCGGTACTGGAGCGCAATGTCTCGGCGCGGGTCGCCGCGGAGTACAAGCGCGCCGCGGTGGCCAATGTGGCCGAGCTGGCCGAGCTGGTCCGCCGGCGGGTGGCGGAGCTGGGGGAGGGGGACGCGATGCGCTTCGCCGCCGCGGCCACCCTGGTCACCGGGGCGGCGTGGACCCACGCGCAGCCCTCGGCCGCGATGCTGACGGCCTATCAGGAAGATCCGGAACTGGCCTCGCTGCGGCTCGACTTCACCGACACGCTGCGGCAGCTGCTGGAGGTGCTGCTCGCCGGGCTGCTGGCGCGGGCCGGGCGCTGAGCCCGGCACTCTTTCTCATTCTGGTAAACACCATTCCGGAGCGGCACCAGTTCTGCTGAAACCGATGCGGCCCGGGTTATCTTTCTCTACTCTCCGGTTCTGTCTGAGTCGTGAAGACTCCTTGAAGACGGAGGGAACTTAGTGAAAAGAAGCGGACTGTTAGCAGCACTGGCGGCGTTCGCGCTAGCCGCGTCGGGTGCCATGGCACTCGCACCCAGCGCCAGCGCGGCACCGGTCGCTCCCGTAGCCTTCACCTCCAACAACCTGTCCACCTGGCAGACCAACGGCGTGGTCTGGGCACTCGCCCAGACCGGCGGCCTGGTCTTCGCCGGGGGCAGTTTCACCGCCATCCGCCCCCCGGGTTCCGCCATCGGGACCAATGAGACCGCGGCCGCCAACTTCATGGTGCTGGATGCCGCGACCGGTGTGCCCACCGGGTGCAGTCTCAACTTCACCATCAGCAGCGGGACGGCGACGATCCGGGCGCTGGCGGTGTCGCCGGACGGCTCGACGCTCTATGTCGGCGGCTATTTCGACCATGTCAACGGTGTCTACGTGAACAGCCTGGTGGCCATCAACATCGCCACCTGCACCATGGACACGACCTTCCACCCGCAGGTCAACGCCACCGTCCGGACGATCCTGCCGACCAGTACCGGCGTCTACATCGGCGGCGACTTCACCTCGGTGAACGGCACCGCCCGGTCGTACCTGGCCCAGGTCAGCACGGCCCAGTCGGCGACCCCTGGTTCGCTGCTGAGCTGGGCGCCGACCACCGACCTGACGGTCCGTACGATGGTGCTCTCCCCGGACGGCACCGACCTGGTGGTCGGCGGCGACTTCAACACCCTCAACGGCGCGAACTCGCACGCCCTGGGTGTGGTCGACCCGGTGACCGGAGCCACGATCAAGACCTACCCGCTCGGCTTCATCGAGCAGAACTCCGTGGTCAAGGACCTGGCGACGGACGCCACCGGCTTCTACACCGCCAACGAGGGCACCGGCGGCGGGGTCTTCGACGGCCGAATAGCCATCGACTGGTCCACGCTGAACCAGCGTTGGCGGGACACCTGCCTGGGCGCCACGCAGGCCGTCCTGGTCTACAACAACGTCCTCTACGCGGGCTCGCACACGCACGACTGCTCCAGCATGGGCGAGCAGCCGGACGGCCGCAGGCAGCACCTGATCGCCGAGACCACCAGCACCGGGATGGAGTACCCCTGGTACCCCGACACCAACGACGGCCCGCCGGCCGGCACCCCGCTCCCGGCCGGGCTGCCGGCGCCCGAGGACATCGGACCCCGGGCGATGACCGTGGCCACCGAGAACGGGGAGCCCTACCTCTGGGTGGCCGGTGAGTTCACCACCGTCAACGGGTCGGCGCAGCAGAGCCTGACCCACTTCGGGACCGGACCTGACCTGGCCGGACCCAGCACCCCCGCGATCACCGCTTCGGCGATCACCGCGGGCAGCGTGCAACTGCGCTGGCGGATGGCCACCGACACCGACGACGGCACCCTCAGCTACAACCTCTACCGCGACGGCGGCAGCACCCCGATCTGGTCCGGCACCGGCAGCTCCTTCTGGTGGTCCCGACCGCAACTCCAGTACACCGACAGCGGACTGGTCCCGGGCAGCTACCACACCTACCGGGTGACCGCCAGCGACGGGACCACCACGGTCTCCTCGCCGACGTACACGATCAAGGCCGGTGCGCTGACCCTGCCGTACTCCAACCAGGTGCTGGCCGACGGCGCGCAGCTCTACTGGCGCTACCCGGAGGCATCCGGGGGCTTCATCGGCGACACCTCCTCCGGCAACCAGAACGGCTACTTCAACGGCGGCGGCACCTGGCGGGACGGTACCGGCGCGATCGCCAACGACCCCACCAGCGTCCCGCTCGGCCTCAACGGGACCACCGGCTTCGTCTACGACGAGACCGCGCAGCCCTCGCCGTCCACCTACAGCATCGAGACCTGGTTCAAGACCACCAGCACCAGCGGCGGTCTGCTGGTCGGCTTCGGCAACGACCAGTCCACCGCGTCCACGAGCTACGACAAGCACGTCTACATGACCAACAGCGGGCAGCTGATCTTCGGCACCTACAGCGGCGGCACGCAGACGGTCGAGTCCAGCAACGCCTACAACAACGGCCAGTGGCACTACCTGGTGGCCACCCAGGGCCCCAACGGGATGACCCTGTACGTGGACGGGGCCCGGGTCGGCAGCAACGCCTCGGCCACCGCCAACCAGCAGTACACCGGCTACTGGCACGTCGGCGGGGACAGCCTCAACAGCTGGCCCAGCCAGCCGACCAGCGAGTACTTCAAGGGGGACGTCGACGAGACCGCCATCTACCCGACCGTGCTCACCGCGGCCCAGGTGGCGAACCACTACACGCTCGGCGGGGGCACGGTGGCCGCGCCGCCGGTGCCGAGCGACAGCTACGGCCAGGCCGTCTACAACGCCCAGCCCAGCAGCTACTGGCGGCTGGACGAGGCCAGCGGCAGCACCGCGGCCGACGACTCCAACAACGGCAACACCGGGCAGTACGGGACCGGGGTGACCCTGGGCACCGCCGGCGCCCTGACCTCGTACCCGAGCGACAACGCGGTGACCCTGGACGGCGCGTCGGACGGGGTGATCAGCGGCACCACCGCGGGCGCCTCGCCCAGCTCCTACTCCACCGAGCTGTGGTTCAAGACCACCACCACCAGCGGTGGCAAGCTGATCGGCTTCGGAAGCAGCCAGACCGGCCTGTCGGGCAGCTACGACAAGCACGTCTACATGACCGATTCCGGCCAGCTGGTCTTCGGTACCTGGAACGGCGAGGCCGACACGGTGACCTCGCCGGACTCCTACAACGACGGCAACTGGCACTACCTGGTGGCCACCCAGGGGGCGGCCGGGATGACCCTGTACGTCGACGGGGTGCAGGTCGGGAGCAACACGGTGACCACGAACCAGTCCTACAACGGGTACTGGCGCGTCGGCGGGGACAACCTCAGCGGCTGGCCGAACCAGCCCAGCAGCGACTACTTCGCCGGTTCGGTGGACGAAGCGGCCGTCTATCCAACGGCTCTGACGGCGACTCAGGTCGCGGCGCACTACGCCGCCGCGACCCAGTAGCGCGGCGCGGAGCCGGCGCCGGGAGCAGCCGGGAGCACCACCCCCGGCTGCTCCCGGCGCAACGCCAGCACGGCCCCCGGCAGAACTCACAGCGCACAGGTACAACTCAGCCAATTCTCGGCGAATTCAGGGACAAGTACACGTGGTGTAACACGGCACCCATACCTTGGATCCGCAAGCAGAACGTGACGATCGACTGAACATGCGGGTACCACGGGTCCAACACCTGGCGGGGGAAACTTGCGATCGACGGATGCTTCGACCTCAACGACGGCGAAAACGCTGACGGACGGCCCTCGACGGTCTCCCCGGCACGCGGCAGCCGGACACAGACCGGACGCCCCCAGAATCGCGGTGATCGGCGACGCCCTGGCCGCGCTGCTGCCGATGGGGCTGATTCTCGATCTTCAACACGACGCCCTGCACGCCTGGGCGGCCGCCCTGGTCACCGCCGTGACCTGGGTCGCGGTCGGCATGGCGCGGGGCCGCTACACCCGGCAGAGCCTGGGGGAGTACGGGGCGCTGCGGCCGATCTTCTGGGACTGGTGCGTGCTGCTGGGACTGCTGGCGGTGTTCCGCACCTACTTCGAACTCTCGCTGCTCCCCGGCCCCTCGCTGATCGCCAGCGTGCTCCTGCTGCTGATCACCTGCCTGCGGCGGAAACTGACGCAGCGTCGGATGTTCCGGCTGCACCGGATGGGGGCGGCGGTGCGCCGGGTACTGGTGGTCGGCACCCCGGCCGCCGTGGACGCGGTGGTCGACCGGCTGGCCACCCAGACCCACCATGAGTACGTGGTGGTCGGGGCCTGCCTGGTCGGCGACGGCGAGCCGGTGCAGGGCACGGTGATCGGCGGGCGGCTCGCGGACGAGCGCGGCGCCGGCCCGGACCACCCGCAGGCCGCCGACCAGCGCCCGGCCGACCCGAAGCGGCAGGCCGCCCGGGAGGCCGAGGACGCCGAGACCCTGCTGGCCGCCGCCGCCGGGCTGGGCGCGGAGAGCGTCTTCATCGCGGCCGGGGCCTCGCTGGCCGGGGAGCGGCTGCGGCGGCTCAGCTGGGCCGTGCACGAGTCCGGACGCGAGCTGTCGGTGCTGCCGGGCATCATCGAGGTGTCCTCCCGGCGGGTGGGGCTCGGCAGCGCCGCCGGACTGACGCTGCTGCACGTCACCGCGCCGGTGGGGGCCGGACTGGCCCGCACCGCGAAGATCGTCGTCGACCGGGTGGCCGCGCTGCTGCTGCTCGTGCTGCTCGCGCCGCTGCTGCTGCTGTTGGCGATGGCGGTCAAGTGCAGCTCGGCCGGCCCGGCGTTCCACCGACAGGTACGGGTCGGCCGCCACGGCAAGCCGTTCACCATGGTCAAGTTCCGCTCGATGGTGGTCGATGCCGAGCGGCAGCGGGCCGGGCTGGACCAGCAGAACGAGAGCGACGGCCGGATGTTCAAGCTCCGCAAGGACCCCCGGGTGACCCGGGTGGGGGGCTTCCTGCGGCGCTACTCGCTGGACGAGCTGCCGCAGTTGCTGAACGTCCTGATCGGGCAGATGTCGCTGGTCGGACCCCGGCCACCGCTGCCGGAGGAGGTGGCCGGGTACAGCCAGGTGGAGCTGCGGCGGCTCCGGGTCCGGCCCGGGCTGACCGGCCTGTGGCAGGTCAGCGGCCGGTCGGACCTCTCCTGGGACGAGTCGATCGCGCTGGATCTGAGCTATGTCGACAACTGGTCGCTCGGGGTGGACGTCGAGGTGCTGGCCAGGACCGTGCGGGCGGTGACGGAGGGCCGGGGTGCCTACTGACGCCACACACCACCCGCCCGGCGCTACCGGCGCACGGAGTCGCGGGCCGGGTGGTCCGCGCTGTGCTCCAGCCACCAGCGGTAGGTGGCCGCGACTCCCTCAGCCAGGGGGATCCGCGGTCGCCAGCCGAGGGCGGTCAGCCGGGAGACGTCCAGCAGTTTCCGCGGGGTGCCGTCCGGCTTGGACCGGTCGTAGCCGATCTCGCCGGTGAAACCGGTCACCTCGGCGACGATTCCGGCGAGTTCACGGATCGTCAGGTCGGCGCCGCAACCGACGTTCACCGGAACGTCGTCGTCGTAACGACGCAACAGCAGCTCACACGCGGAGGCGAGGTCGTCCACATGCAGGAACTCTCGGCGCGGGCTGCCCGAGCCCCAGAGCAGCACCTCGGGCAGGCCGTCCCGGGCCGCCTCGTGGAACCGGCGGATCAGCGCGGGCAGGACGTGCGAGCCGAGCGGGTCGAAGTTGTCGCCCGGCCCGTAGAGGTTGGTCGGCATCGCCGACACATAGGACGCGCCGTACTGCCTGCGGTAGGACTGCACCTGCACGATTCCGGCGATCTTGGCGATCGCGTAGGCCTCGTTGGTGGGCTCCAGCGGCCCGGTGAGCAGCGCGCTCTCCGGGATCGGCTGCGGGCTCAGCCGCGGGTAGATGCAGCTGGAGCCGAGCAGCAGCAGCCGCCGCACGTCCGCCTGGTGCGCCCCGGCCACCACACTCAGCTGGATCCGCAGGTTGTCCTCCAGGAACTGCACCGGATAACTGGAGTTGGCCAGGATCCCGCCGACCTTCGCCGCGGCCAGGACCACCGCGTCCGGGCGCTCCGCGCGCAGGTAGGCGGCGGTGGCCGCGGCGTCGCGCAGGTCGAGCTGGTCCCGGGTGCGAGTGAGGACCTGGTAGCCGTCGGCCGTGAGGCGGCGTTGGACGGCACTGCCGACGAGTCCGCGGTGTCCGGCGACGAAGATCCGCGCGTCCGGGGGCAGCAGATCGGCCTGGCTTTGGGTCGAGTGCTCGGTCATGCCGGAATTGTGGCAGCGCTGGGAACCCGGTCCGCCCCGATTCACGCAATCCGCCCACATGTTCTTCCCGCGGTCGAGAGGATCACGGGAACGGTCATCCGTTTTCAAGGAGGTCATGCATGCGCAAGAAAGCAGTCATCACCGGGGTCACCGGTCAGGACGGCTCCTACCTGGCGGAACTGCTGTTGGCCAAGGGGTACGAGGTGCACGGCCTGATCCGGCGGTCCTCCAGCTTCAACACCGAGCGCATCGACCACATCTACCAGGACCCGCAGACCCCCGACCGCGATCTGGTGCTGCACCACGCCGACCTCACTGACGGAATATCACTTTCCAGTCTGCTGAACGAGATACAGCCTGACGAGATATACAACCTGGGCGCGCAGTCCCATGTGCGGGTCTCCTTCGACGCCCCGCTGTACACCGGCGACGTGACCGGCATCGGCGCGCTGCGGCTGCTGGAGGCGATCCGTGCCAGCGGCATCAACGCCCGGCTCTACCAGGCGTCCTCGTCCGAGATGTTCGGCGCGACCCCGCCACCGCAGAACGAGCGCACCGCCTTCCACCCGCGCAGCCCGTACGGCTGCGCCAAGGTCTTCGCCTACTGGTCCACCGTCAACTACCGTGAGTCCTACGGGATGTATGCGACCAACGGGATCCTGTTCAACCACGAGTCGCCGCGCCGCGGGGAGACCTTCGTCACCCGCAAGATCACCCGCGCGGTCGCCCGGATCCAGGCCGGTCTCCAGGACCGGCTGTTCCTCGGCAACCTGGACGCGGTCCGGGACTGGGGCTACGCCCCGGAGTACGTCGAGGCGATGTGGCAGATGCTCCAGCAGGACCAGCCCGACGACTACGTCATCGCCACCGGAGTGGCGCGCAGCGTCCGGGAGTTCTGCGAGCACGCCTTCGCCGTGGTCGGGCTCGACTGGTCGCGGTACGTCAGCTACGACCCCAAGTACGACCGCCCGGCCGAGGTGGACTCGCTGATCGGCGACGCCTCCAAGGCCGAGGCCCAACTCGGCTGGAAGCCCCGGGTGACCTTCGGCGAGCTGGCCCGGATCATGGTCGAGGCCGACGTCTCGCAACTGGAGGCGCAGCTGTCCGGGGCCTCCGTCCGGGTGGACCACTGAGCGCCGGGCCGGCCCCCGCCGGAGGCCGCTCGCTGCGCGGGTTCACCGGGGCCGGATACCACAAGGGGCGTTCGGTGGCGGTGCAAGCGCTCTGGTTCGCCGTCCTCAACCTGGTCTTCAGCCGCTGGTGGTTCCCACCCCGGCTGCGGCCGACGCTTTTGCGGGCGTTCGGGGCGGAGGTGGGCGCGCGGGTGCTGATCCGGCACCGGGTGCGGGTGCAGTGGCCGTGGAAGCTGACGGTCGGCGACGACGTGTGGATCGGCGAGGACGCCTGGCTGGTGAACCTGGAACCGATCGTCCTGGGCAACGACGTCTGCCTGTCCCAGGGCTCGCTGCTGTGCACCGGCAGCCACCAACGCCGCAGCCGCACCTTCGAGTTCGACAACGCGCCGATCGAGGTGCGGGCCGGCGCCTGGGTGGCGGCCCGGGCGATCGTGCTGCGCGGGGTCACCGTGGGGGAGGGGGCGGTGGTCGGCGCGGGCGCGGTCGCGCACCGCGACCTGGCCCCGGGCGAGCTGCTGACCGCCTCCGGCGCGGGAGTCGCCGGGTGAGTGCTCAGGCTTCGGGCGCGAGCACGTCCAACAAGCTGACGATCCGTCATGTAGTGACCCTGGTCAGCGACGACGGCGCGTACGGCGGCCCGGTCAGCGTCGCCACCGGCCAGCTCGCGGAGCTGGCCGGGCGCGGCCACGACACCGCGCTGATCGCCCTGTGGCGCGGCGCGGGCCCGGTGCCGGGAGAGGTTGACGGGGTACCGCTGAAGGCGGTCCGGGCCCGCACCCTGGTCCCCGGACAGGGGTTCCTCGGGCTGCTCAACCCCCGGCTGCTGACCGTCCTGTGGCGCGAGGCCGGCCGGGCCGACGTGCTGCACCTGCACGTCGGCCGGGACCTGGTCTCACTGGCCGGGCTCACCGCCGCCGCCCTGCGCGGCACCCCCTGTCTGGTGCAGACGCACGGCATGGTCGCGCCGCGCGGCGGGGTGGTCGCCCGGGCTTTCGACGCGGTGTTCCGGCCGCTGCTGCGCCGGGCTCGCGGCTGCCTGGTGCTGACCGAGCAGGAGCAGGGCGAGCTGGCCGTCGTCCTCGGCCCCGGGCACCCGCCGCTGCTGCGGCTGCCCAACGGCGTCCGGGCCCGCCCGCGCGGCGGCCCGGCCGACCCGGCGCTGGTGCTGTACCTGGCCCGGCTGCACCCGCGCAAGCGCCCGGAGGCGTTCGTGGCCGCCGCTGCGCTGCTCAGCGAGCGGCTGCCGGACCCCCGGTTCGTGCTGCACGGCTCGGACGAGGGCTCGCTCGGCGCGGTCGAGCAGGCCATCGCCCGGGACGGGCTGGGCTCCCGGGTCAGCTACGCCGGGCCGCTGAGCCACCAGGACGCGCTGGACCGGCTGGCCGGCGCCGCCGTGTACGTCCTGCCCAGCGTGGACGAGCCGTTCCCGATGAGCCTGCTGGAGGCGCTGGCGGCGGGTACGCCGGTGGTGGCCACCAGCAGCTGCGGCATCGCCGCCCATCTGGAGCGGACCGGCGCGGCGCTGATCACCGACGGCTCACCGGAGGCCCTCGCCGGGGCGGTCGAGCGGCTGCTGACCGACGAGGCCCTCCGGGGCCGGACCGTGGCGGCCGGCTATGCGGCCGTCGAGGACGCCTACTCGCTGAAAGCCGTGGCCGACCAGCTCACCGGCCACTACCGGCAGGCGCTTCAGTGACCCCGCCGCCGCCCGTGCCGCCGGTGCCGGCGCCACCGAGTACCTCGGACAGCAGCGCGTCGATCCGGGCCAGCCCGGCCTCGCGGCCGAGGTGGGCGCGGACATAGCCGGGTCCGGCCGCGCCCAACTCGGTGGCCCGGTCCGGGTCCGCCACCAGCGTCCGGAACGCCGCCAGCAGGGCGGCCGGGTCCTCGGGCGCGACCAGCACGCCCGCGCCGGAGCGCAGCACCTCCTGCGCGGTGCCGCCGGCCTCGGCCACCGAGGCCAGCACCGGCCGTCCGGCCGCGAAGTACGAGGTCAGCTTGGAGGGAATGCTCATGTCCAGGACGGAGGCCCGCTGGGTCACCGCCAACGCGTCCGCCGCCGCCAGCACGTCCGGGAACTCGGCGTCGGCCACCGGGGCCAGGAACTCCAGTCGGCCGATGCCGCGCCCGGCGGCCTCCAGCGCCGCCCGTTGGTTGCCGTCGCCGAGCAGCACCACCCGCACCACCCGCTCCGGGGAGTCGCGCTCGGCCAGCCGGGCGGCCTCCACCAGCACCTCCAGGCCCTGCTTCAACCCCATGTTCCCGGAGTGCAGCAGCACTGCCTCGTCCTCGCGCCAGCCCAGCCGGGCCCGGGTCTCCGCCCGGTCCGCCGAAGGGGCGGCGACATGACTCCAGTTGGGCACCACCCGGATCCGCTCGGCCGCTACGCCCATCGCCTCGACCCGGGCCCGGAAAGTCTCGTGGACCACGCCGACCAGTGCCGCCGACCGCAGCACCCGGCCCTCGACGCCCCCGGCCAGGCCGGCCGCCCGGCCGCCGCCGGCGATCCCGCTCTGCGCTGCGGCCGCGCCCATCAGGTCCTGCACCACCACCACGTGCGGCACCCCGGCCCGGCGCGCCGTCCGCGCCCCGACCACGCCCCCGGCCAGGCCCGGCATCTGACTGAGCACCAGGTCGAAGGGCCCGCGCGGCCCGGCCAGCGACGCGTGCCCGAGGAAGCTCGCCTCGTACAGCGCGCGCCGCAGCGCGGTCTGCCGGGCCGGCACGGTGTGCCTGCGCCGGTGTACGGTCACCCCGGCGCGGGCCTCGGTGCGCCGCCAGGCCCCCCGGTACTCCGGGTCCACCCGCCAGGCCGGATAGTGCGGCATGCCGGCCAGTACGTGCACCTCGTCCCCGGCGGCGGCCAAGTGCTCGGCTATCTGTGCGGAGTAGGGGCCGATGCCCGAATGTTCCGGGGCATAGTTGGTCGAGACGAGCAAAAGCCGACGAGGCACGCCGCAATCCCTCCTTTGAATGTTCTTGATTCGGTCACATGTCTACAGGGTGGACGGGATACTGGTGCGCGTTTCCAGAACCACGGAGTTGCCAGTGCGTGAAGGCGGTATGACCAGCAGCCCAAGTCCGCGCGGCATCGCCGGACTTGTCGTCTGGCTGCTGTTGCTGGACGTGTTGGCTCCGACAGTGGTGCTCACGGGACTGACGGTACGGGTGCAGGCCGCCCTGCTGGTTCAGTGCGTGGTCGTACTGCACGCCGGGCTGGGCCTGGCAAGGGTGCTGACGGACCGACAGGTGCGGTTGACGGCGCTCGGCTTCTGGATGTTCACCTATATCTGGCTCGGGCTGGCCCCGTTGGCGATGCTGGCGACCAACACCTATCCGTGGCCCTACCGGACCGACGCCAGGATCGCGGTCGAGGCCAGCGCGATCCTCGAAATCGGCCTGCTGGCCTACTCGCTGGGCAGTGCGCTGGCCTCCCGGCGGCCCGGACCCAAGGCCCGCAGACCGGTGGAACGGGTGCTCGCCCGGGAGATCGCCCCGGTCCGGCTGCTGCTGCTGTGCGTGCTCTCACTGGCCCTGGCCGCCTACCTGATCCCCAAACAGGGCGGCCTGTCCACCTTCTTCACGAGCCGTCAGGCGATCACCGAGGCCGACAGCAGCACCGGCGGCGCGACCAAGGCCGGACAGGCGCTGGCCGTCTGGGGACTGACCGTACCCGCCTTCTGGGCCCTGCTCGGACTGCTGCAACTGCCGCGCCACCGACGCGGGGACCGACTGCTCAAGGCCGCCCGGCTGATCGCGCTGCCGGTGCTGCTGGTACTCAACGGCATCGTCAACAACCCCATCAGCAACCCGCGCTTCTGGGCCGGAACGGTGCTGCTCACCGTGGTGTTCGCGCTGCCCGCGGTGCGCCGTCCGCGAGGGTTCCGGGTGGCGGCGGCCGGGATCCTGGTGGTGGTACTCGTGGTGTTCCCGTACAGCGACTACTTCCGCTACACCGTCCGCAGCCAGGTCCATGTGGAGTCCATCACCACGCAGTTCACCACCGACCAGGACTACGACGCGTACCAGCAGATCCAGACCGGCCTGGCGATGGAGCAGCAGACCGGGTTCCAGCCGCAGCGGCTGCTCGGCCCGCCGCTGTTCTGGCTGCCGCGCTCCTACTGGCCCGGCAAGCCGCAGGACACCGGCATCGACATCGCCACCTTCGCCGGGTACAACTTCACCAACCTCTCCGCGCCGCTGTGGATCGAGAGCTACCTGTGGGCCGGGATCCCCTCCCTGGTCGCGGCGTTCGCGCTGCTCGGGGCCCTGGGACGGCGCATCGACGAGGCCCGCAACCGGCTCCGCGCCCACTCCGGGACGCTGGCGGCGCTGCTGGTCCCGGCCTTCGGCTTCTACCAGATGATCCTGCTGCGCGGCAGCCTGCTGGCCGCCACCGCGCCACTGGCACTGCTGGTGGTCATCCCACTACTGATCTCCACCCGGCCCAGGCAGCGGGACGCCGTGGCCGCGCCGCCGGACCAGTCCGCGGTCCGGGTGCCCGTGCCCGCCCAACACGGCCCCGCCCTCGACCCCCTACCGACCATCGCCCCGCTACCCTCGCCCGCTGTCACCACCGCTCCCGGAAGGGCGCTCCCATGAACGACACCCCTCCCTCCTCTGGGCACCCGTACGACGAGCCCGACCAGCTCCGGGACCAGTTGCGGCAGCTGTTCCGGCATCCGGTGCTGATCGTCGGCACACTGGCCCTCGGCGTCCTCGGCGGCGTCGAGGTGCACCACGCGACCGGCGGCGACTACACCGCCTCCGGGCAGGTACTGGTCGACGCGCCCAGCACGACGCCCTTCGACAGTTCGGTCGCGGCCGGCAAGAACATCAACATGCAGACCGAGCAGCAGGTCGCCTCCAGCCTGGCGGTGGCGAACGCAGCCGCGCAGGCGCTGAAGGAGCCGGCCGTGACCGGCGCGGACCTCCAGAAGAACCTGACCGTCAGCGTCTCGCCGAACACCGAGATCCTGCTGCTCTCCTACACCGCGAGCAACCCGGTGGAGGCGGCCAAGCGGGTCAACGCGGTCATGGCCGCTTATCTGACCCAACGTCAGCAGACCGCCGCGCAGTCGCTGAAGACCATCACCAACGGACTGAACGCCCAACTCAAGCCGCTGATCAACAGCTACAACTCGCTCAGCAACCAGATCAACAACGACGGCGACGGCGACGGCACCGCCAAGGACTACGCCCTGTCCGAGCGGTCCTCGGTCGCGGCGCAGATCGCCGCCGTGCAGAACAACCTCGCCACCTACCAGGCGGTGAACACCACCCCCGGGCAGATCCTGGCCCAGGCCACCCCGCCGAGCCACCCGGCCGGGGTGGACAGCACCCTGCTGGCCGCCATGGGCGGCGTGGTCGGCCTGGGCCTCGGCATCCTGCTGGCCTGGCTGGCGGCGGTGCTGGACCGGCGGATCCGCGACGACCGGGACATCCTGCGGCACCTGGGCGCGCCGGTGCTGGCGACCCTGCCGCTCTCGCCCAGCCGACTGCTGCCCGGACGCGGCGGCCTGCTCGCGGTCGGCCCCTCGCCCTCCCGGCTGGCCGAGGCCTACCGCACCCTGGCGCTGCGGGTGGCGCTGACGTCCGAGCAGCAGGACCTGCGCGGCATCCTGGTGGTGGAGCCCCGGACCCTGGGCCGCTCGGCCGCCGTCGCCGCCAACCTGGCCGCCGCCTACAGCGAGACCGGGGACGAGGTGCTGCTGATCGAGGCCGACCTGCGCCGCCCGAGGCTGCGCCGCAGGCTCACCCGGCAGGTCGACCCGGACACCGCCGTGGCCCGGGCGAACGCCGGCGGGACCGCCGCCGGCGGCTGGCCCAGCCGACCGGTCACCGTGACCGTGGGCAGCACCAGCAGCTTCACCCTGGTCCCCGGCCGCCAGGTGGCGTCCCCGCTGCCGGCGCTGGCGATGGTCGAGGCGGAGGCCCGAGTGCTGCGCACCGGCCCGACGCTGGTGGTCAACGCCCCCGCCGTGCTGTCCCACCCGGACGCGCTGAGCGTCGCCCGCTGGACCGACGGGGTGCTGCTCGTCTGCGATCCGCGCAGCCTGCGGCGCACCGACCTGGACCGGGTCAGGGAGTTCCTGGAGGCCACCGGCACCCCGGTGCTGGGGGCGGTGTCCGTGCCCACCCCCGGCGGCCGACTGGGTCGGGTCGTGCTGCGGATGACCGACGCCTTCCGCTTTGGCGCCCGGAACTCCCGACGGTCCGGGCGCGCCGCCGCGCGCCCGCGCCCGGACGAGCCCGGACCGGTCCAGGGCGACGCCCGCCCCCGCCCGGCGAACGCCCCGGCGGTCACCTCCGGCAGCGAGCACACGCTGACCCTGCGCCTGGACGACATCGACCCCGGACGGCTCGCGGCCAGGCGCCACGACACCGACCCGGCCGCCGATGACCCGACCGGCGACGGCTCGGCCGACCAGGGCCGCGACCGTGACCGTAATCAGGACCGCGACCGCGACAGCGGCGGACTGCGGCACGGCGGAGTCCTCGGACGCAGCGGCGAATGACCGGAGCGCACCGGGCGACCAGATCGTCCAGGCCCGGAGCCGCCCGTGCGGCCCCCGGGGCCGCCTCTGGCGGCGACTCCACCGCCCAGGCCGCGCGCGGCAGCTGGATCGGACTGCTCGGCTCCGCGGTGAACGCCCTGGCCGGATTCGCCCTGGTCGCGCTCTGTACCCACGGGCTCGGGGCGAACGCGGCCGGGGCGGTGTTCACCGGGATAGCGGTGTTCACCATCCTCAGCAACGGGCTCAAACTGGGCGCGGACACCGGTCTGGTCCGCTTCGTCTCCCGGGACCGGGCCGAGACCGGCGGTACCAGGATCGCGGCCCTGCTGCGGATCGCGGTGTGGCCGGTGCTGGCGATCAGCGTCCTGGCCGCCCTGGTGCTGCTGCTGGTTCCGCAGACCGCCCACGCGCTACTGCCGGGGCTGCCGCTCGGCCAGGCGCTGGCGGTGATGCGGATGTTCGCCGCGTTCCTGCCCATGGCCACGGTCGCGTTGGTGCTGCTGGGCGCCACCCGCGGCTACGGCACGGTCGTCCCGTTCGTCGGCAGCGAGCAGATCGGTAAGCCGGTGCTGCGGATGGTGCTCGCGGTGCCGCTGGTGCTGCTGGCCCCCTCGGCGCTGAGCCTGTCGGCGGCCTGGGTGCTGCCCACCGTGGCCGGCACCGGCTACACCTGGTGGGCGCTGCGCCGCCGCCGCCGCGCCGACGCCCCCGCGGCCGTCCAGTCCCGGGGCGAACGCCGTTCCCAGGCACGGGAGTTCTGGGCCTTCTCGGGGCCGCGGGCGATCTCCTCGGTGTTCGACATCACCTCGGTGTGGATCGGCGTGGTGCTGCTCTCGCTGCTGGCGACCAGTCGGGACGCGGCGGTCTACACCGCCGTGAGCCGGCTGATCACGGCCGGCACGCTGCTGCAACTGGCGGTCAGACTGGCCGTCGCACCGCAGATCAGCGGACTGCTGGCGGCCCGGAAGGACGGCGAGGCGCATGAGCTGCACCGGCTGTCCACCCGCTGGATCGCACTGTTCTCGCTGCCGCTGTTCGTGCTGATGGCGGTCTTCCCGAGGTCCGTGCTCACCCTCTTCGGCGGCGGATTCCCCTCCGGCGCAGCGGCGTTGGTGGTGCTGTGCTTGGCCAACGCGGTGAACGTGATGGTCGGCAACGCGCAGACGGTGATCCTGATGGCCGGCAAGAGCTCCTGGAACCTGGCGGTGTCCGGGACCGCCTGCGCGGTCCAGGTGGGCTTCGGGGTGCTGCTGGTCCCCAGGCACGGCGTGCTCGGCGCGGGGATCTCCTGGGGTCTGTCGGTGATCGTGGACAACCTGCTGTCGGCGCTGCTGGTCCGCTACCGGCTGGGATTCCGCACCGTCGACCGGGACTACCTGCTCGCCGTCGGCGTCGGTCTGGCCGCCGTCGGGGCGATCGCGGGAGCGGTCCGCTGGCAGCTGGGCGACACCCCGGCCGGGGTCGCGGTCGGATCGCTGATCGCCCTGGTCTGCTTCGCGGCGGCGGTATGGCGACTGCGGGCGTCGCTGGGTGTGCTGGAACTCAACGTGACCATGCGCCGCCGCCGATGACGGCACGTCAGCTCAGATGGAAACTGACGTGCTGTCAATTTCTATCTGCCTATGCAGTCGGTGAAGCCCACCGCGCTGGTCACGGACCCGGCCACCGAGGCCGCGAGCACGGGATCGGGCTCGGTGGCGAACTGGCACATGTCGTACCGGGCCACCGTCCCGGTCGGCGGTCCGGACGGGGTGCGGTACAGGTGCGTGCCGGTCAACTGGCAGGAGTCGTAGCGGATCAGCGGGCCACGCGGGCCGATGTCGAAGCGGTGCGCCCGCAGGGCCGCCGAGAAGGGCTTGAAGGCGTCCGCGGTGTCGTCGCAGTCGTTGAACCGGATCGTTCCGGCCGACCAGTGGCTGTCGATCACCAGCACCTCCGGGTTGCGCAGTTCGAACCGGATGTCCTCGGCGTGGAACCGCTGCACCGACGCCGCGTGGGTGGCGTTCGGGAACCGGAACAGGACGCTGCTGGTGCCGTACACCGGATCGGCGGACGGCCGGGTGCCGGTGACGATGTAGGAGCCGCCCCGGCAGGTGATCGAGCCGCCGTACGGGAACTCCAGGAAGTTCCCCCACTCGTACTCCACCTTCATGTCGGTGAACCAGTAGTTGAGGAACTGGTCCTGCTGCGCCGGGTCCTTGGACCTCTGCGACAGGCCCGAGTAGAGGAACGCCTTGCGGTAGGCCCCGCCCACCCGGCAGGCCTCCCAGCGCATCTCCGAGTTGGTGTTGCTGCCGTCCAGCGCCAGCCCGTAGGTCCACTCGCCCAGCCACTCGCAGTCCCGGAAACGGTAGTCCTGGGCGTTGCCGGTGGAGTAGGAGTAGCAGAAGGACGCGCCCGGCGTGCCCGAGGTGAAGGTCATCTGCTCGAAGGCGACATTGGCCCAGGTGTCGGTGTTGCTGCACAGGTAGGAGCCCTCGCCCTGGGCCGGCCGGAAGACGATCTCGGTGATCCGCTTGCCGCCGCCGAGGAACCGGATGCCGTTGGCCGGACTGCCCGGGGTGTCCCCGTTCAGCAGCGCGCCCGGCCGGGTCACCAGGTACTGGCCGGGCGGCACTTCGATCAGCGTCCGGCCGGTGCCGTCCCTGACCCGGGAGACCGCGTAGCGGTAGGCGGCGGTGAAGGCCGCGCTGTCGTCACTGCGGCCGTCCCCCTTGGCGCCGAAGTCGGCGACGACGCTGACCACCGGCTTCCCGCCGAAGGTGGACTCGGCCTGGCCGCCGCCGCCACTCGGCTGGTCCACGGGCTTCGACGCGGACCCGGTGCAGGCGGTCAGCCCCACCGCCCCGGCCGCCGCCCCGCCGATCAGCAGTGCCCGCCGCGTCGAACGGCCGTCCTCGTTCTTGCTGTTCTGCACCGTGCTCCCCACCCCAGTCGGACGGTCTGCCCAACGGCCCTGTGGTGCATCGTAGGTGGACACTGGCGAAAGGGAGCAAGGATACGGAAGGATCGGGTTGTGAACAGCACACCGGGCTAGGGTCTGCACAGGATCTGCACCAGAGTTGTTCCACTGAAGGGGGCTGACGCGTCGTCATGGGCACTTTCTCCACCGCACTCCACGAGTTGAGGACGGCTCAGAAATCGTCCAAGGGTGTCTCCTACTACTCGCGCTGGATCAACCGCCCGGCCGGGCGGGTGCTCGCCGCCGCCGCGCACACGGTGGGGCTCACCCCCAACGCGGTGACCGGGCTCAGCGCGCTGGTCACCGGCTGCGGGATCGCGCTGATCGCGCTGCTGCCCCCGTCCTGGCCGCAGACGGTCGGGGTGACCGCGCTGCTGGTCGCCGGGTTCGCGCTGGACTCCGCGGACGGCCAACTGGCCCGGCTGCGGCGGGCCGGCAGCCCGGCCGGCGAGTGGCTGGACCATGTGGTCGACGTGGTCAAGATGCTGACGCTGCATCTGGCGCTGCTGATCGCCCTGCACCGCTACTTCCATCTGCACAGCACGGCCTGGTTGTTGCTGCCGCTGGCCTACCAGGTCACCGCCGTCACCACCTTCTTCGGCGGTATCCTCACCGAGCAGCTCAAGCGTGCCGCCGCCCCCGGGTCCGGCACCGGCGGCGCGCCCTCCACTGTGCGCTCGCTGCTGCTGCTGCCGGCCGACTACGGCCTGTTCTGCCTGCTGTTCCTCGGCTACGGCGTCGGCCGGACGTTCTTCCTGGCCGTGTACGGCGTGCTGCTGGCGGCCAACGTGCTGCTGATGCTCGCGCTGCTGCTCAAGTGGTTCCGTGAACTCGCCGCGCTGGGCCGTCCTTCGGCCACCTCCGCGTCACCGTCAGGCCATTTCCCGGAAGCCCAGGTGTCGTCATCCCAGCTCTCCTAGACTCTCCACTCAAAGCAATCTGTGCGCTGTGACGACCGGCCGGATATGGCCGTTGGGGAGCATCGTGGCGAGGCAGAACAACACGACATTACGCGTGGGCTACGCACCAGGGGTCTACGACCTCTTCCACGTAGGACACTTGAACATCCTGCGGCATGCTCGCAGCCAGTGCGACCGGCTGATCGCGGGGGTGGTCTCGGACGAGATGGCGCTGCTGGCCAAGGGCAGGCCGCCGGTCGTCCCGTTGGTCGAGCGGTTGGAGATCGTGCGCAACATCCGTTTCGTGGACGAGGCGGTGGCCGAGACCGTGCCGAACAAGCTCGACACCTGGCGGCAGACGCCCTTCGACATCCTCTTCAAGGGTGACGACTGGCGGGGCACGGAGAAGGGCGAACGGCTGGAGCGGGACTTCGCCACGGTCGGGGTGGAGATCGTCTACTTCCCCTACACCGTGCACACCTCCAGCACCCTGCTCCGGCGCGCCCTCGACAGCCTGGCCTCCTGACGGACACCCCCTGGCCTCCCGAACCGGAACCGCCTGGCCTCCCGAACACCGCCTGGCCTCCCGAACACCGGGAGGCCAGGCGGTTGGGGGAAGGGGGGTCAGCCGGCCGGGGTCCGCCCGCTGCTGACCGCGTAGTACTGCAGGTCCTGCACCTGCGGGTCGGCCACCACCGGGTACGCGGAGCTGACCTTCGCCGTGGTGCGGCCGCCACGGACGACGGCGGCCGTGTTGTACCCGTACTGGAGCGGCAGCAGTCGCGCCTGCACCCCCGCGTCGGCGTGGTACCCGCCGCGCACGCTCCCGGTGACCGTGTCCACGGTGGCCGGCGCGGTGAGGAAGGTGAGCACCTCGACGTCGTCGCGGGGCGTCGCGGTACCCGGCCGGGGGCGCATCAGCAGCGTCTGGCCGTCCCCGGGGGTGGCGTCGGCGAACTGCACCCGGTTGGTGACATAGACCGTGTCCCGGACGATGGCCGGCCAGCGCCCGGTCTTGAACCGGGTCAGGTAGTAGCTGGACAGGTCGAGATAGACATAGCCGTTGTGCAGCGAGGGGGCGAACTGGGTGCTCTCGGAGTAGTCGTTCCAGGTCGTCAGCTGCACCCAGTCCGCGCCGTCGTCGATGGCCTGGTCCCAACCGTCGCGCAGGTTCTCCGTGTTGTCGGCCTCGTCGTAGATCCCCTGGTCCGGCCGCTCGTCCTGGACCGAGACCGGCTGCATCCACAGCTTGCCGAGGCTGTGCGCGAGTTCCACGTCGGCGGCGATCCCGGACTGCTCGCTCGGGCTGCGCACGCCCCAGTCGGAGAAGCCGTAGCTGATCGACGCGAAGGCCCGGGCGTTGGACTGGAAGTTCAGGAACAGCGGCACCAGCGCCACCCGGATGCCGCGCTGCCCGAGGTCCGCCAGCACCGTCGACCACCAGGCCGGGGTCTGCGCCTCGGCCTCGAACGGCGACAGCACCAGCCGCCCGTCGCCGAGCCGGTAGACCGAGGGTGAGGCGGCCAGTTGGGCGATGGCCGCGGCCAGGGTGGCCTGGCTGGTGTGCAGCGAGCTCATGTCCGGCATCAGGACGATCTTGAAGCCGGGGTCGACCGCGTGGGCCGCCTGGATCAGCAGGTTCAACTGGGACCAGTTCTGCCCGGAGAGCGACAGGATGTCAGTGGTGAACCCGTCGATGCCGGCCGCCCGGGCGGTGCGGACCTCCTGCTCCAGGTCGCTGAGCCGCCAGTTGCCGCTCTGCGGCGGGACCGGCAGCGGCCGGTCGCGGAGCAGCCCGCCGTAGCTGTCGTGGATGCCCCCCTCACCCTGCGGGGTCAGGTAGTCGTTGGCGTAGTAGTCGGTGCTGGGCGGCTGGTTGTCCAGGGACAGCGGGTAGGGCGTGAAGTAGTGCGCGAACACCAGGTGCGAGGAGCTGCGCAGGACGGCGGTGGAGGGCAGGTCGAACGGCAGCGGCCCGGCCGAACTGCCGCCGCCCTGGGCAGCGCTGGGCGAACTGGTACCCGGGCTGGGGCGATGGAGTATCGGCCGCCCGGTCGGGCGGGGAGTGCGGCCGGCCCTGGTCGGGCTCGCCGGGGCGGCCGACGTGCCCACCGCACCGGGCGTGCCGCCGGCGCTCGCGGTGGTGCCGGACCGCTGGTTGAGCGCGGCCATGCTCCCGGCCGCCAGCAGCGCCAGTGCCACGCAGCCCAGCAGCAGGCCGCCCCACAGTCGTCCGCCGAACCGGCGTGCGGTGGACCGGCGGTGCCGCCGGGGTCCTGGGGTCTCGCTCACGGTGTCCTCCTCGCGCTCCGCCACCCGGCACGGGAGTGCCGGGTGGGGCGCGGACGGTCGTAAGGCCCCGCACACTAGTCCCAACTGTCCTCTGCTGCACTAGACTTGCCGATTGATTCGTTTGTTCGCACAAGGGTCGGGAGTGGACGAACCGTCAGCCGTGCCAGGGTTCGGCGCCGGTGCGCACCGCCGCGCCCGAGGCCGCGGACTCCTCCACCGCCAGTGCGATCAGGTGGTCCTCGCAGGCCTCTGCCAGCGGATACGGCGCCGGTCCCTCGTCCCGGGCCCATGCCCCGGTCGCGGTCAGCAGTGAGGCGATCGCGATCTCCTCGTCCATCAGCCGCAGCCCGAGGAACGGGTTGCGGTACAGCACACTGCCCTCGAAGGCAATGTGCTCGGTGTCGTACCCGTCGAGGTTCAGGTCGTGGCCGAGCTGCGAGCGGGTCAGCGCCGAGGTGGTCACCGTGCGCTCCCCGGACAGCCGCACCACGGTGTCGTCGCTGACCTCGCCACGGCTGCCGCGGATCACGATCCGACGCAGCCGCAGCCGGTTGTGCCACTGGTTGTCAGTGAAGTCGTACAGGCCGGACGCTCCGCCGAAGTCCAGGGTGGCGATGGTGGTGGCCGCGTCCTTGGGGGTGTCGTCGCCGGTCCAGCCGTCCCGGGTGAGAGGGTCCACCAGCGGGGCGCGGAAACGGCTCGCGGAGACCGAGACCGGGCCGAAGCCGGTACCCAGCAGCCCCCGGATCATCGAGACCGCGTGGTACATGTGCGTCGAGGAGACCTGGACGCTGGTCGGTCGGCCGATCAGGCCACGGCCGACCAGCTCCCGCCGGGCGGCGTGACCGGGCATCAGCAGGTACTGCTCGGCGACCTGGACCCGGCCGCCGGGGCCGACCCGCTGCCACAGCCGCCGAAGCCCGTCCGCGTCCGGGGCCGGCGGGGTCTCGCTGAGCACCCGCGAACCGGCCTCGACCACGGCGGCCAGCACCTCCGGGTTGGCGTCCCAGGGCACGCTGCTGATCACGAAGTCCGGACGCTGCTTGCCGACCAGCTCCTGCGGGGACAGGTACACCGGCACTCCCCAGCGGCGGGACACCTCCTCGGCCCGCTCGGCGCGCCGTACCGCCGCACCCACCAGTGTCAGCCGTTCCGGCAGCAGCGCCGCCAGCCGGACGAAGAACTCGGCCCGCCAGCCGCTGCCGACGATGCCCATGGTCGCCGCCTGGTCTGTAGTCATGGTCAACTTCTACTCGCCCAGGCGCTGCCCTGTCACCCCCCGCCCTGTCACCCCGCCCGGGAACAGCCCTGTCCGGCGAGCGGTTGACCCCAGGGTCCACCGTGGAACGGGACGAGCGCAGGGACAGGGAGCGAACGATGGGTACGGACGATGCGGGAAACAGCGGGGCGGGCGGCGTTCTGGGCGTCTGGCAGCACAGCGACGGGCTGACCCCGAAGCTGGCCGCCGAGCTGGAACAGCTCGGCTACGGCAGGATCTGGATCGGCGGGTCGCCGGACGGCGACCTCGACCTGGCCGAGCAACTGCTCGACGCCACCTCGACCATCGGCCTGGCCACCGGGATCGTCAACATCTGGAAGGACGACGCCCGGACCGTCGCCGCCGCGTTCCGGCGGCTGGAGGAGCGCCACCCCGGCCGGTTCCTGCTCGGTGTCGGCGCCGGCCACCGCGAGGCGACCGGTGACCGCTACGTCCGGCCCTACGAGGCGCTGGTGTCCTACCTGGACGTGCTCGACGCCGAGGGCGTGCCGCAGCAGCGCCGGGTGCTGGCCGCGCTCGGCCCGCGGGTGCTGCGCCTGGCCGCGGACCGCGCGGGCGGGGCGCACCCGTACCTGGTCACCCCGGAGCACACCCGCACCGCGCGGGAGATCCTCGGCCAGGGGCCGCTGCTCGCGCCCGAGCAGAAGGTCGTGCTGCGGTCGGACCCGGTCCAGGCCCGGGCGATCGGCCGTCCCCGGGTCGAGCGGCCCTATCTCGCGTTGGCCAACTACACCGCGAACCTGCGCCGGCTGGGCTGGTCCGAGCAGGACCTGACCGGCGGCGGCAGCGACCGGCTGATCGACGCGCTGGCCGCGCACGGAACCCCGGCACAGGTGGCCACCGCCCTGCGAGCGCACCTGGAGGCCGGCGCGGACGAGGTCGCCGTCCAGTTGCTGACCGAGCCGGACGAGCAGCCCGAGGCCGGGTTCCGGCTGCTGGCGGAGGCCGTGTACGGCTGAGCCCGGGCGGCGGGACCGGGCGCGACCGGACGACGAAGGAGGCCGCGGATCAGCTCCGCGGCCTCCGGCGTCGTGCCGTTCAGTGCCTCAGGTTCAGCTGCTGGTGCTCAGCCGGCCGCGTATGCCTGCAGTTCCCAGAGTGAGTAGCCGTACTGGGTGTCGCGGGCGGTGCCGTACATGCGCAGGTAGCGGCCGGAGCCGGTGACGTTGAGGGTC
>Ga0302314_10004946_pt1 | contig 24382 bp, 19 predicted proteins | sample III_Palsa_N2_3_FD_200533 | JGI IMG/M metagenome (GOLD analysis project Ga0302314, IMG submission 200533) | Peat permafrost microbial communities from Stordalen Mire near Abisko, Sweden - III_Palsa_N2_3 | ecosystem: Environmental > Terrestrial > Soil > Palsa > Peat permafrost | place: Sweden... | reverse complement strand
CGTAAAAATTTCAATTGCCTTAATCAATAACCCGGCAGGCAAAAATTGCCTAGCGTGAAAGAATTACCCAGTTAAGCCGATTTTTACTTTGCCTCGTCAATGTAACGCCAGTCGGTTGTTTAGTCCCGCGTCGCCGACAGCGTCGCCTGAGTCAGAGTATTTGAGTCATGGTTGTGTCGCGTCGCGGGGCGTCTGCAAGGGCGCCCCGCACTAAATTTGAGTCCGAGTCCAGTACCCGCATCGTCGTCGGCGATTGCGTCGCCGAGATGTCGAAGCTCCAGGCCGGTTCGGTCGATCTGGTGTTCGCAGATCCACCGTACAATCTGCAGCTCAAGGGCGATCTCAAGCGCCCCGACGAATCCCATGTCGACGCCGTCAACAACGACTGGGACAAGTTTTCATCCTTCGCCGCCTACGACGATTTCACCCGTGCCTGGCTCTTGGCCTGCCGCCGCATCATGAAACCGTCGGCGACGCTGTGGGTGATCGGTTCCTACCACAATATTTTCCGCGTCGGCGCCATCATGCAGGACCTCGGCTTCTGGGTGCTCAACGATATCGTCTGGCGCAAGACCAATCCGATGCCGAATTTCCGCGGCCGCCGCTTCACCAACGCGCACGAGACCATGATCTGGGCCGCGCGCGACGAGAAGGCCAAGGGCTATACCTTCAACTACGAAGCCCTGAAGGCCGCCAATGAAGACGTGCAGGCGCGCTCCGACTGGCTGATCCCGCTGTGCACCGGCGAGGAACGTCTCAAGGGCGATGACGGCAAGAAGGTTCATCCGACCCAGAAGCCCGAAGGCCTGCTGGCGCGGGTGTTGCTGTCGTCGTCGAAGCCCGGCGATCTCGTGATCGATCCCTTCAACGGCACCGGCACCACCGGGGCCGTCGCCAAGCGGCTCGGCCGCCGCTACATCGGCTTCGAGCGCGACAAGATTTATGCGGCGGCGGCGGAAGCCCGGATCGCGGCGATCGAGCCGCTGCCGGAAGCCACATTGGCGCCGTTCATGACCGCGCGCGACGCGCCGCGCGTGGCGTTCTCCGAACTGATCGAGCGCGGCATGATCTCGCCCGGCACCAAACTGGTCGATTCCAAGAAACGCCACGGCGCTTTGGTGCGCGCCGACGGCGCCATCATGCTCGGCGACAAGGTCGGCTCGATCCACCGCATGGGCGCGGTAGCCCAGGGCTCGCCCGCCTGCAACGGCTGGACCTTCTGGCACGTCGAGACCAACAAGGGTCTCAAGCTGATCGACGAACTGCGCGCCGAAATCCGCTCCGGCATGGCGGTGGGCTGAAGCTCCTACAAGCTGTCGTCCCGGGCGAAGGCCGGGGCCCATACGGCGAGGAATAGCGTTGTCGGCAATGCGTCGAGGCCTTGCACAACCATCGGCGCCAGGGGTTATGGGTCCCGGCGCCCTACGCGCAATTGCGCGCCAGGCCGGGACGACGAGATGTGAGTTCGAATTTCAAACAGCGAGAACGCAAGGCTCCAACATCGTCATTGCGAGCGAAATACGATTTCGCATTCTCGCGGCGCGATGCACCCGAGTTTTGCCTGGAACGTTCCGCCCTCTCGTTTGAGAGGGAGCAGTGCTACCCTAAGAAGGGAGCAGGGAATGCCGGACGCTCGGCGCGTCCGCAGCCGCGTGCGCAAGTGTAGAAAGCACACGCGTTAGTCACCACGGTCACGCCGGAAACGTCCGGCATTCCCCGCGCAATGGTTTTAACGGTTTCCTTCGTGCTCTCCCCGGTGACCGGGCTTTGTTGCCACCGTCTTCCGCGAAAATGATCTCACGAACTTGATGCCAGCGTCGGGGCATCAGGACCACACGACTTTGCCGTCCGCGCGCCGGCGCCCTCGTCAAAGCGCCGCCCGCGTCCACCGCATCCCGCTCCAACGTCCGTGACGATCGCGATACGCCCCTCTGATCGGGACGGGACAATGCGACACAAGGATATGATTTGGGTCGGAAGAAAACGAAAATATTTTTGCAAACGGGGCTGGACAGACAAACTGCTGATTTGCCCGACGGGCAGTTTGTAAGTCAGCTTTGGCGGCGTGCGCCGCGCTTCGGCGCAGCCGCCGCCTTTAGACTGCCTGGTGCGGGACCGGACGGCCATGCCCGCATGGCCACGCGGCCGATTTCCGCGATCCTTTCGCGCGAAGCCCGATCGCGCGCCTGCGCGGCAAGGCCGCGCGCAACGGCACTGCAATAGGCCGCCAGAACATCGACGTCGGTATCATCAGGCATATCGCCTTCGGTTATTCCTCGGCGGATGCGCTCTGCCATCGCGCCTTCGGAAAAAGCCCGGTGCTCGACCATCATCTCGCGTATGTTCTTTAATCCGGGACCGGTGTGGATACAGGCCAGCGCGACCATGCAGCCCGCGGGGTGATCGCCGCGGGTAAACTCCTCCGCCATCGCGTCGAACAGCCGTGAAAACGCCGTCCGCGTGTCGGTGGTTTCGTCGTTCAGAATGCCGAAGAACCAGCGGCCGGACGACTCCACATACGAGCTCGTCGCCTCGCAATAAAGCTGCTCCTTGCATCCGAACGAGTTGTAGAAACTCGACGCGCTGATCCCCATCGCGGCGATCAGTTCATCGAACGACGTGCCCTCGTAGCCGCGTTCCCAGAACAGCCTCATCGCGGCCGTCAGGGCCGCGTCTCGGTCGAATATCGCCGGTCTGCCTCGACCGCGCTTGGTAGTTTCAGTTATTTTTGATGTCATCGCTCCAAAAATCCTTGAACGACGCCTCCCCGCGTTTATATCGCACACATATTGGAGGGGCTTCTCCAAATATCAACCCCAAGTTCACCCGGGGCTTCTGCCCGGGATCGCCTTTGCCCGCGTCAACGCCTGCTCATGGACCTTGTCATGGATCAAATAACCGACCGGAACACCATCGAAAGAGCCCCGATCGAAAGAGCCCCTGCCCGGCAGCCGCGCCGAACCCCATGGAAGATTTGGGGGACGATCGCCGCCGCAGTCATTGTTTTGGGGCTGGGATACCTGGCGCTGCCGTTCCGCAAAAGCGGGCCGGCGACGCCACCGCCCGCGGCAGCCTTGCCGGTCACGGTCAGCAAGCCATTGCAGCGGGAAGTCGATGTCCGGCTCGGCTTTCTCGGGCAGTTTTCCGCGGTCGATCGGGTTGAACTGCGCGCCCAGGTCGGAGGCATCCTCACCGAGATCCATTTTCAGGATGGCCAGATCGTCCATAAGGGCGACCTGTTGTTTGTGATCGACCCCCGTCCCTACGAAATAAGGCTCGCCGAGGCGAAGGCCCAGTTGCAGACGGCGGCCGCAAAGGTGGCGCTGGCCAATAACCAGCTCTCGCGCGCGCAGTCACTCCGGCGCAACGAATTCGCAACCCAGGAAACGGTGGACCAACGCACCAACGACCAGGATTCGTCGCAGGCCTCTGTCGAGGATGCCAAGGCACGCATCAACGACGCCGAACTCGATCTGGAATATTGCCGGGTCACCGCGCCCTTTACCGGGCGTATCGGCGCCCGCCAGGTATCGGTCGGAGGCCTTGTCTCCGGCAGCCGGGCCGGTGCCAGCGCGACGACCTTGCTCGCGACACTGGTCTCACTCGATCCGGTTTATCTCAATTTCGACATGAGCGAATCCGATTTCCTGGTGTTTTCACGCGAGCGCGCCCGCCTCGGCGGCCCGCTCGCCGACGAGGTCGCGATCGGTTTGAGCGACGAGAACGCTTATCCCAGAAAAGGCAGGCTCGACTTCGTCGACAACGCGCTCGACCGTTCCAGCGGGACGATTCACGCGCGTGCCACCGTGCCCAATCCCGATCTGTTTCTCGCTCCGGGTCAGTTTGCCCGTCTCCGCGTGTCGGTCGCGCCACCGGCGTCCGTCCTGTTGCTGCCGGACGCGGCAGTCATCCTCGATCAGTCGCAGCATCTGGTCATGACCGTGTCGCCTGACGGCACCGTGGTGCCGAAAATCGTCGAGACCGGTGATCTCAGGGGCGGATTGCGGATCGTCCGCTCCGGCCTGGATGCAAACGATCGCGTCGTGATCGACGGCCTGGTGCGCGCCATTCCCGGCAGCAAGGTCGCGCCTCAGGATGGCGCGATCCACTACGACGCTGCCGTCGACGGTCAAGGCTAGAGCTTTGGTTCTGATTGAATCAGAACCAAAGCTCCAGATTGTTGTTTTGACGCGTTTTCTTGACGCGAACCGGCATCCACTTCGCTCGAAAACGCTATTGCACAGGAATTCAACATGCAGCTATCCCGAACCTTCATCGACCGGCCGATCTTCGCCACCGTGCTGAGCGTGTTCGTCACCCTCGCCGGCCTGGGCGCGCTCGCGATCCTGCCGGTGGCGCAATATCCGGAAATCGTGCCGCCCACGGTTCAGGTGACGACCGCCTATCCGGGCGCGTCCGCGGAGACCGTTTCGCGCACGGTGGCGACGCCGCTCGAACAGGAGATCAACGGCGTCGAGAACATGCTCTACATGAGCAGCCAGTCCACCGGAGACGGCAAGCTCACGGTGACGGTAACATTCCGGATCGGCACCGACCTGAATGTCGCGCAGATGCTGACGCAGAACCGGGTACAGGACGCGCTGCCGCGGCTGCCCGATGACGTCCAGCGCCTTGGCGTGCAGGTGAGGAAATCGACGCCCAACATCCTTTTGGCGGTGCACCTCTATTCACCGGACAGTTCGCGCGACACGCTGTATCTGTCGAACTACGCGACGTTGCACGTGAAGGACGTTTTTGCACGACTGCCCGGCGTCGGCGACGTTCAATTCCAGGGCGCGCGCGAATACGCGATGCGCATCTGGCTCGATCCGGACAAGGTCGCGGCTCGCGACCTGAACGCCGCCGAGGTGCTGGCAGCACTTCGGGCGCAGAACGTGCAGGTTTCCGCCGGCGTCCTCAATCAGCCGCCGGTCGCTTCGGCGCAGGCCTATCAAATCAACGTCCAGACGCTCGGACGGCTGGCGACGCCCGAACAGTTCGCCGAGATCGTGCTCAAGTCCGATCCGCAAGGCCGCGTGACGCGATTGCGCGACGTTGGACGGGTCGAAGTCGGAGCGGCGGATTACGGATCGACGGCCTTCATGGATCGCGGTCCGGGAATACCGCTGCTGATCTTCGCGCAGCCCGGCGCCAATTCGCTGGCTGTCGAGAGCGAAGTGCTGGCGAGCGCGGAGACGCTGTCGAAGGATTTTCCGCCTGGCGTCGCCTACAAGGTCATCTACGATCCGACGATCTTCGTGGCCAAATCCGTCCATGAGGTCATTACGACGATCTTCATCGCGATCCTGCTGGTGGTGGGCGTCGTGTTTCTGTTCCTGCAGAGCTGGCGCGCCGCCATCATTCCGGTGATCGCGATACCGGTGTCGCTGGTCGGTACCTTCAGCATTCTCTACGCGCTCGGAATCTCGCTCAACAACCTGTCGCTGTTCGGACTTGTGCTCGCGGTCGGCATCGTCGTCGACGACGCGATCGTCGTGGTCGAGAACGTCGAGCGGAATCTTGAACGGGGAATGCAGCCGGCAGAGGCGGCACGTGTCACCATGGATGAGGTCGGCGGGGCGCTGATCTCGATCGCGCTGACGCTGTGCGCCGTGTTCGTGCCGTCGGCATTTCTGTCCGGCATTACCGGACTTTTCTTTCGGCAATTCGCCATCACGATTTCCGCATCGACGTTGATCTCCTGCTTCGTGTCGCTGACCCTGAGCCCCGCCCTCTGCGCGGTGCTGTTCAAGGCGCACGAACCGGGACACAAAGTTCGCAGATCCGGCATAGCGGGGCTGATCCGCGCCGGATTCGAGCGTTTCAATTTCGGCTTCGAGTGGCTGTCGACCGCTTACGGCCGTTTGACCCGGCGTCTCGTGCAGGCATTGGGCGCGATGCTGCTGGCCTACGCCGTGCTGATCGGCGTCGCCGGTGTGCAGTTTGCACGCGCACCCACGGGGTTCATCCCGGAACAGGACCAGGGTTATCTGATCTCCGTCGTGCAATTGCCGCCGGGAGCGACGCTGGACCGCACCGAAGCGGTGGTGAAGAAGGCGATCGAAATCATCATGACCACGAAAGGCGTCGAGCACGTCGCGCCCTTCGCGGGCCTGGATGCCACAACATTCACCGTGGCCTCCAATTCCGGCACGATCTTTTCCGGATTGCCCTCGCTGTACAGCCATGAAATCCCCGGCGTGACGGCGGCCAGCGTACTGGCGGATCTGCGCAAACGCCTCTCGGTGATCCAGGACGCCTACGTGCTGACCATCCCGCCGCCGCCGGTGCAGGGTCTGGGCAGTGCCGGTGGATTCAAGATGATGCTGCAGGATCGCGCCGGTCTCGGCTCCGACGCACTGGCGCGCGCCGCCCAGGCGCTTGTCGGGGCGGCCAACAAGGACCCGAGCTTCGCCGGTGTCTTCACGCTGTTTGGCACCCGCGCGCCGTCGGTCTATGCGGACATCGATCGGGAGAAGGCCGAAAAAGTCGGCCTCACGCCCACCGACGTCTTCTCCACGCTGCAGGTCTATCTGGGATCCCAATACGTCAACGACTTCAATTATCTCGGCCGGACCTACCAGGTGATCGCGCAGGCCGACGGAAGCTACCGGCGTGATCCGCAGGATATCGCGCGCCTCAAGGCACGCAACACCTCCGGCGAGATGGTGCCGATCGGCACGGTGGCAAGGTTGAAATCCGAGAACGCTCCCTACCGCGTGCCGCGCTACGATCTGTTTCCGGCGGCCGAAGTGATGGGTGTGGCTGCACCTGGCGTAGCCACCGGCAGCGCGCTGCACCGGATGGAGGAACTCGCCCACCAGGTACTGCCGCCGGGCATCGGCTTCGAGTGGACTGAACTGGCGTATCAGCAGCAGCAACCCGGCACATCGGCGTTGCTGATATTCGGCGCCTCGGCGCTGTTCGTCTTCCTGGTGCTGGCGGCTCAATATGAGAGCTGGAAACTGCCGCTCGCCGTCGTGATGATCGTGCCGATGTGCCTATTGGCCTCCGTCACTGGGCTGCTCACGCGCGGCATGCCGATCGACGTGCTGGCGCAGATCGGTTTCGTGGTTCTGGTCGGATTGGCGGCGAAGAACGCCATTCTGATCGTGGAGTTCGCTCGCCAGGCCGAGGACAACGGCGCTTCCGCGGCGGAGGCCGCCGTCAGCGCCGCGCGCACGAGGCTGCGGCCGATTCTCATGACATCGCTTGCCTTCGTGTTCGGCGTCGCTCCCCTGGTCTTCGCGACGGGCGCGGGTGCGGAGATGAGGCAGTCGCTGGGCACCGCGGTATTCGCCGGCATGCTCGGTGTGACCGGCTTCGGCCTTTTATTCACGCCGGCGTTCTACACCGCGGTGCGCAAGCTCGGAGAGAAAAAGCAGAAGCAGGACGCAGAGGAGGTGGCCGAAGCGGCCTGAGGGTCGCGTCTTCACCCGTTGGATGGGATTTCCGAAGCGACGCGCAGGACGCATGGCGCCATTGCTCGCGCGATCGGAGTCCCCATCTCTCTCTGTCAGGGCAACCCAACTCAAGTCAGGAAAACTTTCATGGCCAAGCTCGACGGCAAGATCGCTCTCATCAGCGGAGGCACCAGCGGTATCGGTGCGGAGACCGCCAAACTCTTTCAATCCGAAGGCGCGACGGTAGTCGTTACCGGCTCCAGCGAGCGCTCGGTGGCAGCCGCCAAGGCGGCGCTGCCCGGGATCGAGGTGCTGCTCTCGGACGCGGGCAACGTGGCCGCAACCGAGGCCCTGGTCGACCAGGTCAAGGCCAAGCACGGCCGCATCGACGTGCTGTTCGTCAACGCCGGCATCGCCAAGTTCGCGCCGATCGCGCAGATCGACGAGGCGTTTTACGACAGCCAGTTCAACATCAACGTCAAGGGCGCATTCTTCCTGGTCAAGCACTCCATCCCGGCCATTCCGGACGGCGGCGCGATCATCCTGACCGCTTCGGTGGCCGGCGCGAACGGCGGCCTGGGAGGCAGCACAATCTACGGATCGACGAAAGCGGCGCTGCGTTCGTTCGGCCGCACGATCGCCAAGGAACTGACGCCACGCGGCATCCGGGTCAACACCATCAGCCCCGGTCCGATCATCACCCCAATCCTCGACAAAGGCGGCCTCACACCGGCCCAGAAGGACAACTTCATCGAGGGTGCCAAGACCCGCATTCCGCTCGGCCGCACCGGCACATCAGCCGAAGTCGCCGCCGCGGCCCTCTACCTCGCCGCCGATGCGACCTATACCACCGGCGCCGAACTGTTCGTCGACGGCGGTTTGGTTGACCTGTAGGCCGTCAGGGCTGCCGCGCGCATCATTGGCAATTTGGACGCCGAGCGCGACAGCCCTGCCTGCCTGTCACGAACTCGTCGCTTGCGCCGGGCGCTAAAATTTGGGCATGGATAAGCTCGCCCGAGGCATTACCGTCGCCTCCAGTTGACGGGGCCAACAAAAGCAAGGGAGATTGCTGATGCTCAAATTTTACTTCAACGCCGCGCCGAACCCCACCAAGGTGGCGCTGTTTCTCGAAGAATCCGGCCTGCCTTTCGAGCCGGTGCCGGTCGATACCCGCAAGGGCGAACAGTTCAAGCCGGAATTCCTCAAAGTGAATCCGAACGGCAAGGTGCCGGCGATCGACGATAACGGCGTGTTCGTGTTCGACAGCAATGCCATCCTGCTTTACCTCGGCGAGAAGACCGGCAAATTCATGCCGCCGAACACCCCCGCCAGCCGCGCGCAAATGCTGTCATGGCTGATGTTCATCGCCACCGGCCTTGGCCCCTATTCCGGCCAGGCGGTGCATTTCAAGCACGCCGCGCCGAAAGACCTGGAATACGCCCATAACCGCTACCAGTACGAAGCGCATCGCCACTACAAGGTCCTCGACGATCATCTGGCCAAGGGCCGCTACATGGTCGGCGATACCTACACCATCGTGGATATGGCGCTCTGGGGCTGGATCCGCATGGCGCCCTACGTGCTCGGCGATGACGTGTTTGCGAAATATCCCAACGTCAAACGCCTGTTCGATGAAATCACGGCACGGCCGGCCGCAACGCGGGCGATCGCGCTAAAGGACAAGTTCACCTTCAAGGCCGAGATGGACGAAGAGGCCAAGCACATCATGTTCGGCCATCTCAAGACCAAGGTCGCCTGATCGCGAAGAAAGTGAAGCATAGGGCGGGCATGGTGTGATTGCGCCGTGCCCGCCTTACCGCCTTTTTCAAATCAACCCGCGGCCAGCTTGCGTGCTTCGGGAAACCGCCCCAGCGCCTTTTCGGTCAGCACGGAGTCGCAATATTCCCTGACCTCCTTGATCTGTCCGTCCGCGAGCCGGAATATCATGCAATAATCGTTGTCGTAGCGCACGCCGGTCTTGGTGACATTGTCGCCCTTGGCCTCGACGACGACGCAGTCGCCATCCGCGATGAAACGATGCGCGATCGTCCGCGTCCGTTCCACCAGGAGATCGCGAACATGGCCATGCAGATCGCGCATGATCGATGGCTTGCCGGTGAAGGTGTGCGACCATGAATACTGTCCGGTCACCACCCATGTCGCGTCATCGGCCAGGCTGGTGACGAACAGCGCACGATCGCGCACCGCGGGATCGGGGTTTCCGGCGGCAGCGAAAATCTCCTGAATCAGTTTCTTGTTGGCAGCGGCGCTCATGGCGGCATCTCCGTTGGTGAAGCGATCGCCGAACATCGCGCGCCCAGCTACATTCTTCCAATCGATAGTGAATATGATATATATTCACCTGATGAATTTGGCGTCGCTTGACCTGAACCTGCTGGTCGCCCTCGAGGCGCTGCTGCTGGAGGCCAATGTCAGCCGCGCGGCGATGCGAGTTGGCCTGTCGCAGCCGGCGATGAGCCACGCGCTGCAGCGACTGCGCGATATGCTCGGCGACCCCCTGCTGGTGCGCGCCGGATCGCGGATGGAATTGACGCCGCGGGCGCAGGCGCTGCGCGGACCGTTGGCACAAGCGCTCGATCAGGTGCGCGGACTTTTCATCCCCGAAGGTTTCGACGCCGCCAGCAGCGAACGGCGCTTTCGGCTGATGATGCCGGATCTCGCGGTCGAACTGCTGGTGCCGTCGCTAATGGCGAAGGTCACGGAGTTTGCCCCGAACGTCCAGCTCGATATCGTGCCGTGGCGCGGCCCGGCGATCTTCACGGCGGAGTTCGCCCGCACCATCGACCTCGTGATCAGCATCGGCAATGCCTTCAAGGGATTTCACCGCCAATTGCTCTACACCGACCGTGACGCACTCGCGGTCCGGCGCGGTCATGCCGTGGGTGCAAGGCTTTCGAAGCGCGATGTCTTTCTGAAAGCCCGACATATCGCCGTGGTGATCCGCGGCCAGAACGAGGATCTGATCGATAGCTGGCTTCGCAGCAAAGGCATCGAGCGGCCGATTGCGCTGGTGGTGCCCGGCTACATCGAAGCGTTGCATATCGTCGCGCGCACCGACCTCGTGGCCTTCGTCCCCGGCCGATTGATTGCGGCGCTGGCCAAGCCACTATCACTGGTGGCGGTAACGCCGCCGCTCGACCCCGGCATCGACGAACAATTCATGTTCACTCCGACGCGGGCCCAGTTCGATCCCGGCTCGATCTGGCTGCGCAAGCTGATGCTGCAAACCGGGCGCGCGCTCGAAGGCGAAAAACGCAGGGCTGTGTAAGAAGCCTGTGTAGGAAGGCTGTATAGGGTGGGCAAAGCCGCGCTGGCGCGGTGCCGGTTCAGCCGGCTTCGTCGGCCAGCACCTTGCGCACCGCCGGCCGCTCGGACATCCGCTTGCGGTGGTCCATCACCCTCGGCAAATCAGCGAGATCGACGCCGTCCCCGTCCAGCCATTGCGCGATCGTAAACAGATAGGGATCGCAGATGGTGAAGCTCTCGCCCATTACCCACGGCCCCTTCAGCATACCGCGTTCGATCAGCGCGAAGTTGGCGGCCATGGTTTGCGGCACCTTGCGCTTCATGTCGGCATAGGAGGTTTCCTCGCTGGCCCAGCGGTAGCCGCGCCCTTTATGGGCGTGCGCGACATGCACCGTCGAACACAGATAGCTGTTGAAGCTCTGCAGCTGCGCGAATGCGAAAGCGTCCTCGAGCGGCGCCAGTCTGGCTTGCGGAAAGCTCTGCGCGACGAAGGCAAGGATCGCCGGCGTCTCGGTCAGCACGCCGCCATCCGTCACCAGGGCCGGCACGCGTCCCTTGGGATTGACGGCCAGATATTCCGGGCTGCTCTGCTGGTTGCTTTTGAAATCGATCCGCTCGGCGCTGTAGTCGGCGCCGGCTTCTTCCAGGGCGATATGTGAAGCCAGGGCGCAAGTGCCGGGGGTGTAATAGAGCTTGAGCATGGTGTTCCTCTTTGCGAGCGCCGAAGGTTAACGACTGGCCGCCGCGCCGTCCATCCCCGGCGACAGGCCGCCGGCGATGGTCGGCCTTGGCAGTTGGTCTTGGCAGTCGGTCTTGGCGGTCAGTCTTGGCGGTTGCCCACAGCCGCGCTGCCATGCCATGACCGTGCCGATTATCGCGGGGCGCGCGCATCGAGGGCACAACATGACCGTACTTATCGCCGGCGGCGGCATCGGCGGGCTGACGCTGGCGCTCAGCCTGCACCAGATCGGCGTTGCCGCCAAAGTCTTCGAAAGCGTGTCCGAGTTGCGGCCGCTCGGGGTCGGCATCAACGTGCTGCCGCACGCGGTGCGCGAGCTGATCGAGCTTGGCCTGCTCGACAGACTGGACGCCTCCGGCGTGCGCACCCGCGAGCTGGCGTATTTTTCCAAGCACGGCAAGCCGATCTGGAGCGAGCCGCGCGGCATCGAGGCCGGATACAACTGGCCGCAATTTTCGATCCATCGCGGCACGCTGCAGCAGATGCTGCTCGACACCGCAACGACGCGGCTGGGGCGAGACAACATCCTCACCAGCCATCATCTTTCCGGCTGGACCGAGACATCGGGCGGCGTTCGCGCCGATTTCATCGACAAGGCCAGCGGCAAATCCGCCGGCAGCTACGACGGCCAATTGCTGATCGCCGCCGACGGCATTCATTCGGCGGTCCGCGAAAAACTCTATCCCCTGGAAGGTCCGCCGATCTGGAACGGACGCATCCTGTGGCGCGGCATCACCAAAAGCGATGCGTTCCTGTCGGGCCGCACCATGATCATGGCCGGCCACGAAATCCTGAAATTCGTCTGCTACCCGATTTCGAAACAACCCGACGCGTCGGGCAAATTCGCGATCAATTGGGTCGCCGAACGGCACATGCCGCCGACCTATCAATGGCGGCGCGAGGATTATAACCGTGCCGCGCGGCTGGAAGAATTCCTGCCCTGGTTCAAGGACTGGAAATTCGACTGGCTCGACGTGCCCGGCCTGATCGAAAATTGCCCGCAATCTTACGAATATCCGCTGGTCGACCGCGACCCGATCGCGCAATGGACCTTTGGCAACGTCACCCTGATGGGCGACGCCGCGCATCCGATGTATCCGATCGGCTCCAATGGCGCATCGCAGGCGATCCTGGATGCGCGGGTGCTGACCCGCGAGATCCTGGCGCACGGCCCGACCAACGCGGCGCTGATGGCCTACGAGGCGGAGCGCCGGCCGGCGACGACCGACCTTGTGATGCTCAACCGCCGCAACGGGCCGGAGCAGGTGATGCAGATGGTCGAGGAGCGCGCGCCCAATGGCTACGAAATCGTCACCGACGTGCTGTCGCAACAGGAGCTGGAAAACATCGCCGCCAATTACAAGCGCGTCGCCGGTTTTCAGGTCGAGGGCCTCAACGCCAAGCCGCCGATCGTCCAGATCGTGCGTTAGGCGAGGCGGCCCGCGGGCTAAAGGAAACGCGTCAGGTGAAGTCCTCCCTTGCAGCTCTTTTTTTCGTGCCGGAAGATAGCAGCCGGCGCGGTTCCCCGAAAGCGCCAGGTGAGGTTCGAGAAGCTTTCGCGTTGAGGGCCGCGCAAGCCCTGTCAGCACAATGCGGCGTGCGAACTCTAAAGTTCCAGCCCGTGCGCGATCGCCTTGCGCATGACGTTGGGCAACGCCTCATCCTTCAGCGTCGCAATCGGCACCCAACGCATGCCCTCCGGCGCACTGGCGCGTGCGGCAACTTTGGCCGTGTAGACCACAAGCTCCAGCGGAAAATGCGTGAACACATGCGTGACGATTCCAGCCTTGCGGTGCCAACCCGCGAGACCTTTCAGGATCGGCGCCTGCTTCAGCGCCGCCTTGTCCTCCTGTTCGGCCAGCCAGTCCGAACCCGGCACTTCTGTCATGCCGCCGAGCAACCCTTTTTCGGGGCGGGTGCGGACCAGCAATTGGTCGCCGCGCGTGACCACAAACGCAGCGCCTCGGCGCAACTCGCCGCTCTTCTTCGGCGCCTTCCGCGGAAACGCTTCCTGATCGCCGCGCGCTCGCGCGGCGCAATCCTCGTTCAGCGGGCACAGCGCGCAGGCTGGTTTTTTCGGCGTGCAGATCGAGGAACCCAGATCCATCAATGCCTGAGCGCTATCGCCGGCGCGAGATTCGTTATCACCAGCGCGTGACTCCACGTCGCCAGCGCGCGGCTTCGCGTCGCGTGCGCGCGACGGTTGGAGCAGCGTCGCCGCCAATTGCTGGATCAGCGGTTTTGCTTGCGGCAGCGGCTCCTCGACGGCGTAGAGCCGCGACACCACCCGCTCGATATTGCCGTCGACCGGCATGGTATGCCGGCCGAAGGCAATCGCGGCGATGGCGGCCGCGGTGTAAGGCCCGATCCCGGGCAGCGTGCGCAAGCCTTCCTCGGTATCGGGAAACGCGCCGCCATGATCGCGCAACACCGCGACCGCGCAGGCGTGCAGATTGCGCGCGCGCGAGTAATAGCCGAGCCCGGCCCACATCCGCAGCACGTCGTCGAGCGAGGCGCGGCCCATCGCCGCGACGTCGGGCCACCGCGCAACGAATTTCTCGAAGTAGGGCCCGACCGTCTTGACGCCGGTCTGCTGCAGCATGATCTCCGACAACCACACCCGGTACGGCTCGGCGCGCTCCCCCGCCGGCGGCCGCCACGGCAGCCGGCGGCGATGGCGGTCATACCAATCGAGCAGCAGCGCGGGACGCAGGTGTGCCGCGGAGGCGTCCCGTTGTCGTGCTGTTTTCGCGCTTGCTGGAGCATTCATGAAATCATCTAGTACCCGAGCTCTCGACCTCATGCCCGCCCTCGTCGCGGGCATCCACGTCTGTCTTCGGAACACGTCTTTCTTCGGAACCGGCTGACGACATGATATAGCAACCCGATGTCCAAACCCCGCTTCTCCAAACCCGGTCCGATCAGCGCCAAGCCGCTTTCCGTCCTGCTCAGCGACGTGTTTTCCGACGCCTACGCCAAGCAGGGCTTTGCCGCGCGCGAGTTGGTGACGCGCTGGTCGGAGATCGCGGGTCCGGAGATCGCCCGGCATTCCGAGCCCCTGAAGATCCAGTGGCCGCGGCCGGTCGAGGGCCAGCCGCAGGAGCCCGCCACCCTGGTGCTACGGGTCGAAGGCCCGATGGCGCTGGAGATCCAGCACGCTTCCGACGCCCTTCTGCAGCGGGTCAACCGTTTCTTCGGCTGGAGCGCGGTCGGTCGGCTGGCGTTGCGTCAGGCGCCGCTGTCGCGCCGGGAGCGGCCTTCCCCTCCCCCCGCACCCGATGCCAAGGCGGTCGCAACAGTCGCCGAAACGCTGTCCGCCGTCGAGGACGAGGAATTGCGGGCGGCGCTGGCGCGGCTCGGCGCATCGATCAAGCGAAATTGAGCCCGTCGCGAGGTCCGGGAGCTATGGCCTGCCATTGCCACAATGATGGTTTCAAGCTAGCGAACACGTCTTCTTTAGGTCTTTGGGCGTGAACGCGCCAATCCGGGAGTAAGCCCTTGATCATCACGCGCCGCGCCTTCACCACCGCCCTGTCGCTGACCGGGCTTGCCGCTCTCGCCGGCTTCTCGCCGTTCCGCCTAATCACGGGCGCGATGGCGCAGAGCGCCGCCGATGTGGCCAAGCCGGTGTCGCTGCCGGACATGGCGATCGGACCGGCCGACGCGTCGGTGACCATCACCGAATACGCCTCGATGACCTGTCCGCATTGCGCGGCCTTCAATGCCGAGGTGTTTCCGAAGATCAAGGCCGCCTTTGTCGACACCGGCAAGGTGCGTTATGTGTTCCGGGAATTCCCGCTCGACATCAAGGCGGCGGCGGGCTCAATGCTGGCGCGCTGCATCGCCAAGGACGATTCCGGCAAGTATTTCGCGGTGATCGACATGCTGTTCAAGCAGCAGAACGACTGGGTGATGAAGAACACCACCGAGACCCTGACCCGCATCGGCAAGCAGGCCGGGCTCAGCCAGCAGCAGGTCGAGGATTGCCTCAAGGACCAGGCGCTGCTCGACAAGATCGCCGCCGATCAGAAATACGCCTCCGAGGTTCTCAAAGTGAATTCGACGCCGACCTTTTTCATCAATGGCGAGGTCATCAAGGGCGAAGCCGCGTTCGATGAATTCGACAAGAAGATCAAATCGCTGCTGAAGAGCTGATTCGTTCGCGCCCGATCCGGCCTATTCAAAAAAACGCAAAAACCCTGGATAGAAAGGCTTCCTGGAAGCCTTCGCAAAAGCCTTCATCAAAGGCCCCATAAAACGCTCCGCAAAAGGCTTGGGAAAAGCCCGGGGCGGCGGTTGCCCTTCGGCCGCCGCCTCGCCATTGTCGCATCCCAGAGAGCCGCAAAAAGCGACTCACCCGCACACCGACATTGCCTTCTATGGTATTGTCACGGCAGGGAGATTCGTGTCCTGCCAACAGAGCATCGTGTCCATGAAACTCACGCGCCTTCGCCTTCACGGTTTCAAATCCTTCGTGGAACCCACCGACTTCGTGATCGAACCGGGGTTGACCGGCGTGGTCGGACCGAACGGCTGCGGCAAATCCAATTTGGTGGAGGCGCTGCGTTGGGCGATGGGCGAGACCTCGCACAAATCGCTGCGTGCGGCCGATATGGATGCGGTGATCTTCGCCGGTTCCGGCAACCGGCCGTCGCGCAATCACGCCGAAGTGGTGATGACGATCGACAATTCCGATCGCACCGCGCCGTCGGCGGTGAACGACCGTGAGATTCTGGAAATCTCGCGCCGGATCGAGCGCGAAGCGGGCTCGGTCTACCGGATCAATGGCCGCGACGTACGCGCCCGTGACGTCCAGATCCTGTTCGCCGACGCCGCCACCGGCGCGCGGTCTCCGGCCCTGGTGCACCAAGGCAAGATCGGCGAGATCATTCAGGCCAAACCCGAACAGCGCCGCCGCGTTCTGGAAGACGCCGCCGGCGTCGCCGGCCTTCACGCCCGCCGCCACGAGGCTGAGCTGCGGCTGAAGGCCGCTGAAACCAACCTCACCCGCGTCGAGGACGTCGTCGGACAGCTGGCCGGGCAGATCGAAGGCCTGAAGAAGCAAGCCCGCCAGGCGATCCGCTACCGCGAAGTCGCTGCCAAGGTACGCAAGGCCGAAGCCACGCTATTCCATCTGCGCTGGCTGGAGGCCAATTCCGACGTCGCCGAAGCTGGCCGCGTCCACGACCTCAGCGTCCGCGAGATGGCCGAGCGCACTGGCGAACAGGCTGAAGCCGCCCGCATCCAGGCGATCCGCGCCTCCGAATTGCCGGCGCTGCGCGAGGGCGAAGCCCGCGCCGCGGCAGGTCTGCAGCGGCTCACCAATGCACGCGAGACGCTGGACCGCGAGGAAGAGCGCGCCAAAGAGCGCGTCGCCGAGCTCGATCGCCGGCTGACGCAGTTTTCGGCCGACATTGCCCGCGAGCAGCAGCAGACCGCCGACGCCGAAGTGGCGTTGCAGCGGCTCGATGTCGAAGACACCGAATTGAAGGACGAGATCAAGTCGCGCGTCGAAAAGCGCAGCGGCGTCGACGAACGCGTGTCGGAAGCGGAAGTGACGCTGGCCGACGCCGAGCGGCTGTTCGCCGAATTGACCACGGTTCTCGCTGACCTCACCGCCAAGCGCCGGCAGCTTGAGGCCGGGGTCCGCACCCATCAGGAGCGCGTGGCACGGCTCGATCAGGAGATCGCCGGCGTCCGCCGTGAAGAGGAAAAGCTGGCGCAGGAAACCAGCGGCCTCGGCGACCTCGCCGAGTTCGCCGGCATCATGGAGACCGCCCAGGAACATCTCGCGCAGTCCGAGGCCGCGGCGCAAGCCAGCGAAGCCGGCCACGTTGCCGCGCGCTCGAGGCTGGAATCCTCCCGCGCGCCGCTCAACGAGGCCGACAAGCGGGTGCAGCGGCTCGAGACCGAAGCGCGCACGATCTCGAAACTCGTCAATGGCGAAACCAAGAATCTGTGGCCGCCGATCATCGACGGTGTCACCGTCGCCAAGGGCTATGAGAAGGCGCTCGGCGCCGCCTTGGGTGACGATCTCGACGCGCCGGTCGACCCATCGGCGCCGATGCGCTGGACCAATTCCGGCGTCACCGACGGCGATCCGTCGTTGCCCGAAGGCGTCCAGTCGCTGGCGTCCGTCGTCGATGCGCCGTCGGAACTGGCGCGCCGTCTGGCGCAAATCGGCGTCGTCGCCAAGGAGCGCGGCGCCGAACTGGTGTCGCTATTGAAGACCGGCCAACGGCTGGTGTCGCTGGAAGGCGACGTCTGGCGCTGGGACGGCTTCGTCGCCGCGGCGCATGCGCCGACCGGCGCGGCGCGGCGTCTCGCCGAACGCGCTCGGCTGGTCGACATCGAGAGCGAACTCGAGCAGGCCCGCACTGAAGCCACCGTCAAGCGCCAGGCGCTGGAGACCGCCGAGGCCGAGCTGAAGGTCGCCGCCGCCGCTGAGACTTCCGCGCGCGATGCCTGGCGCGCCGCACAGCGCGAGGCCGACGCCGCCCGCGAACGCCACGCCAATACCGAGCGCGAGATCAATCGCCACGCCGCGCGCAAGTCGGCGCTGACCGAGGCGCATAGCCGCCTCGACGCCGACCACGCCGAAGCCCTCGGCGCCCATGAAACCGCGACCGCGGCGCTGGATGAATTGCCGCCAAGCCTCGATAGCGAGACCAGGCTTGCGGCGGTTCGGACCGACATCGAGGGACATCGACGGCTTGCCGCCCAGGTGCGGGCCGAGGCCCAGGCGCTGGCGCGCGAAGCGGAACTCGCCGACCGTCGCCTGCAGGCGATCGTGGCCGAGCAGAATCAGTGGAACACGCGCAAGCAAGGCGCGGCCTCGCAGATCGCCACCATCGAGGCCCGCGTCACTGAAGTGACGGCCGAGCGCGCCGAGCTGGAGAATGCGCCGGCTCTGTTCGCGGAAAAGCGCCGAGCGCTGATCGGCGAAATCGAGTCCGCCGAAAGCGCCCGTCGCATCGCGGCGGACGCGCTGGCCACGGCCGAGAACGCGATGGCGGAAACCGATCGCGCCGCGAAAATTTCGCTGGAAGCGCTGTCGAGCGCCCGGGAAGCCTGCGCCCGCGCCGAGGAACGCATGGAGGGCGCCCGGCGCCGGCTCGCCGATGTCGAGCGCGAAATCCACGACATGCTCGAAGTCGAACCCCATGCGGTGGCCGGCCTCGCCGAAATCACGCCGGAATCGGAACTGCCGCCGCTGTCGGAGATCGAGGAAAATCTCGAAAAGCTGCGCCGCGACCGCGAGCGGCTCGGCGCGGTCAATCTGCGCGCCGAGGAAGAACTGCGTGAGGTGGAAGCCCAGCACACCTCGCTGACGACCGAGCGAGACGATCTGGTGGAAGCCATCAAGCGGTTGCGCCAGGGTATCCAGAGCCTCAATCGCGAGGCGCGGGAGCGCCTCTTGACCTCATTTGAGTCCGTCAACAACCATTTCAAGCGGATGTTCGTGGAATTGTTCGGCGGCGGCGAGGCCGCCTTGCATCTGATCGAGAGCGACGATCCGCTCGAGGCCGGCCTGGAAATCATCGCCAAGCCGCCCGGCAAGAAGCCGCAAACACTCTCGCTGCTGTCGGGCGGTGAGCAGGCGTTGACCGCGCTGGCGCTGATCTTCGCGGTGTTCCTCACCAACCCGTCGCCGATCTGTGTGCTGGACGAAGTCGACGCGCCGCTCGACGACCACAACGTGGAGCGTTTCTGCAACCTGTTGCACGAGATGACCTCGACCACCGAGACGCGCTTCATCATCATCACTCATAACCCGATCACGATGGCGCGCATGAACCGGCTGTTCGGCGTCACCATGGCCGAACGCGGCGTGTCGCAACTGGTCTCGGTCGCGCTCGAAGAAGCGGTGAAAATTCTCGATCAGCACGTGGCGTGATGATAACGTCATCCCTGCGCAACGGCTTTCGCCGTTGTCGCTGGAGGAGCCGCGCATGGCGCGGCGTCTCGAAGGATCCCTGCACATAACGCTATCGTCCTTCGAGGCCCGCTAGAGCTCGCACCTCAGGACGACGGCCTCCTATGATTGTCTCACCCGACCTTCCCGCCGAACTCAAAGCCGCGCTCGAGGCACGGTTGCATGGTCTGTCGCGCAACGACGCGGCCGGGCGCGCCGCGACGATCTCGCAGACCTATCGCGGCGGCGGCAATTCCGTCGCGATCAAATCCGAGGCCGATGCGCTAGCCTATGCGCTGGCGCGAATGCCCGCGACTTATGCCGCGGTGACCGCCAGCCTGAACGCGCTCGGCGAGATCAGGCCGGACTTTGCGCCGCTGAGCCTGCTCGATGTCGGCGCCGGACCGGGGACGGCGACATGGGCCGCCACTGAGGCATGGCCATCGCTCAAGCGCTTTGCGTTACTGGATGCCAACAGCGCCCTGCGCGAGCTGGCGCTGGATCTCTGCCGCGGCAGCACGCGCCTGCGCGGCATGGCCTATCAACGCGGCGAAGCCCGCGCAGTACTGGCCAACGCCGACCCCGCCGACCTCGTGATGGCGAGCTACGTGATCGACGAAATGGACGACGCGGAGCGACGAACGCTGGCCGAGCTGATGTGGGCCAAAACCCGCGACACGCTACTGGTCGTCGAGCCCGGGACACCCGCGGGTCATGCGCGGATCATCGCGCTGCGGGCGCAACTGATCGCGTCGGGCGCCCATGTCGCAGCACCCTGCCCGCATGACGGCCAATGTCCGCTGCAGGCACCGGACTGGTGTCATTTCACCCAGCGCCTGCAGCGGTCGCAGGCGCACAAGCAGATCAAGGGCGCCGAGCTTCCATTTGAAGACGAAAAGTTCAGCTATGTCGCGCTGACACGCACGCCAGTCACATCGCGCCTTGCCCGCGTCCTGGCGCAACCCGTCGTCAGCAAGATCGAAGTGACGGCAAAGCTTTGCACAAACGACGGCCTGGAGATAGCGCGCGTGGCCCGCCGCGCCAAGGCCGATTACGCCCGCGCCCGTCGCTGGCGTTGGGGCGATTCGGTGATGAAATAGCAAATGTAACCCGCGGAGTCGTCCCGGCCTTGCGCCGGGACCCATAACCCCTGGCGCAATTGATGGAAGAAGGCATTGACCCCAATGCCCGAACGAAAATCCGGAGTATGGGTCCCGGCGCCTTACGCGCAATTGCGCGCCAGGCCGGGACGACGTCGTGTTGGTCTTTGAACTTAACCCTCTTTGACTCCGACTAACCGGGTATCCACGTCGTGCGGGCTGCCGCGCGGCGTTATTTTCGTCTAGGTTACCCTGCATTCGTTGTCCCACCAGGAGTTTTTGCCATGTCGACCGGCTGGATCGTTCTCGGCGTCATCGTTGTTCTCGTTCTTTTCGCGTTTGGCGCCTATAACCGCCTTGTCGCGCTCGGTCAGCGCGTCAATCAGGCTTTCGCCGATATCGACGTGCAGCTCAAGCAACGCCACGATTTGATTCCGAACCTGGTCGAGACCGTGAAGGGCTACGCCGCGCATGAGCGGGGTACGCTGGACGATGTCGTCAAGGCGCGCGGCGCTGCGATGTCGGCCCAGGGACCGGCGCAGGTCTCCGCCGCCGAAAACCAGTTGAGCGGCGCGCTCGGCAAGCTGATCGCCTTGTCGGAGGCCTATCCCGACCTCAAGGCCAATGCCAACTTCCAGCAACTGGCCGGCGAATTGTCCGACCTCGAAAACAAGATCGCCGCCAGCCGCCGCTTCTTCAACAACGCGGTCCAGGAATACAACACCGGCATCCAGCAGATGCCGGCTGCGTTGTTCGCAGGCATGTTCGGCTTCACCCACAAGGATTTCTTCGACCTTGGCGCCAGCCGCACCGAAGTCGAAGCGGCGCCGACGGTGAAGTTCTAGTCTCAAGCGCGTCCCGGCAGAGCAGCGCATCATGGCCGCGTACGGTCTCTACACCCACATCGCATCGAACAGATTTCGTTCGATGCTGCTGCTCGCCGGGCTGTTTCTGCTGGTCTATGTCGTGGTCTACGCCGGCGCGTTGGTTATCGAAGTGGTGAACAACGGCAACGCGACGGTCGACTATTATCTGAAGATTGCGCTGTTCGACGTGATCCGGACGTTGCCCTACTCGACCGGGGCGGCGGCGCTGTGGATCGTGATCGCCTATTTCTTCCACCAGAAGATCATCGACGCCGTCACCGGCGGCGAGGACGTCACCCGGCAGCAGGAGCCGCGGCTCTATAATTTGCTGGAAAACCTCTGCATCTCGCGCGGCATTCCGATGCCGAAGCTGAAGATCGTGGAAAGCGACGCGCTGAACGCCTACGCCACCGGGCTCAATCAACGGCAATATGCCGTCACCGTCACCCGGGGCCTGCTCGACGCGCTCAACGATCAGGAGATCGAATCGGTACTGGGCCACGAGCTGACCCACATCCGCAACGGCGACGTGCAGATGATGGTGATCGCGGTGATCATCGCGGGTGTGGTCGGCTTCTTCGCCGAATTATTGTTCCGGGGATTCTTCAATTTCGGCAATTACGGCTGGGGCTGGGGCTCTGGCCGCCGTTCGTCCTGGTCGTCGTCATCTTCCTCCTCATCGTCGGATAGCGGCAGCGACCGGAAAAGCTCGGGCGGTGCTGCGATCATTATCATCATCGTCGCGGTGGTGCTGATCGCGCTGGCGTGGCTGCTATCGCAACTGGTACGGCTGGCGCTGTCGCGATCGCGCGAACTGCTGGCCGATGCCGGATCGGTCGAACTGACCAAGAACCCCGATGCCATGATCTCGGCATTGCGCAAGATCGAAGGCCGCGGCGAGTTACCGGGCGCGACCTCGGCGGTGATGGAATTGTGCCTCGACAACCCGCGCGAAGGTTTTTCCGACCTGTTCGCCACCCACCCCTCGGTGCAAAGCCGGGTGCAGGCACTGGTGAAGTACGCTGGCGGCCACGACCCGGGCCCACTGGCTTTGCCGTCGCACGCAGCCCCCGACGACCTGCCGCAGTCGCCCGAACACGGCCAGGTTCCGCCGCCGCTGCCATCCGGTCCGTGGGGCGCTCCCGGCAATCCCGCGGGCACGCCACGGGAGCCTGCCCAGGGTCCCTGGAGCAATCCGGCAGGTCGATGGGGTCCATGGGGCCGCCGCTAATATCTGGCTTGCCCATCGCGTTAACGACATCGGCAGCGATTATCCCTAAACTCCCGTCTAAAGAATTGAATTCTCCCTTGTTTCTGCCATGTTCGCGCCCAAAGCAGGCGTAGGACGTTAGGGTCGCTCCCGCGGCGCACGGGAAGTTCAAGGGAAGTTCATGTCAAAGCCGGTAGTGATCGTGGTGGGCGCCGACAAAGGCGGGGTCGGCAAGACCACGGTGTCGCGCACCTTGCTGGATTATTTCAGCGCCAACAATGTGCTGACCCGAGCCTTCGATACCGAATCGCCGCGCGGCACGCTGAAGCGCTTCCACCCCGACATCACCGAAATCGTCGACATGACGACGACCTCGGACCAGATGAAGATCTTCGATACGCTGAATGCGGCCAGCCCTTCCGTCACCGTGATCGACGTCCGCGCCGGCCTGTTGTCGCCGGCGCTGGCCTCGTTGCGCGACATCGGCTTTCTCGATGCCGCCAAGACCGGCCAGATCACCTTTGCCGTCTTCCATATACTGGGCCCGTCGATCGCCTCACTGGACGAAATCGCCGAGACCGCGAATTTCATGAGCGGCGCCAAATATTTCCTGGTGAAGAATTTCATCAACGACACCCAGTTCTTCCAGTGGGACCAGGCGACCTACAATTCGTATTTCCATCGCATCAAGGATGCGACCGAACTCACCATCCCGAAGCTCAACGAAATGGCCTATGAGCAGGTCGAGGTCTCTTCGGTGCCGTTCCTCAAATTCGTCGCCAACAAGGGCGTGCACGACGAAGCCGCGAATTACTCCTTCGTGCTGCGCGGCTATGTCCGGCATTGGCTCGCCAATGTCTGGAGCGAGTTCGACCGCATCAAGCTGACCGACCTGGTCGGCGCCGGCAAATCGACCACCCGCGGCGGCGAAAAATAATTGCCTGGCGTGCGGGATTAGGCTGGATTGGGCGCCAAATACGCCTGATATAACCCGCGATGAGCCTTACGCCCGTCTACATCATCTGCTCGCCCCGTCCGCTCGTCGGCAAAACGCTGATGGCGCGGCTGCTCAGCGAATTCCTGCTGCTGAAAAACGGCACGGTGACCTCCTTCGACGTCAATCTGAAGGAGCCGTCGCTGCTGGAGTATTTGCCGAAGACGACCGAGACCGCCGACGTCATCGACACCTACGGCAAGATGCAGCTGATGGACCGCCTGATCGTCGACGACGGCGTCGCCAAGGTGATCGACCTCGGTTTCCACGCCTTCGACGAGTTCTTCAAGATGTCCGACGAGATCGGCTTCCTGAAGGAAGCCGCGCGGCGCCGCGTGGCGCCGGTCATCCTGTTCGTGGCCGATACCGATCGCGTCTCGGCGCGCGGGCATGAAATGCTGCTGCAGCAAATTCCGCCCTCCGCGCTCGTCACCATCGATAATGAATATGTGGTGCGCGGCGAATTGCCGGTTGCGATGTCGCGCGGCCGGCTACTGCGCATCGGCGCGTTGCCGCCGTTTTTGAAGACCTATATCGACCGGCTGAATTTCTCGTTCACCGATTATTTGCGCAACGAGAAGGATTCGTCGACCGAACTGCACCAATGGGTGCGGCGGAATTATCTCGGCTTTCGCGAGCTGGAATTGAATTTGATGCTGCAGAGATAGCTGTAGTTCGTCGTCCCGGCGAACGCCGGGACCCATACGCCGAGGATTTTGCGTTCAGGCGTGGGGTTGCAACTTCAGTCTTCAATCATCGAAGCCAGGGGTTATGGGTCCCCTGAGTTCACAAACGAAGTGCAACACTTCCGGTTGGAGGTGTTGCCATGTGGCGGAGTTACGAGCAGCTTTCCCTTGAAGATAGATGCGAGATTGCCCGGCTTTCTGC
>Ga0302314_10004945_pt1 | contig 24383 bp, 15 predicted proteins | sample III_Palsa_N2_3_FD_200533 | JGI IMG/M metagenome (GOLD analysis project Ga0302314, IMG submission 200533) | Peat permafrost microbial communities from Stordalen Mire near Abisko, Sweden - III_Palsa_N2_3 | ecosystem: Environmental > Terrestrial > Soil > Palsa > Peat permafrost | place: Sweden... | reverse complement strand
CCCAGGGCTACCACCATTGTCGGCTAAGCCGTTGGCGCCCGCGCTACCGCCCCCGCCGCCGGGTCCATTGTCTCCGGGACCGGCGCTCAGCCCGTCCGATCCTCCGGCGCCGACCGCACCTTGCCCTCGGCCTGACTGTCCGCCGCCCTGCGCCTGGTGACGGCGTTGGAAGGCGGCGCGGTCGAAGGTGCGCGGTGGCGGCTGTTTGCCCACCGGCATGGAGAAGTTGATCCCCCAGCGCAGCTCTTCGCGATCCTGGCTGGCGAAATTGACCGGCCGGTTGTCCTCCTCCTCCAGGTCGCCGTCGCCATTGCGGATGAACCGGTCCGGGAAGGCCATCTCGATCGCCGAGGAGGCCGACGGGAAGGTCTCGATCGGGTTGGCGATGTGGCTCCAGATGTAGTTGGCGGTGAAGGTGAAGTCGTCCTTGGGCAGCGGCTTCAACGTCAGCCCGACCTTGATCACATGCCGGTTGTCCGCGACCAGGGCGCGGTCGCCGCCGCTGATCTGGGTCACCTGGACGGTCTGGCCGGTCTCATAGTCGAACAGGCGCACGCCAGGTGTCTCCACCACCGGCCCATCCAGCTGCGACAGGGTCGGCGCCTGGTGGTCGTGGGTCTCGGAGACGATCAGGTTGTAGCCGGGGACTGGCGTCCAGTTGATGCCGTAGCCCAGGGTCGGCAGCGCCCCGAAGTCGGACAGATAGTCGATCTGGGAATTTACATTGACCGACAGCTCGCCCAGGGCGCCGAACACATGGTGCTCGCGGCTGGCCAGCGGCAGGTCCAGGTTCAGCTGCGCCGAGGCGTCGTTGCGTGACAGGCTCTGGGCCTGGGAGAGGCCCATGTTGAAGGCGGTGGAATCCGCGCGGGCCTCGACATCGCCAATCTTTGCGCTGGCGTAGAGGGCGCCGGCAGGCAGCTTCAACAGCGGGCCATTGGCCAGGATCTGGATGTTGCCGCCGTCGGTGATCAGCCGCGCGGTGCTGTCGGGCGTGGCGCTGAGCAGGGCGCCGGGCAGGGGGCCGAACGGATTGAGGGTGGCCGAGTCCGTGTTCAACAGGCTCTGCAGCCCGGTGGCGTTGATCCCGGTCTCGGTGGTGGTGATGGTGTCGACGTGGTTGTAGGCGGTGGTCAGCGACAGCCGCCAGTCGGACACATCCTTGTTGAAGGTCACGCCCAGGTGGCCGGTCCAGCCGTCGACGTTCTGGGTCAACGGGGTCTCGCCGGCCACGTAGCGGTTCACTGTCACCGGCGAGCCGAACGGCGAGAAGGGATCGCCCGCCGGGACCAGCAGACTTAGCCCCGGCGGGCCCTGCATGGCCGTGCTGCTATTGCCGGTGAGGGTCGCGTTGAGGGTGGCGTTGATCCCGCCGAAGAGCGGCCGAGCCAGCACCGCGTTGGCCGTCAGGGTCTGGGTCTGCGGGACCAGGCTGTGATCGCTGGCGGTATTGGTGGTGTTGGCGTCGCCAGCGGTGGGGACAAAGTCCTGCAGGGTCAGCTTCTGGCCGGCGGCGGCGCCCGCCGGCACGCCAGCGACGGTGACGGGTTGGCCGACCAGGGCGGTGAAGGCCGGGTCGAGCGCGCCGCCTGGCGGCGAGGCCTCCACATTGCCGGCGTAGGAATAGGGCGTGGGGCTTTCGGCCAGGTTCCGTTGAGCATCGGTGAGCCCGCCGGCGACTTGATATTTCAGGTCCAGGTTCAGCCGGTTGTCGCGCCGCACCTCGAACCGGTCGACCTCGCCCTGGCCGGTTGGGTCGCCGCCCTCGGTCGTTACGCCGCCGACCGCCTCGGCGGTGATGGCGCGAAACCGGCGCTTCAGCACAATGTTCACCACCCGCTGATCGGCGGTGTAGCCGTATTTCAGCGATACCTCCTCGGGCAGGATATCGACCCGCAGGATGGCTTCGGTGGGGATGTTCTGCACCTCATTGAGGCTTGAGATGCGGCGGCCGTTGAGCAGGATGACCGGGCTCGTGGCGCCGCGGCCTCGGTCGCTGCGGGTTTGTGGGGAGAGTTCGTTGAGCAGCTCTGTGACGGTGCTCACGCCGTAGGACTGCACCTCCGACGGCCCTAGCGTCAGCTCCGGCTTGATATCGCCGATAACCGAGCCGACCGGCTTGACCTGCCGCTTTGCCGTGATCGTCAGCGGTGCGACTTCGGTGGCGTCGTCATCTTCGTCGTCATCCGCCGGCTTGGCCTTGGGCGCGGGCTTTTTTGGCTTTGCGACGCCAGCCCGGCTCACCGGCGTCGGGGCGGGCGAGGATGCGGTCTGCGCCGACGCTGCCGGTGCGGTCTGCGCCAGTGGCGCCCGCGCATAACCAGCCGTCAAGGCAGCGGTAGCCACCCCCAGGGCCAGACCCCGCAGGCCGCGCCCCATCTTGCCTTGATCCATCGCCGAACCCCGATCCGTTCGAGGCGGCAATGCCACGTCAAGGTTACGCCATGATTGCGCCCTGCAAAACTACGGCCCCATTCCTGCCGGGCTCGCATCGGGCCGACAGGCCGCCGCGACGGTTAAATGCCGCGGCGGCCGAGGCGTCAGGATTTCGGCAGCATGCCTTCGATCTGGGACTGGCTGGCGTTGATCGTCGCCGCGCCGCCGTTGACTACCAGGGCGTTGGTGGCCACCGAGAACACCTTGGCGCCCATCTTGATCGTCGCGACAGGCGCGCCGCCCGGACCCGGCTGGACGCTGGCGACGGAGCCGATGGTCGTGCCGGCATTGTCTTTCACCGGCATGCCGGGGGTGACAGCAGCAGCGGCGGGTGCGGCGGCGTCCTGGGCCGCCGGCGCGACCTGGGTCGCGTCAGGCGTTGCGGGCATCGGCGCCTGCTGCGCCATGGCGGGGGCGGCGATGGCGAAGGATATGGCCAAGGCGCTGAAAGAGATGCGTTTCATTTGTCGTCTCCCATTTTGGTCTCTGGTGGACCGTTAAAAAATGGCTGCCTGCCGCGATGGTTCCTAAGGCCAAGGCGGAGCGCTCGGTTGAGCCCCCTGTCCAACGGTCATGCTCGTCGCTAAATCCCCCGCATGACCAAGCCCATTCCCCCCGTCGCTCCCAAGCACCCCAAACGCATCGAGCAGCTCGGCCGCGTGCGCGTTGACGACTACGCTTGGATGAAGGACGACAACTGGCAGGCCGTGCTGCGCGACCCCTCGGTGGTGCGCGCCGACGTCCGTGACCACCTCAATGCCGAGAACGCCTATACCGAAGCCATGCTGGCGCCGACCAAGGCGCTGCAGGACGCGATGTTCGAGGAGATGAAGGGGCGGATCAAGGAGGACGACTCCTCCGTCCCCAGTCCCGATGGCCCGTGGGACTACTATGCCCGCTACGCCATCGGCGCTCAGCATCCCGTCCACGCTCGCCGCCCGCGCGGGGCCGCCGAGGGCGATATCGTCCTGCTGGACGAGGACGCTGAGTCCAAGGCCAAGGCCTACTACCGGGTCGGCGCCGCCGAACACAGCCCCGACCACGGCCTCTACGCCTGGGCCGTCGATGAGCAGGGGTCGGAGGTCTACCGCATCCTGGTCAAGGATCTGGCGACCGGCGAAATCATGCCCGAGCCGGTGGAAAGCTCGACCGGCAGCTTCACCTGGTCGCCCTGTTCGCAGTGGCTGTTCTGGATCTGGCGCGACGACAATGGCCGCCCCGCCAAGGTGTATCGCCGCCCTGCACGCGGTGGCGCGGCTGATGACGTGCTGGTCTACGACGAGCCGGACGAGGGCTTCTTCATCTCCGTCGGCACGACCTCGTCGGACGCCTACATCATCATCGGCTCCGGCGACCATGAAACCTCAGAGACCCAGATCATCCCCGCCACCGATCCGACGGCGGCGCCGGTCAACTTTCACCCGCGTGAGAACGGCCTGCGCTACGACGTCGAACACTGGGACGGCCGGTTCTTCGTCCACACCAACGCCGACGAGGCCATCGACTTCAAGGTGATGACCACGCCGCTGGACGCTACGGGCCGCAGCCATTGGCGCGACTGGGCCGCGCACAAGCCGGGCCGCTATGTGGTCGGGATCGGCGCCTTCAAAAGCTATTTCGTCCAGCTGGTGCGCGAGAATGCGCTCAACTCCATCGTCATCACCGACCTGGGCGGCGACGAGCACGCCATCGCCTTCGACGAGGAGGCTTTCGCCCTCAACCTCGCCGGCGGCTATGAGTTCGACACCACCACGGTCCGCTTCGTCTATGAATCGCCGACCACGCCGCGCCAGTGGTTCGATTACGACATGGCGACCCGCGCGCGGACCCTGCGCAAGACCCAGGAAATCCCCTCCGGCCACGATCCTGCCAAGTACGTCACCCGCCGCCTGTTCGCCAAGGCGCATGACGGCGTCGAAGTCCCGATCACCGTGCTGATGAGGGCCGACACGCCGCTGGATGGCTCGGCGCCCATGCTGCTCTATGGGTACGGCTCCTACGGCATCCCGATGGAGCCCAACTTCTCGATCCGCAATCTGTCGCTGGTGGACCGCGGCTGGATCTGGGCCACGGCCCATGTGCGCGGCGGCTCGGAGAAGGGCTATGGCTGGTTCCTGGACGGCCGGGGCCCGAAAAAACCCAACACCTTCACCGACTTCATCGCCAGCGCCGAACACCTGACCGCGCATGGCTATGGCAAGGCGGGGCGGATCGTCGCCTATGGCGGCTCGGCCGGCGGCATGCTGATGGGCGCCATCGCCAACCTGCGGCCTGACCTCTGGGCCGGGATCATCGGCGCCGTGCCCTTCGTGGACGTGCTCAACACCATGAGCGACATCTCGCTTCCCCTAACGCCGCCGGAATGGCCCGAGTGGGGCAACCCGCTGGAGGATGCGGCCGCCTACGACCTGATTGCGGGATACAGCCCCTACGACAACATCACCGCCCAGCCCTATCCGGCGGTGTTGGCCACCGGCGGCCTGTCCGACCCCCGCGTCACCTATTGGGAGCCGGCCAAATGGGTCGCCAGGCTGCGTGAAGAGACCACCGGCGAAGCGCCCATCCTGCTCAAGATCAACATGGACGCCGGCCACGGCGGCGCTTCCGGCCGCTTCGACTTCCTGAAGGAGATCGCCCTGGACTACGCGTTTGCGGTTTGGGCGGTGGAGCAGGGGTGGCGGGTTTAGGTCGTTGCGTGGTGTGTGGATATCTATTAGATATCCATACACGGACCTAAGGTGATGATATGCAGGTGCTTCTAACCCGGTGGGGAAACAGCCTCGGTCTTCGCATTCCAAAGGCGATGACCGAGAAGATCGGCTTGACGGATGGTTCGCGCGTCGAGGTGCAGATGGAGGATGATCGTATCGTCATCTCGTCAGCGCGTCCCCGCTATCTGTTGTCCGATCTTCTGGTCGGTATGACGCAAGATGATATGCGCGATGCTTTCGACTGGGGCGAAGATATCGGTCGCGAGCGAGTTGAGACATGAGCTGGGCGCCTGGCGCCGGTGAGCTGATCTGGACCGATTTCGATCCGCGCACAGGGCGGGAGCAGGGCGGGCGGCGTCCGGCCCTGGTGGTCTCCCCAACCGAGTTCTGCGCCGTCACCGGCTTTGCCGTCGTCTGCCCGATTACCTCGCGCGTGCGGCCGTTCGGGACCAGCGTCGTCTTGCCGGCGGGCTTGGCGGTCGCGGGAGAAGTGCTGACCAGCCACGTTCGCAGCATCGACACCGTTGCACGACCAGTCACGTCGGCCGGCGGCGTAGTTCCCGACTCGGTGATGGCGGAGGTTCGCGGCAAACTCGCCGCGATTTTGGGACTATAACCTAGCCCGGCGACCCCAGCGCCTCGGCCAGTTCGTCCTGTTCGTACGGCTTGCCCAGATGGGTCGCGCCGGGGACGGCATGGTCGTCGGCCTCGCCGTAGCCGCTGGCGAACACCACCTTAAGGTCGGGGCGCAGATCGCGCGACAGCGCCGCCAGCTCGTGCCCGCGCATGCCCGGCAGTCCGACGTCGGTGAACAGCACATCCACCCGCTCGTCGCTCTCCAGAATTTTCAGGGCGGTCGGCGCGTCTTCGGCCTGTAGCGGGCTGAAGCCCAGAGCCTCGATCATGTCCACCGCCGACATCCGCACCAGGGGATCGTCCTCCACCACCAGAACCACGCGGCGGCTGTCCTTCAGCACGCTGCGGATTTTCCGCGCCAGCTCCTCGCGGGAGTAGGGCTTGGATAGCAGCTGCACCCCCTCGTCCAGCCGGCCGTGATGGACGATGGCGTTCTCGGTGTAGCCGGAGGTGAACAGCACCGGCAGGCCGGGCCGCAGCCTCTGGGCCTCGTTGGCCAGATCCCGGCTCTTGACCACGCCGGGCATGATCACGTCGGTGAACAGCAGGTCGAACTTGACCCCGGTCTTGATCATCTCCAGCGCCGAGTCGCCATCCGAGGCATGGATGCAGGCGTAACCCAGATCTCGCAGCATGCTGACGGCGGAGGCCCGCACCATGTCGTCGTCCTCGACCACCAGGATCACCTCGCTGCGGCCGCGTAGGGTCCCGGTGACCGGCGCCGCATAGGCCGGCTCCCGTTCGCGAGAGCGGGGCAGGTAGATCTTCACCGTCGTGCCCTGGCCGAGCTCGGAATAGATCTGCACCGCCCCGTTGGATTGTTTGACGAAGCCGTAGACCATCGACAGGCCCAGACCCGTGCCCTTTTCCTCGGTCTTGGTGGTGAAGAAGGGCTCGAACACCTTGCTCAGGGTGACGGCGTCCATGCCGCTGCCGGTGTCGGACACGGCCAGCTGTACATATTGTCCCGGCTCGACCTCGGCGCTCCGGGCATAGGCCTCGTCCAGCGACGCATTGCTGATCTCGATGGTCAGCCGGCCGCCCCCGTTCATGGCGTCGCGGGCGTTGATGGCCAGGTTCAGGATGGCGCTTTCGACCTGCGCCGGGTCGCACAGGGTGTTCCATAGGCCGCCGGTGAGTACGGTCTCGATCTCGATGCTCTCGCCGAGGGTTCGGCGCAGCATTTCGGCCATGTCCCCCACCAGCCGGCCCAGGTTGACCACCCGGGGCTCCAGGGGCTGGCGGCGGGCGAAGGCCAGCAGTTGGCGGGTCAGCTGGGCGGCGCGGTTGGCGCCGTGCAGGGCGTTCTTCACCCGCTGCGAGGCCGCCTCATTGGTCTCCACCAGGCTGGCCAGCAGTTCGAGATTGCCCCGGATCACCTGCAGCAGGTTGTTGAAGTCGTGCGCCACGCCGCCGGTCAGGTGGCCTACCGCCTCCATCCGCTGCGCCCGGCGTAGCTGGTCCTGGGCGTGCTCGCGTTCGGTGACATCGCGGGAGGAACTGAGGACCCGGTCGATCGCGCCGAGGCTGTTTCGCACCGGAACCAGGATCGATTCCCATACCCGACGCTGGCCGTTGATCGTCAGCCGGTCGCGGGTAAAGGAGGGTTGGCCGCTGGCGATGACAGCCTTGAGATAGTCGATCAGGGTCACTGACTCGGTCGAAAGATGGCGCAGATCGACGTCGTGCAGTTGTTGCGAGGTCGACCCCGTGGCCCGCTCGTAAGCCGGATTGACTTCGGCCATCCGGAACACGCCGTCGGCGCCCACGTCGATCACCGACAGCAGGTCAGCGGTGTTGGCGAAGATGGCCCGATAGCGCGCTTCGCTGTCGCGCTGGGCGCGCTCGGCCGCTATCCGCTCGGCGATCTCGTGCGCAAGCCGGCGATTGGTCAGGGCCATCGAGACCACCAGGAACCCCAGCCCAAGCACCGCCACGCCGCTGACAGACAGGGCGGTGATAAAGCCGATCAACTCGTCGCGGTTGGCCTCCGCCCGACGCGCGGCAAGCAGGATGCTTTCCGCCCTGGTGATCTCGGACACCTCGCCGCGGATGCGGTCCATGGCGTCGAGCCCCGAGTGCGGGCTGATCTTCATCGCCGCGTCGTGGTCGCCCTCTCGAAACAGCTGCACCCGCATCCGCGAGATCGCCACCCGTTGTTGGGCCGCCGCGGCCAGCCGGTCGACCCGCGCCACCTGTGCGGGGTTGTCGGACACCATGTCGCGCAACCGCCGCAACGACGCTGGAACCGCTTCGCTAGCGACGTCGAAGGTCTTCAGGGTGCGCGGATCGGCGCCGAGCATATAGCCGCGCTGGTCGGACTCGACCTCCTGCAGTGAGCTGTAGAGGGTCTGGGTGGTGTCGATGATGTCCCGGCTGTGCCGCACCCAGACCCGATTCTCCTCAGTGCCGTGCAGATGATCGAAGGCCAGAAAAGCGGTCATGGCCGCCAGCAGCAGCAAGAGCAGGATCGGCAGCACGAACGCCCGACGCTGACCGGCCGCTTCGGCGGCCGGCAAGCCGGACAGGGCCCCCTCGAGCGGCTCGCTAGTCATCGGCAGGGCGCGGCGGTCAAGCTTGAGAAACCGGAATCTTCGTTTGATCAAAGCCCGCCTCGCGCGGAGCTCTTGCTGAACAAGAGTCTAACGCGGCGGCCGGCCGCAGACCAGAGGAAACGCCCGATCAAGGCTCATGCAAAACCGGCCGGGGAGGGTTTCGCCCTCTCCGGCCGGTTATGCGATGGGGACGGGGGCGTCCTTGCGTCGAGGGTCAACGGTCTTGGGCGGCCATCCGCAGGCCGTCGTTGGCGTGGGCGACAAGCTGGGCGCGTTGCAGCTGCGGCAGCTGTCCGAGAGCTTCGTCGCGGACGGCGGCCTTGCAGGCGGCGACATGGGCCGGCCGGGCGCCATCGGGGGCATAGAAGTCGCACATCGAATTCGCAACGTGATCGAGGTGCTGCATGAAGGCCTGCGCCTGGCCGGGTTGGGACAGGTCGCCCACGGCGATACGTTGGTCTTCGGCTTGGGCCGCTCCGGCCAGGGCCGCGGCGGAGGCCGCCGCCAGGACGATCGCGGTGAGCCGCGAACGAATGGAAATCCGGTTGGTCATTGTCGTTTCCTCTTGTCTGCGCGATCGCTTCGCGCTGAAGAGGGTTGTACTCGTGACCTACTGTAGGATCGAGTTAAGTCTTAGTAATGACCGTTTCTTAATTCAATGAACTTTCGGTAATAATTCATATCATTAAGTATTTAGTCGAAATAAAGACGCATTTGCACGAGTATCCGGCCCGCGGTGTCAGCCGACCCGCATGACGCGGATCGCCTGCTGGCCATCGACCTTCATGAAATAGCCGTTCATCGCCCCCTTGCTGATGTCGGCGACCGAGCCGGCGTGCGGGTCGTGGTAGAGTTCGTTGCTGTCGGTCTGCCGCCAGATCGCGCCGGTCTCCAGCTTGAAGTTCCAGTGATGCTCCAGGTCCTGCCAGGCCTGGGCCACCTTGAATGAGGCCTTGCTGACCTCCTCCGGCTTCTCGCCCTTATCGAACAGGCTGAACGACGGCATCGTAAAGCCGAACGCCTGCTGGCGGATCTGCTTGCGCTGCTCCCGGTCGAGGGTGACCAGATCCCCCTTGGCGTCAGCGCCCGCCATTTCGCCCACGGTCTTGTCGTAACAGGCCAGCCGCTGGGTCGGATCGGCGATGGCTTTGCACTCGATGACCGCCTTGACCGCCGGCGCGGTGGCCGAGGCCCCGGCCGCCCTGGCGACGTTTCCGGCCCCCGAGAGCAACAGCGCCGTGGCCAGCGCCGGTCCAAAACGTCGCGCGATCCCAATCATGCGGGGTCCCCTTCAAGATGTGCGCCCATAAACGCTGACCCGGCGGCCGGCGCAACGCGCGGCCTGCTCGCATCGTCGTGACATAATTCAACCATCACGTAACCGTGGCTCAACCGTCACGCAAAGCGGCGTGGCGCCCGGGCGAGAATAAGGCGACGCCCACGCGCGAGCGATGTAATTTTAGCGAGGTTATTCCAACGTTTAGGGCACGGCGGCGTTACAAAGCGCGGCGCGGCGCCCAAAACCCGACCTCAATGTGACTATAATGCGACGCCGCTCAACCGAGTAGATTGCCGATTGTTAATGCGCTTGACCGTTATTGCAGGAGGCCCGTAACTCGCGGCCAACCGGGGGCAATCGCACCGGGAAACCTGAAATGTGTCGGCTCGTCTCGGAGGGAGATGGGCTGGCTGTGCTGATTTGAGGGGCCTTAATGAAACGCTCTACCACGAGGACGCGCCTGCTGGCGTCGTCCATGATCACTGGTGCTACGCTTCTTGCTGCCGGCGGCGCGTTCGCGCAATCCGCCGACTCGGGAACCACCGTCGGTGAAGTTGTCGTCACGGGGTCGCGCATCCCGCACCCGAACCTGACGACCGCCAGCCCGGTGACCACCGTCACCTCCTCGCAGATCAAGCTGCAAGGCACGGTGAATGTCGAAGACTTCATCAACCAACTGCCGCAGGTCTTCGCCGACCAAGGCCAATATCTGTCCAACGGCTCGACCGGCACCGCCAACATCGACCTTCGCGGCCTTGAGGCGAAGCGCACCCTGGTGCTGATCGACGGCAAGCGCCTGATGCCGGGTGACGCCACGGACCCGGTTCCGGACGTCAACTTCATCCCGCCGGCCCTGATCGACCACGTCGATGTGCTCACGGGCGGCGCCTCGGCGGTTTACGGCTCCGACGCCATCGCCGGCGTTGTCAACTTCGTGATGAAGAAGAACTTCACGGGCCTTCAGATCGACGCCGAAACCTCGGTCTTCGAATCGTCGAGCAACAACAGCCAAGTTCGCCAGGCGAGCGTCAACGGCAACAACATGTTTGGTTTGCCGATCCAGACCTTCCCATCCAAGAACGAATGGGATGGCCAGCGCGACAGCGTAACTATCTCCGGCGGCGTCAACTCGGCGGACGACAAGGGCAATGTCGAATTCTACTTCGGCAAGACCACCATCCTGCCGGTGACCCAAGGCAAGCGCGACTACAGCGCCTGCGCACTGGCCACCAATACGGGCAACTACGAGCAATATTGCGGTGGTTCGTCTACCAGCACCACCACCCTGTTCCAACCGACCAGCGGTCCGAATTCGCAGACCAAGTATGCAGTCGGCGCCGGCGGCAGCCTTTCGCCGTTCACCAACGCCGATACGTACAACTACGCACCGTCTAACTACTTCCAACGCCCAGACACCCGCTACAGCGCGGGCGAGTTCTCGACCTACAACATCAACCCGCACATCAACATCTATTCCAGCTTCATGTTCCTGGACGACCATACGGTGGCGGCGGAAGCCCCCTCTGGTTCGTTCAACGGCGACAACAGCTACACCATCCCCTGCAACGACCCCCTGCTGAGTGCGGCCGAACAAACCGCGCTTTGCGGCGCCTCCGGCGACGTCAGCGAGACGGCGAACATCGCCCACCGGAACGTGGAAGGTGGTCCGCGTATCTCCGACATCGAACACATGGACTACCGCATTGTGCTCGGGTCGAAGGGCGAGATCGTGGACGGTTGGTCGTACGACGCGTCGGCCCAGTACGGCCGCACCGTTCTGACCGACGTCGAAAGCGGCTATTTCCTGAATTCGCACCTCAAGAACGCGCTTGACGTCATACCTAACCCTGCCGTGGGCCAGCCTGGTAACGTGGCTACCCTCGCCGTCGGGGCTCCGATCTGCGCCTCCGGCGCCGCCGGCTGCGTGCCCTACAACATCTTCACTCCCGGCGGCATCACGCCGGCGGCGCTGGCTTACCTGAACGGGGTGGCTGAAAGCACCGGCTCGACGACTGAGCAGGTTTATACGATCAACGTCACCGGTGATCTGGCCAAATATGGCATGAAGTCGCCTTGGGCCACCAAGGCCGCTGGCATCAACTTCGGCTTTGAATACCGTTCGGAAAATCTGCAAACCCAGTATGACGCGGCCATCCAAGGCGGCGATCTCGCTGGTTCTGGCGGTTCGACCCTGCCGACTTCTGGCACCCAGGCCGACAAGGATGTCTTCGCCGAACTGAGCGTTCCGCTGATTCAGGACATGCCGTTCGTCAAGGACGTGACGTTCGATACGGGCTATCGCTATTCGGACTACACGTCCGGCGGCGGCAACTCGACCTACAAGTTCGAGCTGGATTGGCAGACGACTTCCGACCTGATGCTCCGCGGCTCTTATGAACACGCGGTGCGGGCGCCGAACGTGCAGGAACTGTTCTTGCCGGCCTCCCCGGGGCTTGTGGCGATGCTCGATCCCTGCGCGGGCAGCGCGCCGTCGCTTACGGCGGCTCAGTGCCTGAACACCTATCAGCACAGCTTGCCGGGTCTCACCTTGGCTCAGCTGACCGCCGGCGGGTACGACTACAACGGCACCATCCTCGGCCCGCTGTACGGTCACACCAACCAGTGTCCGGCCGCTCAATGCGGATCCTTCGCTGGCGGCAACCCAAGCCTGAAGCCGGAAACGGCCGATACATTCTCGTATGGGTTCGTGCTAACGCCGACCTTCTTCCGCGGCTTCTCGCTGACCGTCGATTACTTCAACATCGACGTGAAGCAAGCGATCGTGCAAGAGCCGGGTGAAACCTTGCTGACCAACTGCGCCACATTGGATAACGCTTACGACTGCTCCAACGTCATGCGCTACCAAGGCACTGCCTTCGGCGTCTACGGTGGTGAAGGCGCGGGTGAAATCAACCAGCAGCTCCTGAACGCCTCGGCGCTCAAGACCAGCGGCGTCGATGTGGAAGCCCAATATCACCTGCGCTTGGCCGATTACGGCGTGGGTGATTGGGGTTCGCTGGCCTTCGCGTTCAACGGCACCTACGTGCACGACCTGATCACGATCCTGCCGGATGGTACGCAGTACAACTGCGTTGGTCTCTATGGCATCACCTGCGGAGCGCCGTCGCCCAAGTGGCGCTCGACCCTCCGGATCAGCTGGAACACGCCTTGGAACCTGACTCTGTCGGCCGCCTGGCGTTACTACGGTGCGGCCTCGCTGGACTTCAACACCAACCAGGGCGACCTGCAGGACGGTACCTACAAGGACACCTTGAGCACCGACGCCAACATCCCGGCCATCAGCTACTTCGACCTGGCCGCGACGTATAAGTTCAAAGACCGGTATACGATCCGCGCCGGCGTGAACAACGTTCTGGATAAGAGCCCGCCGCTGGTTGACCAATCCAGCTTCGGTATCTCGGCGCCGCCCTTCGGGAACGGCAACACCTACCCGCAGACCTATGATCCGTTGGGTCGCGAAATCTTCCTGGGCCTCACTGCCGACTTCTAAGTCTGACGGCTAAGGCTGCCTAAGTCGGGCCGGGTCGGATCTCACATTTGAGGTCCTGCCCGGCCCAATCTTTTTCTAAGCTCAGCTGAGCCATGGGCGCCCGCATGGCCGGCATCCTGCCTGCCCCAGGTTCTTGCTTGCCCAGTTCGGCGGGGATAGCTTGCTCGTAACCGCTTCCTGGGCAATTGCGCCGACGCGAAAGACGCTTCGACATGGTTTCAAGCCCGACCACTTCTCCTCTTTCCCCCGCCGCCGCCCAGGCGCGGATCGACGAGGTCTTCAAGGCCGCCGGCCAGAATACGGCGCGAGGTATCGCGCTCGCGCTGCAGGCGCGGGCCGACGGCGTCGACCATCCGCTCATCCGTCAACTGGTCGCGCTGAAGCTCAAGGAAGAGGGACGGTTCGAGGATGCCATTCTGGAATTGCAGCCTGCCCTAGAGGTCGAGCCGCAAAGCGCACCACTGCTGACCGCAATGGCTTTTTGCTTGCTGGAGCTTGGACGCCGACAGGAAGCTGCTCACGTTTTCCGAGCCGCCATGGAGGCGGACCCGAAAAATGCCGATGCAGCCTACGGTTACGGTTGGGCCGCCGAGCGTTTGGGCGCTCTGGACTCCGCGTCGAGCGCCTATCGAAGAGCCGTTGTGTTGGATAAGAGCCATGCAGACGCCCACGCCGGGCTAGCCGGTCTAGCTGCGCGTCGGCGGGACTGGGTGACTGGCCGCATGCACGCCGAGCGCGCCGCGTCTCTCGACGCCAAACAGACCGACGCCCTGATGGCGCTCGCCAGAATCGATATCGGCGAGGGTCTGTACGATGCGGCGGAACGGCGGCTTCAAACCATCATCGCCCTGCCTCATCTAAAACCGCTGGCTCGCGCGAACGCCCGGCTCACGCTTGGGGACGCCCTGGACGGCGCCGGCAGATACCGCAAGGCGTTCGCCGCCTATGCCAAGGGCAAGTCCGAACTGCGCGAGCAGCATGCGCATATCTTTGAGCGGCCCGAGGCCTACACAGCTCAGGAAGCGGTCCGCGGCATGCTGGGGGAATTCCGCGGCACGAGCGCTGACGCGTGGGCCCAGCCAACTGGCCAGTTTTTCGCCAGGGACGAACGAGCGCACACTTTTCTGATGGGTTTCCCACGATCTGGAACGACCCTCCTAGAGCAGATCCTGGCGACTCACCCGGATGTGGTGGCGCTTGAAGAACGTGAGTTGATGATCGACGGAACGCTGGAGTTTCTGACACCCGTCGGCGGGATGTCGCGACTGAGCGAAGCGCCGTCACAGGCGCTCGACAGCTTTCGCGACAGCTATTGGCGCAAGGCGAAAGAATTTGGCATCGAGCCCAAGGATAAGGTGTTCGTTGACAAGCACCCGTTGAACACGATCCGCCTTCCCCTCATCAGCAAACTGTTTCCGAACGCCAAGATAATATTTGCGCTGCGGGACCCTAGGGATGTCGTTTTGAGCTGCTTCCGGCGCAGCTTCAATATGAACGCATCCATGTATGAGTTCACATCAATCGAAGGCGCGGCGAGCTATTATGCGGCGGTGATGGAGGCTGGCCAAGCCTATCTGGCGGCGCTGCCTCTGCAGACACATTTCATCCGCTACGAAGATCTGGTCGCCGATTTCGAGGGCAGCGGGCGCAAGCTCTGCGGTTTCCTTGGCGTCGGTTGGACCGACAAGTTGAAGGGTTTCGCCGAGACGGCTCGTAATCGGGCCATCGCCACGCCGAGCAGCACTCAGGTTGGGCGTGGCCTCTATGACGGCGGCGTCGGTCAATGGCGGCATTACGACTTTGCTCTGAAGCCGGTTATGTCGACGTTGCAACCTTGGATAGAACGGTTCGGTTATGAGCCAGCTTGACGGCGAAACAGTCTAACGCGCCTATGACCAGCGATATTACGCCGGCCGTGCAAAGTCCGCTAACGTTGGCGCTGGAAGCCGTTACCGCCGCGCTCCGGGAAAAGGATATCGTGCGCGCGAAACGCCTGTCCGGCGAGGCGCTGACGCGAGGCTTGGAACATCCGCTTTTCCTGAATCTTAGAGCATTGGACCGCGAAAAGGCCGGCCAGTTTGACCTGGCGCTAGCAGACCTGCGCCGTGCCCACGTCCTGTCGCCTAAAGACTTCGCCATTCTCAATGCCTGCGGCCTTTGTCTGGCGCAAATGGATCGATCTGAAGAGGCGCTACAGTACTACGATCAAGCACTGGCGCTCAAACCTGATTTCGAGCCCGGCTGGTTCAACCGTGGGTGGGTTCTCGAGCGTCTTGGTGAAACCGCCGAAGCGGCCGCCTCGCATCTGAGGGCGGTGGCTTTGAACCCCAACCATGTCTTCGCCTGGGCGACCCTGGCGCACTTGGCGGCTCGGCGTGGCGACGTTGCGGCGACCCGCGATTACGCCAATAAGGCCCTGGCGCTGGAGCCTGGCCAGCCCACGGCGATCCTTGCCCTGGCCGACGCCGAACTCTCCGATCCCCCCGCCGCAGAACGACGTCTGCGCGAACTTCTGGCGCGCACGGACATCGGTGATTTCGACCGGGCCGTGGCGCTGGGTCAGCTGGGCGACGTGCTCAACGCCGCCGATTGCCCTGCCGAGGCCTTCGCGGCCTACAAGGCCGGCAACGACCTCTTCATGAAGGACGCCAAACCCAAGTTCGAGGCGCCGGGCCAGCCGACCGTCGCCGCCGCCGTGGCATGGATGGCGCCCTGGGCCAAGGCGCAGCGTCCGCAGCCCCGAACGCCCAGGCTGTCGAGCGCCCGTCCAGCGTCGGGCCACGTCTTCCTGATGGGCTTTCCGCGCTCCGGCACCACCCTCATCGAAAGCATGCTCACCGCCCATCCGGACGTCGTGTCGCTGGAAGAGCGCAGCACCCTGCAGGCGTCGGTGCGCGTCTGGTTGACTGGCCCGGCGGCGTTGAGCAGACTTATGGTCGCCCGCGACGGCGAACTCGCCCCCTTCCGCGAGGACTACTGGGCTTGCGTGAAGGCCTTCGGCTCGGATCCAGCCGGCAAGATCTTCATCGATAAAAACCCCTTCAACGCACTGAAGCTGCCACTGATCTATCGGCTGTTTCCCGACGCCAAGGTGGTGTTCTCCCTCAGGGACCCCCGCGACGTGGTGTTCAGCTGTTTCCGGCGTCGGTTCAACCTGAACCCGTCGACCTATGAACTCCTGGACCTTGAGCGGGCCGCGGCCCTCTACGACGGCATGATGAGTTTCGCCGAATCCTTCCGAGCCGCCTTCTCCTACGACGAACACCAGCTGGTTTATGAGAGGCTCGTCGAGGATGTCGCGACCGAGGCCAAGGCGGTTTGCGCCTTCATCGGCGCGCCCTGGCGCGACGATCTCGTCGACTTCTCCGGCCGAGCCAAACGCGGCGATGTGGCCAGCGCCAGCTCGGCCCAGATCGCGCGGGGGCTCTATACCGACGGCGCGGGCCAATGGCGGCGCTATCGCCAGGAACTTGCCCCCGTCCTGCCCCTGCTCGCCCCCTGGGTCGAGCGGTTCGGCTACCCAGCGGATTAGGACCATGGCGCTCGTCGACGACGCAACGGCGATCATGGAATCGCTTCAGCCGAACACCGGCGAGCGCCTCCACGCGGCCGCGCGGGCCGCGCTCGATCAAGGCGATCCGGAAGCCCATCTGCTCATGGCGGTCTTGCGCGGGGCCGGGGTTGGAGCGCCGCAAGACTGGAACGCAGCGCTGGATCATCTCGAAGCGGGCGCGAACGCCGGCTCCGAGGCTGCGCGGGGACAACTGGCCCTGCTCGGCGTCGCCGATACGCCCGATGACTGGCGGGCCCTGCGGGCTTCCGTTCGTGTGGAAGACTGGCTCGCGCCCTCGCAGAAGCAGGTCCTATCGAGCTCGCCTCGGCTGGTGGCCGTCGACATCTTCCTGCGGCCCGCGATCTGCGATTGGCTGATCAGCCGCGCGCGTGGCCGCACCGGCCCGGCCAAGGTGTACGATCCCGACGCCGCCGCTGAGAGAAACAGCACCGGCCGCAGCAACAGCGTCTTCACCTTTGACTTCCTCGACCTCGATCTCATCGTGCTGCTAGTCCGGGCGCGGATCGCGGCGACCATCGGCTTTCCCGTGCAGGCCTTTGAACCGACCCAGGTGCTGCATTACGAGGTCGGCCAGCGGTTCAATCGCCACCACGACTACTTGAACCCCGCCCTGCCGGGCCACGCGGCGGAGATCGCCCGGAACGGGCAGCGCGGGGTGACCTTCCTGATCTATCTCAATGAAGCCTTCGACGCCGGCGAGACTCACTTCCCGATGATCGGCATCCGGCGCCGGTGCGCGACGGGTGGGGCGCTCTACTTCGGCAACCTCCACGTAAGCGGCGAGCCGGATCCGCGCACGCTGCACGAAGGCCTGGCGCCCACGCGCGGCGAGAAGTGGCTGCTGTCGCAGTGGGTGCGACTTTTGGCGGCGGTCTAGGGGCGCGTTCCTACGCGCCCGCGAAGTATACTTAGATAATGGAATCTGCATACCTACACCGCTTAAAAGATAGCGGTGCTAAGGACTATGGACTCCCAAGACAGTATTACGGCCCCGGCGAGTGCAAGGCTGGGTGAAGAACTCGAGGCCTTGCAGCGTCATGCCGAGCAGGCGGACCCAGTGGCCATGCGCCTCCTGGGGTCTCGGCTGATGATCGGTGATCGCGCGCCCTTGGCGGCGCAGCAAGGCTTCGACTGGATCGAACGCGCCGCGACATCCGGCGACGTGGGCGCCCTGGAGCTGATGGCGACCCTTTCTGGCATCGGCGCCTTCACCCCGCAGAGCTGGCCGCGGGCGCTCGACTATCTGCGCCAGTCCGCCGAGCGCGGCGGCGTCAGCGCGCGGGGACAAATTCGCCTTTTGGCCGCCGGTCCGGAGGGCGACGCGCCGGTCGAGCCTGACGCGACCTTCAGCGACCTGGCGTCGCGGATCGACATCGCCGCCTGGATCGCGCCGCCGCCGCGCAAACCCCTGTGGGAGACGCCGCGCATCCGCATGGCTGAGAAGTTCGCAGCCCCCGCGGTCTGCGACTGGCTGAGAGCTCGGGCTCAGGATCGCATGCGTCCGGCGATGATGTACGACGGCGAGACTAAGACCGAGGCGGTCGATCCGCACCGCACCTGCAGCGATTATCAGTTCGACATCCTGAACACCGATGTGGTGCTGTTGCTGGTCCGGGCGCGCGTCGCCGAGCTGACCAAGCTACCGACCGTGGCCATGGAGCCGCCGCGTGTGTTCCACTACGCCCTCGGCGAGCAGATCAAGCCTCACTACGACCGCTGCGGCAACGAGGTCGAGGGCTATGCCGAGGGCGGCTATCTGGGCGACCGCATCGTCACCTTCCTGCTCTATCTGAATGACGGTTTCGACGGCGGGGAGCTCGACTTTCCGAAGTCCAACGTCCGGTTCAAAGGCGCCAAGGGCGACGCCATCTACTTCGCCCACGTCGACGGCGCCGGCAAACCTGACCCCTTGAGCCTGCATGCGGGTCTGACCATCACTCGGGGCGAAAAGTGGGTTCTGTCGCAATGGATTCACGACCGGCCCTTCGGCGTGCCGGAAGCGGCGCGCTAGCCGCCAAGTCAGCCCTCATCCTGAGGTGATCGGCGCGAAGCGGCGAGCCTTCGAAGGACGCAACCCAGTCGCCGCGGCGTCCTTCAAGGCCCGCTGTGCGGGCGCCTCAGGATGAGGACTCCTTGGGTCTACGGGCGAGTGGATTTGACGGGTCCGCCGCAACGCCGATATGCGTCATCTAGAACTGCGCGCCGCGATAGGCGCGTGGGGCGGACCGCTAAGCCATGACGACTGCCGATCCGGCCGGAAACATAGAGCAGCTAAAGGCGGCGGCTGATCGCGCGCTGATGGCGTCCGACCCCCGGTCGGCCAGAACACTGTTCGAGCAGGCCACAAGCCTGGCGCCCGGCCGGTTCGACCTTTGGATCGGTTTGGCCTCCAGCCTGCGCATGATGGGCGACGACGCCGCGGCCGTGGCCGCCCTGGACCAGGCCCTGTCGCTCGATCCGCGCGCGTTTCCGGCCCTGCTGATGAAGGCGAGCCTGCTGGAGCGGATGGGCGCCCCGCACCAGGCCGGCGTCGCCTATGGCATCGCCCTCAGCCAACTTCCCCCCGCCGAAAAGATGCCGCCGCCGATGCGCGCCGCCGCCGATCGGGCCAAGGACATCCACGCCCGCTACGAGGCGGCGATGGCGAAGGCTCTGCGCGGCGATCTCACGGACATGAAGGCCGGCGCTGGCGGGCCCGCGGGCCGCCGGCTCGACCAGTTCATCGACCAGCTGTCCGGCAAGCGGAAGGTCTATCACCAGGAGCCGGTGCTGTTTCACTACCCCGGCCTGCCGGAGATCGAATTCCTGGATCGCGAGGACCTGCCGTTCATGGCGGCGTTCGAGGCCCGCACGCCGGACATCATCGCAGAGCTGGCCGGCGTGCTCGACGACGATTCGGACGGGCTTGAGCCCTACATCAACTATCCGCCCCACGCCCCGCTCGACCAATGGGCGGAGCTGAACCGTAATCCCCGTTGGAGCGGCTATCACCTGCTGCTCTACGGCGAGCGGGTCGAGCCCCACTGCCAACGCTGCCCGCGCACCATGGACGCCATCTCCCTGCTGCCCCAGCCCATGGTGCAGCACAGATCGCCGGCGGCGATGTTCTCGGTGCTGCAGCCGCGCACCCGCATTCCGCCGCACCACGGGGTCGCCAACACCCGCCTGGTCCTGCACCTGCCGCTGGTGGTCCCGCCCGGCTGCGGCTTTCGGGTCGGCAACGAAACCCGCGAGTGGAAGGTCGGCGAGGGTTGGGTGTTCGACGACACCATCGAGCACGAGGCCTGGAATGCCAGCGATCAGGTGCGAACCATCCTGATCTGTGACATCTGGAACCCGCGATTGGCGGAAGAGGAGCGGGCGATGATTGCGGCGGTGATGGCGGCGATGGACACCTTCTCCGGCGGGGCGCGGGACACCGGCCTGTGAACGCCCCCACGCTAGTCGAACAGTCCGGTCTGCAGCGCATTGGCCAGGTCCTGGCGACAGGGGACTATGCTCGCGCCGCCGATCTCGCCGCCGATCTGGTCCGCACCAGCCCGGGCCTGGCCGCCGCCCACTACCTGAATGGCGTCGCCCTGGGAAACGCCGGCCGTCTCGAGGAAGCAGAGAAGCCTCTGCGCGAGGCTCTGCGGCTCGACCCGGCGATGCGGCCGGCCGCGACGAAGCTCAGCGAGGTCCTGGTCCACACCGATCGGGCCCTGGAGGCGCGGGAGGTAATCGCCCCCTTCGTCGCCCGATCCGATGCGGACATCAACGTCCTGACCGCCGACGCCACGGCGCTGAAATCCCTGCGCCGGTTCGACGAGGCCGTCGCCGTCTATCGTCGCGCCCGCGACGCCGCCCCGACCAGCGCGGTGGCCGAGCACAATCTCGCCAGCCTCTATGGCGATATGCAGCGCTATGCCGACAGCGAGGCCGCCACGCGCCAGGCCTTCACCAAGGGCCTGGATGCGCCAGAAACCTGGCTGGTGCACGCCCGCGCGCTGCAGGGCCTGGGTCGGCTGGATGAGGCCGCGGCGGCTTATAGCGAGGCGATCCTGCGCCGGCCCACCTTTGCCGACGCTCATGGCGACCTGGCCCAGCTGGTGTGGATGCGCACCGAGGATGTCGAGGCATCAAGCCAGGCGCTGGACCGTTCCATCGCCGCCCATCCCGACGATCCTGGCTTGCGGCTGAAGATGGCCCGGCTGCTGGAATATACCGGCCAGCCACGCGAGGCCTATGACGCGCTGATGGCCGCCCCGGCCGTCGTCCGCGCCGACCCGCCGGTCGAGGTCGCCGCGGCCAATCTGGCCGGCGCGTTCGACGCCCCCGCCGCTCTAGAGCATGCCCGCCGGGCCTTCGCCGCGGCGCCGGATGAGCTGACTGTGGTCGTCAGCCTTTGCCAGGCGCAGCTGGCCGCTGGCGACGCCGAAGCGGCCGTGAAGACCGCTCTGATCATCCGGCACAAATGGTCGCTCAACCAGCATGGCATAGCCCTGCTGGCCACCGCCTGGCGCATCCTTGGCGTGGAGGCCTATCGCGACCTCTATGACTATGGCCGGCTCGTGCGCGGTTATGAACTGGAGGCGCCAGAGGGGTGGGGCAGCCTTGCCGCCTATATCGCCGACCTGGCCCAGGCGCTGGAAGGCGCCCACCGCTATCGCGGCCATCCCATCGGCCAGTCGCTGCGGTTCGGCTCGCAAGGCGAGCTCAACCCGACCGAAGCGGCCGATCCGGCCATCGCCGCCTTCTTCCCGACCCTGCGCAAGGCGATCGGACGGTACACCGCTGAACTGGGCCAGGGCCTGGATCCGCTGCGGTCGCGCGTCGCGGACGATTTCAGCTTCTCGGGCGCCTGGTCGGTGCGCCTGCGCCCGGGCGGCTACCACGCCAACCACATCCACCCGATGGGCTGGATATCCTCGGCTTGCCACCTGGTGACGCCGCCGGGGATCGACACCGGCCAGGAAGGCTGGCTCAGCTTCGGCCAACCCGGCGTGCCCACCCAGCCGGCCCTCGCCGCCGAACATTTCGTCAAGCCCGAGCCGGGCGTCCTGGTGCTCTTCCCCTCCTACATGTGGCACGGGACGGCGCCGTTCCACGGCGAGGGCATGCGGCTGACCGCGGCGTTTGATGTCCTGCCGGGCTAGCGCGATGCGGCGGCGACACCGATCTAATAAGGACAGTCGCCGCGGGCCATGATCACCCTAGTTTGGCTTCTGCTGGCGATCGGGTTGGCGCCACTTGTGGCGGGCGCGGCGCGGCTGGAGCCATCCTCGGCGCGCCTGAATCTTGATCCGGGATCGATCCTGCTCTGCGCCCTGGCCTTCAACCTGACCTTCTTCTGGCAGGAGTTGTGGCTGGTCATTCCTAAGGCTTTGACGCCTGGGCTGCATCCCATTCTCTACCATAACAACCACGACTGGACCGGCCATGCGCCGACCGCCGAGCTGCTGCAGGGGACCGGCGCGCTCGCGACCCTGACCAGCGGGCTCGCCTTCCTGGCCGCCCTGGCGTTGGCGCGTCGCGTCTCCGTGACCTGGCGGATATTCTTGTTCTGGATGGCTTTCCAGGGGCTCTATCAAGCGCTCAGCCAACTCGCCATCGGATCGGTGACGCCGGGCAATGATGTCGGCCGTGCGCTGGCTTATCTGAATGTGGACGCGGCCGCCCGATGGGCGGCGCTTTCCCTGGCCGTGGTGGCGATGGCCTTTGCCGGCGGCCTGCTTGCGCGTTTGTGGCCCCGCGCGTCAGAACAGGGCGCGACCGGGCCCACACGGTTGTTCGTGCGAAACATGTTGGCGACGGCGGCCTTGGCGGCGCTGCTGATTGTGCCATTCCGGTTGCCTCGCGATCTTATCGAGGCGGCGTTCATTCCGTTGTTCGTCAATCTGGTGGGCGTGGGCTGGCTGGTTCTCGGCGCGGCCTATGCCCCAGGCGCCCAGCCTGACGCCAGCGAGGCGCGCGCTGCCATCGCCGGCCCAACGGTCGCTCTGGTGGCGACCCTTGTGGTTTTCCAGCTCATCCTGCGACCGGGGATCGCCTTCTGAGCGCATAAGCGCTCGCTCAAACCGGCCAGGGACTCGCCGATCCTGATTTTGGCGCGTCAGAAAGTTGGCTGGGGGACTAGGACTCGAACCTAGAATGACGGTACCAAAAACCGCAGTGTTACCATTACACCATCCCCCAGCAGGGGTCGCTTGGCGAGACTGTCATGAACGGTCCGCGCGCGCGAGGCGTGCCAGATAACGTAAGCGAAAAGGCAATGCAACACGCTGTGTAATCGGCTGCGATCGGTTGCTTGCGGCCCCGATCCGCCTCGTCTATAAGCCCCGGCTCGCGTCGGAGTATAGCTCAGTCTGGTAGAGCACCGTCTTCGGGAGGCGGGGGTCGGAGGTTCGAATCCTCCTACTCCGACCAATCATCCCGCTCATCGTCCATTTGACCGCGTGGAGTCCCGTTTTCGGGGGCCTTACCCTCTCGTCATCCTGAGCCGCGCCTTCTTGGGCGCGTGTCGAAGGACGCAGCGGAGGCGGTGTGCGTCCTTCGACGCGCCGCTTCGCGTCGGCTCAGGATGACGTAGAGGGTTTAGGCGGCGCTTACGCCTCATCTCGAGCCCAGCCGCCTATTCCTTCATTTGACCGCAACGCACCCCACGTTAGGGTGCGGATCGACTGACGCCCTCGGAACCCCACGATGAAGCAATTCCTGTTGACCATGGCCGGCGTGTTCGCCGGGCTGGTGCTGTTCTTCATCGGCGTGCCCTTCATCCTCATCGGCATGGCGGCGGGGGCGACCAAGCCGACACCGACGCCTGGCTCGGCGGTGCTGGTGATGGACCTGCGCAAGGGCGTCACCGATCAGGAGGCGCAGACCGCCTTCGGCCTGTTCGGCGGCTCCAAATATGCTGTGATGTCGGTGGTCTCCGCCCTGCGCGCGGCCGAGTCCGACCCGCATGTCAAAGCTCTGTTCGTGCGCCTGCCCGAGGTCGGCATGGAGCCGGGCGAGGCCGACGAGCTGCGCCTGGCCTTCCGCAGCTTCGAGGCGGCCGGCAAACCGATCATCGTCCACAGCCAGGGCCTGGCGCCCGAGGGCATGGTCACCTCGACCTATATGCTGGGGGCGTCCGGCACCCAGTTCTGGATGCAGCCCGGCGCGCCCTTCCAGGCCGTGGGCCTGGCCTCGCAAGACATCTTCTTCAAGCGCTTTTTCGACAAGTACGGGATCAAGGCTGACTACGAACAGCGGGCCGAGTTCAAGAACGCGGTCAATCCCTACCTCTATGACGACTACACCCCGGCGCATCGCCAGGCGCAGCTGTCGTGGATGGGCTCGGTCTACCAGACCGCCCTTGTCACCGCCGCGCATGACCGTGGCGTGGACGCCGGCAAGCTGAAGACGATCATCGAGGCCGGCCCCTATGACGCCGCCGACGCCAAGGCCAAGGGACTGATCGACGAGGTGGGCCAGGTGAAGGAGGCCGAGGCCGCGGCCCTGGCCAAGGGCGGCGAGAGCGGCCGCCTGGAGCCCATGGAAGACTACATCGCCACCCAAAGGCTGGATGGCGGGGGCTCGGGTCCGGCGATCGCGGTGATCAACGCCGAGGGCGACATCACCACCGGCCCAGCCGACGACTTCGGCTCCAACGGCATCAATTCCGACGCCACCTCCAAGGCCCTCTACGACGCGGCCGACG
>Ga0302314_10004942_pt1 | contig 24392 bp, 24 predicted proteins | sample III_Palsa_N2_3_FD_200533 | JGI IMG/M metagenome (GOLD analysis project Ga0302314, IMG submission 200533) | Peat permafrost microbial communities from Stordalen Mire near Abisko, Sweden - III_Palsa_N2_3 | ecosystem: Environmental > Terrestrial > Soil > Palsa > Peat permafrost | place: Sweden... | reverse complement strand
GACGCGAGAGCCTGATCAGCGCCGCCGCCAGCCTGCTGGACCAGGGCGGTCCCGCGGGGGTGACCCTGCGCGAGGTCGGCCGCGCGGCGGGGGTGTCCCACAACGCGCCCTATCGGCATTTCGCGGACAAGGACGACCTCTTGGCCGCCATCGCCAGCCGCGAGCTGAGCCGGGCCGCGAGCGCGGCGGACCCGGGCGAGGGCGAGACACCGGCCAGCGCGCGGGTGCTGATGGAAGGCTATGTCCGCTGGGCGCGGCGCTATCCGGAGCGGTTCAAGCTGACCTTCGGGCGCTGGAAGCGGGACAACGCCGAGCTCGGCGACGCCGCCAGGCAAGCTCGATCCCTGGTGATCGAGGCAGTGGCAAGAGCCCAGGCGGTGGGTGACCTGCCGAAGGGCGATCCGGAACGCGTCGCGGTCCTGGTGCTGGCTCTGGCGCATGGCGCCGCCGACCTGGCGCTGTCCGGCCATCTCTCCGCGACCGGCAAGGGCCGGGCTGATCCCGAAGACCTGGTCGCCGATCTCTTTCGCCACCTCAAGTCCAGCGCCGCTGCCGAGGGTTGAGCCTTTCAGCCGCGGTCGCCGGAGAACGGGAAGGAGAGGAACGCACCGGCCTTCACCGTGCCTGAAATTCTGTCGCCGTTGACGGCGCCGGTGAACTTGAGCGTCATCGACACCGGTTGAGTGATCGAGAGCTCCCAGGCGACGCTCTGGCCCTCGACCTTGCCACGGACGATCTCCCGAACACCGTCCTGGGTCATGGCCGTGCCCGTCAGAGTTGCGCCATCGGTGTTCAAGACCAACGTCGAGCTCTGCACGCCGAGCGGCGAACTGAGTGTGATTTCCCAGGCGCCGTCGATGCGGGAGGTCTCGCCATTTGGCGGCGGGTCCTGAGCGTCCACCGGACGCGCGTTGGGCGAAGGCAGGAGAGCGTTGAGCCACGACCGCTTGGCCGGCGACGGCCGAAGCGCGAACGCCATGGCGCGGCTGATCGAAGCTGGCAGAACCGTGAGGTGGTCCTCGCCGTCGAACGCATGGAAGCGCACGGAGTATCCTGTTCCGCCCTTGATCGAAGCGAGCCGGGCGGCGAGGTCGCGAGCGTTGTCCACCATGCGCCATTCGCGCACCAACGTCTTCATCTGCTCGCGGCTCGCGCCGGGGAGCAGCATCTGGGAGACGCGTTGTTCGTCCGCGCCCAAGGTAATCAGGACGCGGGGCGCACACGCGCCGTTCCTGACCTTGCGCGCGAAACCAGGACAATCGTTGAACGTCGCGCGATCGTTCCAGAACAGCGATGGGCTGGAGGCGACGAAATTGCGGAACGACTCGGGGTGGGTGAGCAAGACGCCGAGCGTGAACAGGCCTCCCATCGAGTGGCCGTACAGGGTCTGCTGATCGGCATCCACCGGATGGGCGGCCGCGATTGCGGGCCTGAGTTCCTCGACCAGGAAGCGATAGAAATCCTCTGCGCCGCCGAAGTCCTCGGGCCGCGGCGGCGGCCGTCCGGGGCTCTGCCTGAGACCGGAGAGCGGCGTCGGCGGGGTCAGGTCGCGGTTTCGCAGGGCGACGAGTTGCATGAAATCATCGGTCGGATAGCCGACGCCGACCACGATCGCGGCCTTGCCGCTCAACGCGAAGGTCGCGGCCATCGTCGCCGCGATCGGGAAACTCAGGTTCGCGTCGGTGACCACCATCACAGGGTAGCCGGACGGCGGCGGCGGCAGCGGCGGCCTGAACACGAACACGCGATAGGTCCGGCCGGTGCGGACCGACGACATGTCGAACTGGCTCGCCCCATAGATCAGGGTCTGACTCTGGGTCAGCGCAGGCGGCGAACGGTCGTCAGGCATGGGGTCTCTCGAGATTGACAGCGTCAACCTACCAGCCACATTGACGCTGTCAACCTCATGCGCGGTGCGCCTCCCTCTCCTCCCTCCCTTATGGGGTCGAGACGAAGTCCGGGGTGGGGTCTGCGACGCGACACACGGCCCCCGACCCCACCCGTCCCGCTTCGCGGGCCACCCTCCCCATAAACGGGCCATAAAGGAGAGGGAGGGAAGCCTTGCTCACGGACTGGCCGGGACGATCGGCAGGATGATGCGCGACGGGCGGGCGGGGTCGAGGTAGAGGGTGTTGCGGGCGGTGCGCCACTGTCGGTTGTCGTTCAGGGGCTCGCCGGTGTTGGGATTGACGTCGAACCGGGGAAAGTTGCTGCTGGAGACGTCGAGGCGCAGGCGGTGGCCGCGCTTGACCAGCAGGGACGTCGGGTAGAGCTCGATGGTGAACTCGTACGCCCGGCCGGGCTCGAGGAATTGCGCCTTGCCGCCGTCCCGGTAGCGGGCGCGGACGATGCTGTCGCCGACGTTGAGATCGAAGCCCCCGGGAAAGTCGCTTGGCGGTGAAGTCGGTGTCCGGTCCGTCCGAGGAGGCCCACAGCTTGACGACCAGGGGCCCGGTGACCTCGGTATCCTGCTCCAGCGGCGCCGTCTGGAACACGATCACATCGTTACGGGCCGACAGCGGATTGGTGTCGGTGCAAAAGGGCAAGGTGGACCGGCAGCGCTGGTCGGCGACACCCTGGGTGGCGAGATTGCCCTGCGAGGAGATGTTGCCGCCCAGCGTCGGGACCGGCTTATGCGGATCGAAGAGCCAGCTGACCGGCGCGGCGGCCTCGGGCGCGCGCGGGGAAAGCAGGCCGCCTGGATGCAGGTAGTAGGCCGTCGGAACCGCGCGGGCGAGCGGCCAGGCCGGTTCGTCGCGCCAGTGGCCGCCAACGAAGATCCGGCCCTCCGGCGTCTTGTGGCCATCGCCGCCGCCCATGACGTAGATCCGCACCGGCGCCTCGCGATCGACGCCGTTGTCGACGCCCCTGAGCCAATGGTCGAACCAGCGCAGCTGGAAGGCGTTGAGGTCGATCGCCGCATCGGCGGTGAACTGGGCGTCGCCGGCGTAGCTGATGGCCGGGCGGCTGTGGATCCAGGGCCCGACGATCAGGCGCTGCGGGCTCTTCTTGGCGGCGCTGAGCAAGGGATAGTTGAGATTGGCCACCTGCAGCGTCCAGGAATCGTACCAGCCGGTGACGTGATAGGCTGGCACGTCCTGATAGCGGGCGACGTTGTCGACCACGTCGGCCCCGAAGTCGTTCCAGAACTGCTCGTCGTCGCCGTGGCTCATCGCTTCGATCAGCCAGTGCTCATAGTCCGGCGCGAACTTGAGCGGCGTCGTGCCGGCTCGCAGCGGCAGCGCGCGGACGTATTCGTCCACGTGGTTCACCAGATCGGCAAGCGCGGGCGCGGCGGCCGGGTCGCTGGCCGCGCGCGCCGCGGCGATCAGATTGGGCGGCCCTCCCGGGTCGCCCATGGAGAACACCCAGTTGAAGAACCGAAGTTCGAACGCGCCGTTGTGGCGCACCCCATAGCGGCCGACGTCGGACATGGCGAACAGCGGGATCATCGCCTTGAGGCTGGGCGCGCCGTTTATCGCCAGGGCGTGCTGCGTCCCGCCCTCATAGGAGGTGCCGACCGTGCCCACCTTGCCATCGGACCACGGCTGGCGAGCGATCCAGGCGACGGTGTCGGCGCCGTCCGCGCCGTCGTCGCGCAGCGCGTTCCAGTGGCCTTGCGAGTGATACCGACCGCGCACGTCCTGCACGACGACTGCGTAGCCGTGCGCGGCGAAGTAGGGGGCAAACGCGGGCGCACGAACGGCCTTGTCATAGGGCGTGCGCATGAGGATCGTCGGGAGGTGCAGGATATTTCGCCCCTCGTTCGCCGGTAGGTAGATGTCCGTCGCGAGTTTCACGCCGTCGCGCGCGGTGATCATCACGTCGCGTTCAACCCCGTATGGCGGTGGCGCGACACCGGTCTGGGCGCCCAGGGGCGCGGCGGTCAGCAACGCCGCGGCGAACGCGCTCAGCGCCAGCGCGCGCGCCGCCAACCGGCCCATCACACGGCCCGCATCCGGTTGTTGCGTGGCGCCTTTTCCACCTCGGCCAGCCCCAGCACTTCCAGCACCGGCGGCACATAGACGCCGAAGCGGCCGCGCAGGCCGCGCTTCAGGCCATACCAGCCGCCGTAGGGATTCTCCGTCGAGCGTCCCCAGGCCTCGACCGTGCCCTCCGCCGCGGGCTTCTGCTCGTCGGCCCCGCCGAGCAGGACCCAGTCGCCGGCCGCCACCAGCATCGCGTGCAGATCCTCGATGGCCGAAAGCCCATAACGCAGCTGCGTCTTGCCCACCTGCACCACCAGCGCCGGCGGATCGAGGGTCTCGTCGCGCCAGGCCTGGAACGACGATCCCCCACCCGGTGTGGCCAGGGTCCAGGGATCGTCCTTCGTGCCCGCTCCGCTCGCCATCGCCCCATATCCCCGCGACGGCCAACGGGCCTCTCCGCGGGCGGCGTCGCTGAGCGGACTCATCGCGCGGCGCGGCGCCGGCGACAACCGGGAACTTCGCCGACGGCGCTCCAGCTGGCCAAAAACTCGGAAACCGGCAGGAACAAGGACGTCTGCTCCGGATTGCCAACAGGAACGCCTCGCGCGGGGCGAACTCTCTGAAGGAGCACGACCATGACCGCGACCTACCAATTCGCCGCCGAAGCCCGCCGCGAGGCTACGGCCCGCGACGCGGTCGCTTCGCTGCGGCGCTCCATAAGCAAAGCCCAGGCGGCGACCGCCAAGGCGCGGCGCAACGCCATCGACGCTTACGGACGGATCAGCGGCAGGATGGAGCCGCTGCTCAAGGGCCAGTCATATGGCACGTTGGCGGGCGCCATGCTGCTGGGGCTTCTGGCCGGACTGCTGATCGCCAACAGCCGGCCGCAGATCATCTACGTCAAGCCGCGCGAATAGAGCGCCCGCAGTCTCAGCGTTCGGCCAGGATCGCGGCGTAGACGGCCTGGTCCACATTGCCGCCGGAGAGCACGGCGACACTACGCCGCGGCGAGGCGCCGTAGGCGAGCGCGCCAGCGGTGGAGGCGGCCCCGCTGGGTTCGGCCACCAGGCGCGCGTCGGAGGCGATGCTGCCCATGGCGTCCTTGATGGCCGCTTCGGACACGGTGACGATATCATCGACATAGGCCTGGATGTGCGGCCAGGTGCGCGCGCCCAGCTGCTGGACGCGCAGGCCATCGGCGATAGTGCGCGAGGCCTCTTCGGCGGTGATGGCGACGACGTGTCCGGCCCGGAAGCTGGCGCAGGCGTCGGCGGCCAGTTCCGGTTCCACGCCGATCACGCGCACCTGCGGCCGCGTCAGCTTGATCGCCGCCGCCACCCCCCCCAGCAGACCCCCGCCGGAGACCGGCGCGAACACCGTCTCGACATCCGCCGCCTGCTCGAGGATCTCCATGCCGATCGTCCCCGTGCCGGCCATGATAGCGTCCATGTCGAAGGGCGGGATCAGGGTCAGGCCGCGCTCTTCAGCCAGTTCGCGCGCCAGAGCGGCGCGCGCCGTGCTCGCGCCTTCCACGACGATCAGCTCCGCGCCGGAGCGGCGCACGCCCGCGACCTTGGTGGCCGGCGCGTCCTCGGGCATGACCACCACCGCCTTCACCCCCAGCTTGGCGGCTGCATAGGCGATCGCTTGGGCGTGATTGCCGCTGGAGTGGGCCACCACCCCGCCCGCCCGCGCCGCGTCGCCCAGCATCAGGATGGCGTTGAACGCGCCGCGGATCTTGAACGCGCCGATCGGGTGCAGGCTCTCGGCCTTCAGGCGCAGACCGCTGACGCTCATCGCCACCACCGGTGTGAGACCCACGTATGGGGCGATGCGCGCGCGCGCCGCGTGAATGTCGTCGAGTGTGATCAACAGCCCGGACCTTTATTCCGCCGTCCAGCCGCCGTCGATGGAGAGGTTGGCGCCGGTGATCTGCTTGGCGGCGTCCGAACACAGGAAGACGGTCAGCGCCGCGACCTCCTCGGGGGTCACGAACTGCTTGGTCGGCTGGGCGGCGAGCAGAACGTCGTTGATCACCTGCTCGCGCGTGAGGCCACGGGCCTTCATGGTGTCGGGAATCTGGCTCTCCACGAGCGGCGTCCACACATAGCCCGGGCTGATGCAGTTGACGGTCACGCCGTGGGTGGCGACCTCCAGGGCGACGGTCTTGGTGAGTCCGGCGATGCCATGCTTGGCGGTGACGTACGCGGACTTGAACGGCGAGGCGACCTTGGAGTGGGCCGAGGCGGTGGAGACGATCCGCCCCCAGCCGCGCGTCTTCATCCCCGGCACCGCCGCGCGCATAGCGTGGAAGGCGGCCGACATGTTGATGGCGATGATCTGGTCCCACTTCTCGACCGGGAAATCCTCCACCGGCGAGACGAACTGGATGCCCGCGTTGTTGATCAGGATGTCGACCGAACCGAACGCCGCTTCGGCGTCGGTGATCATGGCCGCGATCTGGTCGGGCTTGGTCATGTCGGCGGCGGAGTAGCGCGCCTTGACCCCGAACTCGATCTCGATGGCGGCGCGCTCCTTTTCGATGTTCTCCGGCTTGCCGAACCCATTGATGACGACGTTGGCGCCTTCCTTGGCGAGCGCCCGGGCGATGGCCAGGCCGATGCCGCTGGTGGACCCGGTGACCACCGCGGTCCTGGAGCTGAGTGACATGATCGATCCTTTTTCGGCGCGTTGGGGTGTCAGGCGAGATAGTCGTGGAGAACGCGGCCATAAGGCAGCACGAAGTCCACGATCTGGTGGCGCGCCCCCACCACGCGGCGCACCGGCAGGTCGTCGACCCGGCAGTTCACGTGCGGCATCAGGTGCAGTCGCGCCGGACCCTCCCACGCGCCATGCACGTGGATGTCGGCGAGGTTGTAGCCGACCAGCTGGGCGATCTTGGCCGAGCCGTCCACGTCCGGGATGAACTTGAGGTTGATGTTCAGCTTGCCGATGCCGGCGGCCACTTCGTCGAGCCTGTCCGCCAGGCTGGTGGGCTTGAAGCCCATGGTGCCCATGGCTACGCGCTCCTCATCATAGTGCAGGGTGCCGGTAAGCGTGTCCTTGACCACCTTGAGGCGCGGCACGCCGTATTTCTTGGGGAAGCCCCAGATCTCCCGGCCGCCGGTGATCGGCGGCTCGTCGTCCAGATACATCTGCACCGAGAAGTTGCACGGCTCGCCGTCGTAGAAGGCGGGGATGCCGCTGCCGCTCTCCTCGTAGTCGCCGAAGCCGGACGCGTCCGGCATCTTCATCCACTCGTAATAGGCCAGATTGCCCGGTCCTGGCGTGAGGGGTTCGGGCAGCGCCGCGCGCAGGGCGTCCGGATCGGTCTCATAGGTGACGATCAGGTATTCGCGGCGCAGGAACACGAACGGCCCGCGCCCGTAGCTGGGGCTGAACAGCGGCATGGAGGTGGCGCGCAGGATCTCGTCGCGGGTCATGAGGCTCTTTCCACCTGCTTATGGACGCCGTCGGGGCCTGGGACGTCGAACACCCGGCCGCCTTCGTGCGTGGGCGTCTGCAGGATCGCCTCGCGCTCGGTGAGGCTGCGATGCACCGCGCGGCCGCCGGAGGCCCAGTGCTGCAGCATGGTCCCGCGCGAGAACTCGTAGTCCTTCGAGTCGCTCTCGTACGCCTTGCGGCGATAGATCAGCTGCACGACGGTCAGCGCCTTCTCGGTGGCGATGGCGCGAAGTTCGCGGGCGGCGGCGCCTTTGGCCAGTTCGGGCGGCAGCTGGTCGAGCAGTTGTCGCACCAGAAGCTTGGCGCGGTGCAGCTTCATCGCCTGATCAGTGTTGAGTCGAGTGCGGCTCGAAAAGCGGATGTCCATCACCCGCTCACCGGCCTCGGCCAGCGTCTTGGGCATTGGGCCCTGGGCGGGGAACAGATCCACCTGGAAGACCAGCAGGTCCTCGGTGTGGCCCTCGTCGAGCACATATTCGAGCGGCGTGTTGGAAACCAGGCCGCCATCCCAATAGAAGGCGCCGCCGATCTCCACGGGCGGCAGCCCGGGAGGCAGGGCGCCCGAGGCCATGATGTGCTCGGGCCCGATGGTGTCGCGGCAGTTGTCGAAATAGGCGAAGTTGCCAGTTTCCACATTCACCGCGCCGATGCTGAAGCGCACGTGATGGGGATCGTTGATGCGGCCGAAATCCACCAGCCGCTCGAGCGTCTGCTTTAGCGGACCGGTGTCGTAGTAGCTGAGCGCTCCCATCGTACCGGCCGGCTGGAACTGCGGCGGCGGAAACCTGGGCGTGAAGAAACCGGACACGCCGAACATCAGGGCCCCGGCGGCGTTGAGCTGGCTCACCAGCGAACGCATCGCCCATACGCCCATCGTCGGGTCCACCTGCAGGCCGCCGGAGGCCAGGGTCCAGAATTCGCGCAGGCGCTCGACACGCTTTTCCGGCGGATTGCCGGCGATGATCGCCGCGTTGATGGCGCCGATGGAGATACCCGCGACCCAGTGGGGTTCGATCCCCGCCTGCGCCAGCGCCTCGTACACGCCGCCCTGATACGCCCCCAGCGCGCCCCCGCCCTGCAGCACCAGCACGCGCCTGGCCGTTCCGCCGTCGCTCAATATCCACCCTTCGTCGCCGCGAGCCGCGGGACGTAGCCGCAGGGCAGGCAAAGTCAAGGCTGGGGCCCGAGTTGCGCGAGCGCGTGGCCCAGGACGCGGCCCCTCTTGCGTCCCGTCCTACCCCCCAATCTACCGTCACAGCCGGGCGTAAGTCCCGGCCATGACGTTCGTTTGGGGGGTTGCGGCGGTGGCGGCTGACGGGCGGCGCTGGGCGCGCGAGGCGCCACTCATGCGTCGCGCGCATGGGTGGCGAGGCGTTACCCCGGCCATGAGGGGCGCCTATCGCCTCAACGCGGGCGCCATCTGGCGCATGCGTGTGCGCAGGGTGAACACGCCGTCGCCGCTGAGGACGCCGCCGCGGGCGAACAGGCGGCCGTGCTGCCAGTTGGAGAGGCCCAGTTCGGGCCGTCCGAAAGCGTATTGCCCGTCCACCCAACGGGTGAAGCCGTCGCCGACGAAGGCCGCGTCCACCGCCTCGTAGAAGCGGGCCTGGGCCTGCGCGTCGTCCGCGATCAGGCAGGCGATGAAGCGGGGACTGTGGCGATTGAAGAGCGCCACGGCCTCGTCCAGGTCGCCTACGATCTTCAAGGAGACCTCGGGGGTCTCGTCCCACTCCCACTCGCGGCCGAGATCGTCCAGCGCAATAGGCTCGGCGCTGGCAAAGCCCGGGGGCAGCCAGGCCTCGTCACCTGCCGCCACGTGAAGACGCGCCCTGCGGCCCAAGGCGTCACCGGCGCGCTCCAGCGCGGCAAGAAACAACGGGACCAGCTCCGCCGCGCGCGCGCGGACGACGCAGCAGACGTTCAGGGTGTTGCACACCTTGCGGTCGAGAGAGGCCTCCACGACCGCGCCGAACCGGGCCGCGTCGGCGCTGTCGTCGGCCACCAGCCAGGCGCCGCCCGTGCCATGCAAACTCACCGGCGTGCCGGCCGACCTCGCCACAGAGCCGAGCTGCGCCACGGCAGGCCCCGATCCGCGCGCCACCGCCAGCGCCAGTCGCGGATCGGCGAACATTGCCCAGCCGGCGGCGCGATCGGCGCTCTCCACCAGCACCGCCGCGCCGGGCGGCAATCCGGCCCCGGCCAGGGCTGGAACAAGGGCGTGGGCGCTGATCGCCCTGGCGGTCTCCAGGGCGTCTCCGCCGATCCGGAACACCACGGTGTTGCCGCCCCGGATCACGCCGGCGGCGTCGGCGAACACGTTGGGCCGGCCCTCGAATACGAATCCCACCACGCCCAGCGGCGCGGTGACCTGCTCGACGCTCCAGCCGTCGTGCTCGATGCGCTCCACCACCCGCCCTCGCCCGGCGCCCGCGTCCCGCCAGCCGCGCAGTCCGGCGATCATCTCGGCGCGCATGGCCGGCGTCGCCGCGAGGCGCCCCACCGGTCGGCCGGCCGCCGCAGCCCGGGCGACGTCCGCCGCGTTCGCGGCCGCGATCGGCGCCCATGCCGCCTCGCCCTCCAGCAGGGCGGCGAACCGGTCGAAGAAGTCGCTGATCGTCGCATCGCTGACGGCCCCGATGGCGGCGAAGGCCTCGGCCGCCCGCCCAACCGCCTCGCTGGCCATCGCCTGTGCGGCCGCCGGTACGTGCAGCAAGGCCCCGGTGTCCCCATCCACCAGCAGCCGGTCGCCCGGCTGGAAGCCGGCCGCGAGCTCGGACGAAACGCGGGTGACCCGGTTCCCACCGTAGAGAACGGCCATGCCGGCGGTCAGACTGTCGAGCGCAGGGTCCATGCCGCGCATCTACCCCGACGCAGCGCTCCTGCCCAAGGCGCCTGTAATTTTTAACAACAGGCTCACCAAGGACACCAAGGCGCGCAGCGCAATCACTTCGAACCGGCGCCGCTGGTATGACGGATCACTTCGTGATCTTGGTGTGCTTGGTGAGCTTGGTGTTGAAATCCCTTCGCCCCGACGACCCAAGCCGCACGCCGCCGGATTGCCTCGCGCGGTGGGGGGCACTAATCGGGCGCTCCGAGCCGCACCGGAGGGACCGACCATGCAGACCCGCGCCGCCGTCGCCTGGAAGGCCGGTGAACCGCTGAGCATCGAGACCGTCGACCTTGCCGGTCCGGGCCCGGGCGAGGTGCTGGTGGAGATCAAGGCCACCGGCATATGCCACACCGACGAGTTCACCCGTTCGGGCGGCGACCCCGAGGGATTGTTCCCGGCCATACTCGGCCACGAGGGGGCGGGCGTCGTGCTGGAGGTGGGGGCGGGCGTCACCACGGTGAAGGCCGGCGACCACGTCATCCCGCTCTACACACCCGAATGCCGGCAGTGCAAATCCTGCCTCTCGCGGCGGACCAACCTGTGCACGGCCATCCGCGCCACCCAGGGCCGCGGGGTGATGCCCGACGGCACGAGCCGGTTCTCGATCGGCGGCGAGACGCTGCACCACTACATGGGCTGCTCGAGCTTCGCCAACCACACGGTTCTGCCCGAGATCGCGGTCGCCAAGGTCCGCGAGGACGCGCCGTTCGACAAGATCTGCTACATCGGCTGCGGCGTCACCACCGGTGTCGGCGCGGCGATCTGGACCGCCAAGGTGTGGCCTGGCGCCAACGTCGCGGTGTTCGGCCTGGGCGGCATCGGCCTCAACGTGCTGCAGGGCGCGCGCATGGCCGGGGCCGACAAGATCATCGGCGTCGATCTCAATCCCGCCCGCCAGGAGATAGCTCGCACGTTCGGCATGACCCATTTCGTCAACCCCGACGAGGTGGGCCGCGACAAGGTGGTGCAGGCGGTGATCGATCTCACCGGCGGCGGGGCCGACTTCTCGTTCGAGTGCATCGGCAATGTCGGAACGATGCGGCAGGCGCTGGAATGCTGCCATCGCGGTTGGGGCGAATCGATCATCATCGGCGTCGCCGGCGCCGGTCAGGAGATCGCCACCCGGCCGTTCCAGCTGGTCACCGGCCGGGTGTGGAGGGGAACCGCGTTCGGCGGCGCGCGCGGTCGCACGGACGTGCCGAAGATCGTCGACTGGTACATGGAGGGCCGCCTCCAGATCGACAGCCTGATCACCCACACCCTCGCCCTCGAAGACATCAACAAGGGCTTCGACCTGATGCATGCCGGCGAGAGCATCCGCTCGGTGGTGGTGTTCTGAGAGGCTAGGGCCGACGCGCGGCTTGCGGGCTATCGCCTATGGCTCACCGGCGCGCCCCTCTGCGCGGCTTCGCTGGTGAGGGCGGCGCAGTCGGCGTTCTTGGCGAGGCCGGGTCCTACGAACGGCAGCACCGCGGCCAGGGGCGCCACGAAGGCGCCCAAGGCGACGGCTATCGCCGCCTGCGGCGCGGCCTTGGCCACGTCGACGCCCACCTTCGGTGATTCCCAGCTCCCCTTGACCAGGATCGGCGCCCCGATGTGCGCCAGGCGGAACTTCTTGGGCCGGCCGGAGAGGCTGAGATCGAGGGTCTCATCGCGCAGATCGACTTCGCCCTTGCCCAGCGCCAGCACCGGCCCGGTGTCGAGCACCATCTGCTGAACGGTCAGAACCCCGTCGCTGGCGCGAAAATCGGCGACGCCGCAGCGGATGGGCGTGTCGCTGTGGTTCCTGGTGACCAGCAGGAAGACGCCGTCGGCGACATTGATACCCAGAAGCTCGGCGAAGGCCTTGCGCATTTCGCCATGCGGAACGACGACGGTCACCTGGCCGTTGGCGTGCGCCGCCGCCGCGCGCACCGAGTCGCCGGCGCCGGTCAGCTTGGCGCGGGCGAAGAGTCCGCCCTCGATGGCTGGCGGCCCGGCGACGCGCTTGACCATGGTCTCCAGCCGGGCGTTGTCTAGCCGCAGGTCGATCGTTGTTACCGGTGTCTTGGCGCGCGCGTTCAGGCGGATCGAGCCGGCCAGGTCGCCCTGCGGCAGATTCACCATCAGCGGGTCGATCGTCAGCAGGCCATGGTCGAGCGCCAGCCGCAGCGACAGCGCGCGGACCGGCAGGCGCCCCGCATCCACGCTCCGCGCCCGATAGACGAGGCGCGCGTCCATGTTGCGCATGCGGTTCGTGTCGAGGCGTGCATCCGGCAACAGGCGGTGCTCGGCCACGAGGCGAGCGGCCATGATTCTCTCGTCGGGGGAGACGGTGTGGCCGGCGATGTGACGCGGGCCGCCGCCCACTACGGCCGCAAGATCGGCCAGGCGCAGCCGGCGCGAGGCGAGGTCGGCGGTCACGAACGGGCGCCCGCTGCTATTGTCGACCGAGAGATCCCCGGAAAGGTCGCTGTCCCCCACCCGGCCGACGATCCGGCGGAAGGCGTAGATAGACCCATCCCGGCCGAACCCTGCGGCAAGGTCGTAGGGCGGCGTATTGGGGAAGGCGAGGCCCGTCAGACCGTAGAGTTGCGAGAAGTCGGGGCCGCTGACGCGCATGCGACCCGACAGGCGGCCGAAATCGAACGGACGGGCGAACTGGCCATCCAGCCAGACCCGCGTCGCGGCCGATTGGATGTGGGCGTCGAATGCGTACGGCCGGGAGGGGTCGACGTGGATGAGTGGGCCGCCCGTCACCAGGGCCACGAAGTTCGCGCCACTGAGCGTACCCTTGCCTTCCAACCTGAACACGCCCCGGCCGGCGCCCGTCAGATATTCCTGGGAGGAGACCGTGCCGGCGAAATGCAGCCGGTGCTTCGCATCGTCGTAGCGCAGGGCGCCGTCGGCGATGATCAGGTGGTCGATAGCCGGCAGGACGAGCGGCTTGGGCTTCGCCCCCGGATGCAACATCCAGTTGGCGCGCCCCTGCGCGTCCCGCATCAGGCGCACGTCCGGCCGATCCGCCTCCACCAGCGGCAGGATGACCTTGCCGCTCAGCAGCGGAAGCAGCTTCACCTGCACTGTGAGCTTCGGCAGCCGCGCCATGGGCCCGGGGCCCACCCACGCGGGCTCGCCGATCACCAGGCCGTTCACGGTCGCGCGCGGCGACCATGACCACGGATGCACCTCCAGGTTGCCGGTGATCGCCACCGGCCGGTTGAGGCGGCCCGAGAGATAGTGCGCGAGCGGGCCACGCAGCCAGTTCCACTGGAACAGCAGCAGGAAGACGACCAGCGCGAGCAGCAAGGCGCCGCCGAGGCCGCCCCACACGCGCGGCGCGGTCCACACGGCGCTCGCGGTCCGAGTTCGTTTCGCGTCCGGCGCGGTGACGGCTTGGTGCAAGGAAATCAACTTTCGAGGTTGGCGGCCTCCTTAAACGCCGCCGACCTGCCGTAACGTTCCGCGTCGACGCCTTACTGGCCGCGTGTCAGACGCAGGAACTCCTGGCGCGTGCGCGGGTCGTCGCGGATCACGCCGGTCAGATGGCTGGTGATCAGGGTGGCCCCGATGGTGTTGACCCCGCGCAGAGTCATGCAGCTGTGTTCGGCTTCGATGACCACGCCCACGCCCTTGGGCTCGAGGATCTGGTCGATGGCGCTGGCGATCTCCGCAGTCAGCTTCTCCTGGATCTGCAGGCGGCGGGCGAACCCTTGCACCACGCGCGCCAGCTTGGAGATGCCGACCACGCGCCGCGTCGGCAGATAGCCGACGTGGGCGCGGCCGATCACGGGCAGCATGTGATGCTCGCAGAAGCTGACCACGCGGATATCACGCAGCACCACCAGTTCGTCATAGCCGCCGACCTCGTCGAACGTGCGCTCGAGGTAGTCGCGCGGGTTGCTCTCATAGCCGGCGAACAGCTCGCGATACGACCTCGCCACCCGCGCCGGCGTTTCGAGCAGGCCTTCGCGGTCGGGATCATCCCCCGCCCACTCGATCAGGACGCGCACGGCGTCTTCGGCCTCTGATTGGGTTACCGGCTTACGGGTCACTCTGGGCGCAATCCTCTTGGCGGGTTCGTCGGGACCAAGTCTCCTGTGGACAAGGCCTCGCGCGCCATGACTTGGGCGCGCACCCCCCTTAAGGTCCAGACCCCAGCCTTTCAATGCGAGCACGACCCACCCATGGCCGACGACGCCTCCAGTCTCGAGACCCTCAACACGTCCGCCCAGGGCAAGCTCAAGAGTCTGATCGAGCGGATCGAACGGCTGGAGGAGGACAAGGCCGCGGTCGCCAACGACCTCAAGGAGGTCTACGCCGAAGCCAAGGGCGAAGGCTTCGACACCAAAATTCTGCGCAAGGTGGTGCGGCTGCGCAAGCAGGACACCGCCAAGCGTCAGGAGGAGGAGGCCTTGATCGACCTCTACCTTTCGGCCATCGGAGGGCTGTGAAGAGATCAGGCTTCGCCGACCACCGCCCAGACATGCGGGCGCGCGCCAAGCGCGTCGCCCTGAACGCGGTGAGACGCGCGCGCCGCGCCGCCCTGTGCGCCGGTGTCGACCTCACGTCCTGGGAGGGCGAGTTCCTCGACTCGGTCGAACAACGCCTCGACACCTTCGGCCGCGCCTTCGGCGATCCCGAGAAGGGGGCGCCCTCGGAAGCGCTCTCCATCCTGCAAAGTGTCAAACTGCGTGAAGTCGGGGCCAAGGCGCGGGGGAAGGAACCCCGAAGAGGACTGTCCGCCTCGAACCCCCGGCGAGCTGGCGCCGATGTCATCAAAGACTGACTGGGCGCGAGACGCCGACTACCTCAGGGACGTCCAATACGCCGGCGCGGGCAACCTCGCCGCGCGGGCGAACATCCACGCGAAGTACGGCCGCGGCGACTGGTTCGCCTGGCTGGCGGCCCAACCGCACTGGCCCGGGACAGGGGACATCCTGGAGATCGGTTGCGGTCCCGGCTGGTTCTGGACCCACGCGCCGCCGTTCGTGGAACGCGGCGTGCGGCTCTGTCTGACGGACCTTTCCGCCGGCATGGTCTCGGACGCTGTAGCAAGGGCTCGGAGCCTGCGGTGGTGGCGTGATGTCGCCGGCGAGGTGGCCGACGCCGCGGCGCTGCCCTTCGCCGATTCCAGTTTCGACGCCGTGCTGGCCAGCCATATGCTCTATCACCTGCCCGACCCTCGTGATGGCCTGGCGCAGATCGCCCGCGTGCTCCGGCAGGGTGGAAGCGCCGTTATCGCCACCAATGGACTGATGAACCTGCACGAGTTGCTGGAGCTGAGCCGCCAGGTGTTCGGAGGTCCGCCCGGCGACGCGGTGAGCGGCGCCTTCGCCTTTGAGAATGGGCAGGCGATGCTCGAGGCGGTTTTCTCGAGGGTGGAACTGCGGCGCTACCCGGACCGGCTCGTATGCACGGACCCGGCCGATGTCTTCGGCTACCTCACGTCGAGCCCGCCCGGCGACGGCGCCTCGGCTGGCGAGCGCGCGGCGTTGCGCGACGCGATCGCAGCGGCCTTCGCGGCCGGTGACGGTGTCTTGACGGTGACGAAGGACGTCGGCGTCTTCCTGTGCGGGGGCGCCGACCTCAACTGACCTCAGGCGGGGCTCGGCGCACGAAACACTGGGTGGGCCCGAGCGGCGAGACGCCCCATTCCATATCCGCAATTCCAAAAGCCCGGCGGTGGATCTCGTCGCCGCACAACACGGCGACAGCCGCGCCCGGCTCGTCCTCGCTCAGCAGACCGTCGAGAACCGCGTCGAAACCAATTCCTACCCCCATTCCCGCGGTGTCGAATGGCGGTGCGGCGTCGCCGTGCGCGAGACTGCCTGAAGCGAGGGGCCCCGCATCAGCGGATCATCGACCGCAAGCGCGGTCGGCCGTTCGATTGCCGCCTCGCGCCTGGTCGCGAGGTCGGCCTCATCGATCGTCATGGTCTCAACCGCCTCTTGCCTGCGTTGTTCAGGCGGTGTCAGCAGCGGCCCAGGCGTCGGCCACGGCGAGCATGTCCCGCCCGCCTTCCAGCCCGACCTTCAAGCATAGCAAACCCGTGGACGTTCGTTCGATGAAGCCCCACTGCCAGATCGGCTTTGGCGCCACGCCCGTCAGCTCGGCGAGGCGTCGGCAGCGGCGGCGGCCAAGCGCCACCGGATCGCCGGCGAGCAGTTCGCCCGACCACTCGCGCATCGGGATGGACAGATCGTAGGCGGGCTCGACGAACACACCGTCGGGGTCCACGAACTTGAACCGCCGCGTCGCCTCGCCCGGAACCAGCAGGGTGTTCCAGGCGTGAGCGTCCCCGTGCGCCAGGACGGCGCTCGCTGGATCGAACCCCTGGCGACGCAGCTCGGCGAAGCGCAGGGCTGTCTCGATAGTGCGTCCCGCGCAGGGCCGACCCAGCGCCCGCCAGGACGTCTCGATGAACGCCGCCAGGCTCGCGGCCTTCTCCGCGCCGTTCGTGAACGCCACGCCCGGCGGCGGCTGCGTCCAGGCCTCCGCCAGGGTCGCACAGATGGTCTCCATCTGGGCGTCTATGGGGAGGCCGAGTTCCGCGAGCCGCGGACCCAGCCGCTCCAGCAGCATCGCCCCGCGCGCCTCGTCATGGCGTAGGAGTTTGGCGTAGCCGCGGCCCCGCGCCGCCGACAGGGTCGCCAGTTCGCCGGCGATCGGCTCGCCTCCCGGCGGCGCGATCTTGAGCACTGCCGGGAGCCCATCCGTCATCGTGACCTCCGCCACGAAGGCCTCGGTGCCGCCGGGCAGCGTCCGCCCCACCGCGATCTCCCAATCCGCCGCCAGTCCGGCGATGATGTCCCCGAGGGCGGCAAGCCACGCCGCGCCGGTCGCGCCGCGCGAGATCGCCTTCAGGCGGACCATCTCGGGAATTTCGATCTCGGCCATACCCGCTCCGTAGCGCCGCGCGCGCGGCGCGTCAGCTTGCGCGCCGCCTCGGCGGCGTGACCGGCGCGGCGCGATGTGGTAAAAAAAGATGTCAGGAGCCGCGCGGTGCGGCGTCCTGGCGCCGCGGCGCCGTTCAGGAGAACTGCAATGCGGACCAAACCCACCCTCGAGCCCGCCGACGCTGCACCGATCGCCAACGCCTGCGCCGACGCCGCACGCGCACTCGGCGTGGCCGTATCGATCGCTGTGGCGGATGAGGCCGGCTTCCTCGTAAGCTTCACGCGGCTCGACGGCGCCAAAGCCCACACCGTCGACCTCGCGCTGCGCAAGGTCCGGACGTCGACGATGCTCGGCCTTCCCACCGCCGTTCTGGAGACCATGGCGCGGGAAGGTCGCCTCCTGAACAACGAGGCGCTGGCGCTCGGCGGGGGCCGACCGGTCACCCACGCCGAACAATGTGCAGGCGCCGTCGGGCTCTCCGGGAGCACGTCCGAGATAGACGATCGGATCACAGCACACGGGCTGGAAGCCTGGGCAACGACGCCCGGCGCGGACCAATCGGGCGATTGTACGGAACCGTTCGCAGTGCAGGGACATAAGGAGTAGGCTTCAGCATGCGCTGCGCCTCTGCTGCCCGCGCCCCGGAAGGAACCACTCCCTTGACATCGCCTGCCGGCCTCGTCGCCCTGGCCACCGCGTCGCCGCCGCACGTGTTCGAGCAGACCGCCGTGGGGGAGGCGGCCCGGCGCCTGTTCGCCCACCGCTATCGCGATTTCGAGCGCCTCTACCCGATCTTCCAGAACACCGGCATCCAGCGCCGCCAGGCGGTGCAACCGATGGAATGGTACTTCGAGCCCCGTTCGTGGCCCGAACGCACCAAGGCCTATCTCGCCGGGGCCGTGGACCTGTTCTGCGAGGCGGCGGTCCTCGCCCTGGCGCGCGCGGGCGTGGCCGCAGCCGAGGTGGACACCATCGTCACCGTCTCGTCCACCGGCATCGCCACGCCCAGCCTGGAGGCCAGGGCGATGGGCCGGATGGGCTTCCGTCCCGACGCATGCCGCGTGCCGGTGTTCGGCCTGGGGTGCGCCGGCGGGGTGACGGGCCTGGCGATCGCGTCGAGGCTGGCTCTGTCACGGCCGGGATCGATCGTCCTGCTGGTCTGCGTCGAGCTGTGCACCCTGGCGCTGCGGCTGGACGAACTCACCAGCGCCAACATGGTCGCCACCGCCCTCTTCGGCGACGGCGCGGCCGCCTGCGTGATCTCCACCGGGGCCAGGGGCCTGTGCGCCATCGAGGCGGCGGGCGAGCACACCTGGCCCGACACGCTCGGCATCATGGGCTGGAATGTCGATCCGGAGGGCTTCGGCGTGATCTTCGACCGCTCCATCCCCTCCTTCGCCGCCGCCAACCTGCGCGAGGCGCTGGACGGCATCCTGGCGCGCATGGGCCTTGGCATGGGCGAGATCGACCGCTTCGTCTGCCACCCCGGCGGCGCCCGCGTGGTCGAGGCCCTGGAGGCGGCGCTGGATCTGGGACAGGGCGCCCTGGACAAGGAACGCGAAGTGCTGGCCGATCACGGCAACATGTCGGCGCCCACCGCCCTTTTCGTCCTGGAGCGGGTGCTGGCCGAGCCGCCGCCACCGCGGATGATGATCAGCGCGCTGGGCCCGGGCTTCACCGCCACCTGCGTGTCCCTCGCCGCGTGAGTCTCTCGATCATCGTCCTGGCGCTGGTCACCCTCCAGCGGCTGGGCGAACTGGCGCTGGCCGCGCGCAACACCGCGCGCCTCAAGGCCCGGGGCGCCGTCGAGGTCGGCGCGGCGCACTACCCGCTGGTTGTGCTGCTCCATGCCGCCTGGCTGATCGGCCTGTGGCTCATCGCCCGGGACCGGCCCGTGAGCCTCGCCTGGCTCGCCGCGTTCGTCATCCTCCAGGGCCTTCGGGTGTGGGTGATCGCGACGCTGGGCGCTCGCTGGACCACGCGCATCATCATCCTGCCGGGCGCGCCCCTGGTGCGCCGCGGCCCCTACCGCTGGATTCCGCACCCCAACTACGCCGTCGTCGTCGCCGAGATCGCCGTCCTCCCCCTGGCGTTCGGCCTCGTCGCCTACGCCGCCGTCTTCTCCATGCTCAACGCCATCGTCCTCACCATCCGCATCCGCGCGGAGAACCAGGCGCTGGGAATCCTCCCTGCCCTTCATGGGGAGGGTCGAGACGAAGTCCGGGGTGGCGTCTGCGACCCTGAGCATGGCCCCAAGAGCCCCACCCGACCCTTCGGGCCTCCCTCCCCATGAAGGGCAGGGAGGTTTGGCGGGGGCGCGGCGAGGGCCTACATGGACGCGATGAATGCCCCCACGCCCTCGCTCGACGCCCCGCCCCGGTGGAGTCTGGATGATCTCTATCGCGGACGCGACGATCCGCGCATCGAGGCCGATCTGGGCGCGGCGGAAGAGGCCATCGCCGCCCTGACGGCCCTGAAGTGCGCCTTCGTCGGCGCGCGCGCCAATCCGGCGCGACTGGGCGACCTCATCGACCAGGGCGTGGGCCATTACGAGGCGGCGACCAACCGCCTGTGGAGCGTCGGCGCCTACGCCTCTCTGGCCACCTCCACCGATCACGACGATCCCGCCTGGGCCCGCTTCGAGGCCGACATCCGCGCCCGTAGCGCCCGCATCGGGGCCGAGAGCCTGTTCTTCACCCTGGAGCTGAACGAACTCACCGACGCGGAGATCGCCGCCGCGTTGCAGGCCGACGCCGGCGCTGCGCGCTGGGCGCCCTGGCTTCGCCGGGTGCGGCTCAGCCGCCCGCATGAGCTCTCGGCCGATCTCGAGCGCCTGCTGGTCGATCGCGCGCCCGCGGTCGCCAACTGGAGCCGCCTCTACGACGACGCCCTGGCCAGGCTCGTCGTGCGCGTCGGCGGCGAGAGGCTCACCTTGTCGGAGGCCCTCAACCGCCTCTCAGATCCTGCGCCGGCGCGACGGCGGGCGGCTGCCAGGGCGCTGGCGCGGGCGTTGGCCGCCCGGGAGGACACGCTCGGCCTGTGCCTCAACACCCTGGCGGTGGAGAAGCAGGTGGAGGACCGCTGGCGTCGCTACGCCACGCCCGCCGCCTCGCGCCACATCGCCAACGAGGTCGATGAAGACGCTGTGGCCGCCCTCGAAGGCGCCGTGGTCGACGCCTACCCCCGCCTCAGCCACCGCTACTATCGGCTCAAGGCCAAGGCGCTCGGCAAGCGCGTGCTCGACCACTGGGATCGCAACGCCCCGCTCACCCAGGCCGCGCCGCGCCGCTACAGCTGGACGCAGGCCCGGGCGCTGGTGCTGGACGCCTTCACCGATCTCGCGCCACGGTTCGCCGACACCGCCCAGCGTTTCTTCGACCGGCCGTGGATCGATGCGGCGCCCAGGGCCGCCAAGCAGTCCGGCGCCTACTCGCATCCGGTGACCGCCGACCGGCACCCCTACGTCTTCCTCAATTTCATGGGCGAGCGGCGCGATGTGCTGACCCTGGCTCATGAACTGGGCCACGCCGTGCACCAGACCCTGGCCGCGCCCAAGGGCACCCTGCTTGCCGACACGCCGCTGACCCTGGCCGAGACCGCCTCGATCTTCGGCGAAGGTCTGGTGTTCGAGCGCCTGCTCGCCGAGGCCAGCGGCGAGGAGCGCCAGGGGCTTCTGGCCGGCAAGATCGAGGACGCCCTCAACACCGTGGTGCGCCAGATCGCCTTCCATCGCTTCGAGACCCGCTATCACGGCGCGCGGGCCGACGCCGAGGTATCCCCCGAGGTCATTGGTAAGATTTGGCTGGAGGTCATGAGCGAGAGCCTCGGGCCCGCCGTGCGGCTCAGCGCCGGCTACGAGCACTATTGGGCCTACGTCAGCCACTTCGTGCACGCGCCGTTCTATGTCTACGCCTACGCTTTCGGGAACCTGCTGGTCGAGGCCCTGATGGAGGCGCGGCGCGCCGATCCGGCCGGCTTCGCGCCGCTCTATGAGGATCTCCTGGCCGCCGGCGGGACGCGCACCTACGTCGAGGCGCTGGCCCCGTTCGGGCTCAATCCCCGCGAGCGCGCCTTCTGGGAGGCCGGGTGCCGGCGGTTGGAGCGGCTGGTGGACGAGTTCGAGGCCCTCGTCTGAGCCCCATGGAGCGTGACCCCGAGCGAGACCGCCTGTCCGGCCGCATGGCCCGCTTCGCCCGCGTCGGCGCGGGCCTCTCCGGCGCGGCGGCCACCTTCGGCGCCAACGCCCTCTTCGCCACGGGCGACGCGGAGGCGCGCAACGCCCGGGCGCTGAAGGAGACACTGGGCCGCCTGAAGGGGCCGCTGATGAAGGTGGCGCAGATGTTCGCCACGGTGCCCGACCTGCTGCCGCCGGAGTTCTCTGCGCAGCTGACCGAACTGCAGACCAACGCGCCCGCCATGGGCCCGGCCTTCGTGCGCCGTCGCATGGCCGCCGAACTGGGGCCGGACTGGCAGTCGCGCTTCGCAGCCTTCGACCTCACGCCGGCCGCCGCCGCCTCCCTCGGGCAGGTGCACCGCGCCACCGGCCTCGACGGCAGCGAGCTGGCGGTGAAGCTGCAGTACCCGGACATGCAGAGCGCCATGGAGAGCGACCTCGGCCAGCTCAGGGTGCTGTTCGGCCTCGGCCGCCAGATGTTCGGCGCCATCGACACCCGCGAGGTGATCACCGAGATCTCCGAGCGCCTGCGCGAGGAGCTGGACTATGTCCACGAGGCGCGGAGCATGAGCCTCTATCGGGCTTTCTTCGCCGATCGCGCCGATATCGCCGTGCCCGCGCCCCGCCCGCAGCTGTCCACCGGCCGACTGCTGACCATGGACTGGCTGGGCGGCCGCGGGCTGCAGAGCTTCAAAGACGCCGACCTCGCCACCCGCAACCGCGTCGCCCGGACCCTGTTCGAGGCCTGGTGGACGCCGCTGATCCACATCGGCGTCATCCACGGCGATCCTCACCTGGGCAACTACAGCTTCACCGATGGCGCCGGGCGCCTCAACCTGCTCGACTTCGGGTGTGTGCGGGTGTTCCCGCCGGCGTTCGTGGGCGGGGTGGTGAAACTGTTCCACGCCATGAGCCGGGGCGACCGCGCCGGCGAGGCCGCCGCCTACCACGCGTGGGGCTTCAAGGATCTCACCGATGATCTGATGGATGTGCTCAGCATCTGGGCGCGGTTCATCTACGGCCCGCTGCTCGACGACCGGGTGCGCACGGTGGCCGACGGCGTCAGCCCCGGCGCCTACGGCCGGCGCGAGGCCTTCCAGGTCAAGCGGGCGCTGGAGGAGAAGGGCCCGGTCACCATTCCGCGCGAATTCGTGTTCATGGACCGCGCCGCCATCGGCCTCGGCTCCGCCTTCCTGCACCTGGGCGCCGAACTCAACTGGCGCCGCCTGTTCGAAGCCTCGCTCGAGGGCTTCTCGGAGGACGCGCTGGCCGAACGGCAAGCGAAGGCGCTGGCGGTGGCTGGGCTCTAGCCTGGCGCGCCACGATCCGAGTGCGCCGACGCTGCGGCGCAGCATGGCGGCTTGCCATTTTTCAAACGCTTGTTAGTCAGGAAGGCGACAGGTGTAATTCGAGGGCGACATGGCCGACGACCAACCCAGCGCGATCGCCGCCGGCCGCCGGCTGGAGGAAGACGAGCCGATCCCGCTCGAACCGGGCCTGCCGCAGGAGATCGCCTCGCCGCTGGCGCCGTTCAAGGGCGGGACGCCGCAGAGCCCGGCCTGGTTCACCGATGCGCTCGCCAACGAACCGGAGCGTGCGTTCGTCACCGTCGAGGGCGCCCGGATCGAGCTTCTGGCGTGGGGCAAGCGCGGGTCGCCGGGCCTGATCTTCGTGCACGGCAACAGCGCCCACGCCGACTGGTGGAGCTTCATTGCGCCGTTTTTCGCCGAGCACTACCGGGTCGCCGCCCTTTCGCTGTCGGGCATGGGCGCCTCCGACTGGCGGGAGAGCTACAGCTTCGAGACCTTCGCCAGCGAGATCCACCAATGCGCGCTGGCGGCCGGGCTCTATGAGGCCCCCGTGAAGCCGGTCTACATCGGCCACTCCTTCGGCGGGGCCCAGGTGTTCAACGCCGCCGCGCGCTACCCCGAGCGCATGCGCGCCTGCATCCTGGTCGACACCGGGTTCGGCGGACCGCCGACGGCCGAGGAACTGGCGCGCATGGAGAAGGAGGACATCGCCGCCGGCGGTTCGCCCGGCCGCTGGCGCGGCCTCTCCCAACGCGCCGGGGCCAACAAGGTCTATCCCACCCTCGAGGCCGCCCTGGCCCGGTTCCGGTTCATGCCCCCGCAGGTCCCCGGCAACCTCTACATCGCCGATTACATCGCCAGGCATTCGCTCAAACGCGCGCCCATGGCCGACGGCTCCGGCGAGGGGTGGACCTGGCGGTTCGATCCGGGGCTGTGGTCCAAGCTCGACCGCAGCGGCATGGTCGCCTTCGACGCCAGCAACGCCGCGCCCCTGGTCCACGTCTATGGCGACCGCTCCGCCATCATCCGCCGCCACGGGCCGGGAGGGCGCGGGCAGGACCACATCCCGGCCTCGACGCCCAAGATCATCATTCCCGACAGCGAACACCACATCATGGTCGACCAGCCCCTCGCCCTGGTCGCCGCCCTGCGCACATTGCTCCTCACCTGGCCGCCGGCCGCGGCTTGAACCCAACTCCTCTCTCCCCTTCATCTAAACTAGTCCCATTCATGGGGAGGGACAGGCCGAGAGGCCAGGGTGGGGCCTGAGGGCCGTGCGCACCCCGGACTTCGTCTCGACCCTCCCCATGAAGGGGAGAGAGGTTTGTACCAAAGGCCGCCGCTTGAGGCTGGCGAGCGGCTAGTGTAGCACCGCTGCGCCCCGTCATTCGCTTCCAGGAAGCCTGCCGCCCATGGCCGAGACTGCCGACGACTATCACCACGGCGACATGGAAGTCGCCGAGCACGTCGCCGCCTACCGCACGTTCGGCACGCTGACCAAATGGGGCGCCCTGTTCATCGGCGTGCTGATCCTGATGCTCACCCTGTGGTTCTGCACCGACGCGGGCTTCGTGGGCGGCCTGTTCACGGGCGTGATCGTGCTCGCCGCCGGCATCTGGTTCCTGCGCGCCAGTCCGTCGCAATAGCGGCGCGTCAGCCCGATGGCACGCTTGGCGGTGACCAAGGAGCGCCACCCGGGCGAGACACGGGTGGCCCTCACTCCGGACGCGATCAGGAAGCTCATA
>Ga0302314_10004940_pt1 | contig 24393 bp, 20 predicted proteins | sample III_Palsa_N2_3_FD_200533 | JGI IMG/M metagenome (GOLD analysis project Ga0302314, IMG submission 200533) | Peat permafrost microbial communities from Stordalen Mire near Abisko, Sweden - III_Palsa_N2_3 | ecosystem: Environmental > Terrestrial > Soil > Palsa > Peat permafrost | place: Sweden... | reverse complement strand
AGCGCCCGCCGGGCCCGGCGGGCCGCGTCCGGTGTCCGCGTGGCGGCCAGCTCGTAGAAGGCGGCGCTGGCGGGCAGGCCGCCGCCTTCGACGGGCAGGCCGCCGAGGGCGACCGCCGCGTCCTCGACCGTGGAGGCGACGTACTCGTCCGGTTCGGGGAAGGCGTGGGCCAGGTGCCAGGCCATGTGCCGCGTATCGGGACGCGGGCCGATGTCCTCCGCCAGGGCGCGATGGACCTCCTGCCGGGCCGACGGCGACGCCGCCCAGTAGACCGCCGACCGGTCGCGGCCGTGACGGAACCGCACGATGTCGCCGAAATCAGCGATCTCGGCCACCGCCGCCGAGGTCGCCGCCGCCTGGACGCCGAGCTGGGCGGCCGCCTGCCGGATGAGCGCCGGGTCCCCGGCGGGCTCGGCCGCCGCGACGAGCAGCAGCCGCCGGGCGGCCGGCGGGAGCGTGTCCAGGTGCCGCCGCAGGGCCGCCGCCGCGGTGTCTCCCGCGGGCACGGCGGGCGGCAGCCCGAAGCCGCCGGCCAGTTCCTCCGGCGACTGCGCGCGGGCCGCCTCAAGCAGCCGCCCGGGATTGCCGCGGGCCTCGGCCAGCATCCGGTCACGGACGCCGGGCTTGACCGGGCCGATGAGCAGGGAGTCAAGCAGCTCCCGGGCGTCGCTGTCGGGCAACGCCGGCACCGCGAGCTCCGGCAGGCAGGCGAAGTCCCGGCCGGGATCCGCCAGGCGCAGGGCGAACACCAGCGCGGCCGGTACCGCCGCCAGCCGGCGGGCCGCGAACGCGAGTGCCGAGGCCGAGGCCGCGTCCAGCCACTGCGCGTCGTCGATCAGGCAGATGACCGGCCGCCCGGCCGCCGCCTGCGCCAGGAGGCTCGCGGTCGCCAGGCCGATCATGAGGCGATCGGGACTGACCGCGGCGTCCCGCAGGCCGAAGGCCGCGCTCAGCGCCTGCTGCTGGGGGCCGGGAAGGAGCCGCGGCTGGTCCGGCAGCGCCGCGCACACGCGCTGCAGGGCGGCGAAATCCCACTCCGTCTCGGCCTCGACGCCGGCCAGACGCACGATCAGGCATCCCCGGGCCCGGGCGGCCAGGTCGTCAAGGAGCGCCGTCTTGCCCACGCCGGCCTCGCCCCGCACCACCAGGGCCGCGCCCCGGCCAGCCCGCACGCTATCGGCCAGCCGGTCGAGGGCCGCGCGCTCCGCCTGGCGGCCGGACAGGCCGACGTCCCGGGTCACGCTCGGATCATGAGTGCCGCTGGAGGGGCAGTGCATGCGTCGGCTCCCGTCTCTGTGGCTGCGCGCTGGCGAGGCTGTGCCTCAGCTTGGAAGCGGGCCGGGCCGGTCAGCATCCGCCAAATGACTCAGGCCGGGCCGAATGAGTGTCGAATATTTGATTGCGGTTTCCGGTGTGATCACACCGGAAACCGCGATCAATTCGAAAAGACGGCACTGTGTAGATGCGGTGTCCCTGTCGGCTGGCTCGGCACTTGTGCGACAGGCCCAATAATGCGGCCGGCAACACCCAGTCTTCTCAGGGCCGCGCCCGGCGGGAGCCGACGGCGGGCAGGGGGCGGGGGCGGGCGCCGACGATGCGCAGCGCCAGGTGCACGTGGTGATCGGCGACCTGCTGGGGCGAGAGGTGGCCGGTGTTCTGGTACCAGCGGGACACGTCGATGCCGAGCGACAGCAGCGAGCCCGTGGTCATGCGGACGTCGGCGATGTCGAACGACCCGTCCAGCTGCCCGGCTTCGACCACCCGCTCGAGTTCGCTGGTGATCTCCCGCCGGAGGCCGTTGATCACCGTGTAGTGCTCGGGGGTCAGCGCCGTGAGCTCGTAGTTGACGGTGCGCGCCCGGGTGTGCCGCTCGGCGTGCCACAGCGTGAAGGCCCGCACGATCGAGACGAGCTTGCCCGCCGGGTCATCCGACCGGGCCGACGCCGCCCGCATGACGGCGAGCACGCCGCGGTGCCCCTCCTCGGTGATGCTGAACAGCAGTTCTTCCTTGGACGGGTAGTAGATGTACACCCCCGCCGGACTCAGGCCCGCGGCGGTGGCGATGTCCCGGGTCGTGGTCCCGTGGAAGCCCTTGGCCGCGAACACCATGACCGCGGCGTTGCGGAGGCGTTCGCGGGCCGGCTCGTCGGCCGCGGGGCCGTCGCCGCTCATCCGGTCTCCGCTGGTGATCTCATTGTTCCTTGTGTGCTTAGCGAGCCCGGTACTTGGCCAGCTCGCGCTTGGCCAGGGAGTTCTTGTGCGCCTCGTCGGGGCCGTCGGCCAGGCGGAGCGTGCGGGCGGACGCGTACCAACGGGCCAGCGGGAAGTCCTGGCTGACCCCGGCCGCGCCGTGGGCCTGGATCGCCTTGTCGAGTATCCACTCGACCGTAGCCGGCGTCGCCACCTTGATCGCCTGGACCTCGGTGTGGGCGCCCTGGTTCCCGACGGTGTCCATCAGCCAGGCCGTCTTCAGGATCAGCAGGCGGAGCTGCTCGATCCGCACCCGGGACTCGGCGATCCAGTCGCGGACGACGCCCTGGTCCGCTAGGGGCCTGCCGAAGGCGACCCGGCTGAGCGCCCGCCGGCACATGAGCTCGAGTGCCCGCTCGGCCAGCCCGACGAGCCGCATGCAGTGATGGATGCGGCCGGGCCCGAGCCGGGCCTGGGCGATGGCGAACCCCTCGCCTTCGCCGGCGATCAGGTTGGACGCCGGGACCCGGACGTCGCGGAACGCCAGCTCGGCGTGACCCCCGTGACCGGCGTCGTCGTAGCCGAACACGGTCATTCCCCGCCTGATCTCCAGGCCCGGCGTGTCCCGCGGGACCAGGATCTGGCTCTGCTGCCGGTGGCGGGGGGCGTCCGGGTCGGTCTTGCCGGGCGTACTGCAGGTTGGTCAGGCCCGCGCCGTACTCGCCGGGCAGGAAGAGGTTCCACAGGCCTTGGGCCTTCGCCTCGCGCTGGAGCTCCCTGACGATCGGCGGGCGGCTCCACCCGCCGGCGGACGGCTTGTCGGCGAGGGCCGACTCGGCCGGGTAGACGTGCTGCTCCATGAACGCGAGGAGCTGGTCACGCAGGTCGGTGGTGCGCTGGTCGAATGAGAAATCCACGGCTCTCCTCGGGGTGAGTCAGTCGGTGAGCGCGGCCAGCCCGGCCTCGATGAGCCACGGCACCCGGGCGCCGACGCCCGCGAAGCCGTCGCCGACGGTCTGGCCGGCCAGGTAGCGGAAGTGGATGCCCTCGGCGATCGCGGCGATCTTGAAGAACGCCAGGCCGAGGTAGAAGCCGAAGTCGTCGACCGAGCGGCCGGTCAGGCGGGCGTACTCCTCGATGAGGCCGGCGGGCGACGGGAATCCGTCGGCGCTGGCCGCGCTGTCCTTGTTTCCGTACGGGCTCCGCGTCGCCTCCCGCGCGTACGCGGCCAGCACGGCGACGTCGATGAGCGGGTCGCCGAGCGTCGACATCTCCCAGTCGAGTACCGCTGCGACCTGATCGCCGGCATCGACCAGCAGGTTGTCAAGACGGTAGTCACCGTGGACGATCGCGGTCTTGGACTCTTCCGGCACCGACTCGGCCAGCCGCCGGTGCAGCTCGTCGAGGCCGGGCAGGTCCCGGCTGTGCGACTGGTCGAGCTGGCGCCGCCACCGGGCCACCTGACGGCGCAGGTACCCGTCCGCCCGGCCGAAGTCTCCGAGCCCGGCCGGCTCCGGGTCGATGGCGTGCAGGCTGACCAGGGTGACGAGCATCCGCCGGCAGATCCGCCGCACCCGCTCGGCGCCGAGGCGCTCGAGTTCGGCGCGCTGCCGGAAGGCGGTGCCGGCGACTTTGTCCATCACGAAGAACGGTGCGCCGATCACCTCCGGGTCGGCGCACAGCAGGTGCGCGTGCGGAACCGGGACGGCGGTGCCCGCGAGCGCGGTGATGACCCGGTACTCGCGGGCCATGTCATGGGCGGTCGCGAGCACGTGGCCGAGCGGCGGCCGGCGGACGATCAGCTCCCGGCCGTCGGCGTCCCTGACGTCGTAGGTCAGGTTGGAGTGCCCGCCGGTGATCAGGGCCGCGTCGAGCGGGCCGCGGGCCAGCCCGGGCGCCGCCGCCGCGAGGAAGACCGCGAGGGCGCCCACGTCCAGGCCGGGCGGCGATCCGCGGCTGGCCAGCGCCGGGTCGGCTGTCATCCGAGCAGCCCGATGGTCTCCGCGACGCAGGCCGGCTTGGGTTCTCCCTCGACCTCGTAGACCTGGGCCATGAGCACCGGAATCAGCGACAGGGTCAGGTAGCCGTGCGCGACGGTCGCGCCGAACGGCCCGGCGGCCGCGCGGGCGGGGTCGACGTGGATCCACTGGTGGTCGCCGGTGGCCTCGGCGAACTTGTCGATCCGGGCCTGGTCGACCAGCAGCCAGTCGCTGTAGCCGAGATGCCGGCCGACCCAGGCGGCCAGTTCGCCGGTGCCCGCGAGGCGCAACGGGCGCGACTCGCTCATGCCTTCGGGCCTCCGGCGACGTACACGACCTGCCCGGATACGAACGACGCCTCGTCGCGGACGAAGTAGGAGACCAGGCCGGCCACGTCTTCCGGCCGGCCGGGCCGGCGGACCGGGATCTCCGCGGCCCGCTCGGCGCTGAACTCCTCGAAGGAGCGGCCGAGCCGCTCGGCGGTGGCCCGGGTCATCTCCGTCTGGATGAAGCCGGGGGCGATGGCGTTGACGGTGACGCCGAACCGGCCGAGCTCGATCGCCAGGGTCTTGGTCAGGCCCTGGATCCCGGCCTTGGCCGCCGCGTAGTTGGCCTGCCCGCGGTTGCCGAGGGCGGACGTGCTCGACAGGTTGACGATGCGGCCCCACTCGGCGGCCACCATGAACTTCTGCACCGCGCGGGACATGAGGAAGGCCCCGCGCAGGTGAACGCTGATCACCGAGTCCCAGTCGTCTTCGGTCATCTTGAACAGCAGGTTGTCGCGGGTAATGCCGGCGTTGTTGACCAGCACCGTCGGGTGGCCGAGGGCGGACGCGACCTTCTCGACGGCGGCCGCCGCCTCCGGCGCCGAGCCGACGTCGGCCCCGACGGCCAGGGCCGTCCCGCCGCTCCCGGTGATCGCCTTCACGGTGTCGCCGCAGCTTTCCTCGGTGAGGTCGAGCACGCCGACCGCCCATCCGTCGGCCGCGAGGCGCGTCGCGACCGCGGCGCCGATGCCGCGGCCGGCTCCGGTGACGATGGCCACTTTGGGCGAAGGCGATGCGGTGGTCATGAGGGCCTCCTCTGTTCTTCCGGGATCTGTTCTTCCGGGATCTGTGCTTCCGGGATCGTCGGTGATTCCGGCCTGGTCGCTGACGGTGTCCCGCGCGCCGCGTTCCTAAGCGTTTGCTTATGGATCTTGCCGGTCGGGCCCTTGGGCAGGGCCGCCACGACGTGCACCTCGCGCGGGTACTTGTAGGCGGCGATCCGCTCCTTCACCCAGGACCTGACGTCCTCGGCGGTCTGGCCGGCCTCGGGGCGCAAGACGATATAGGCCGCGATCTCCTCGCCGAGCCGGGGGTCGGGGCGGCCGACCACGGCGGCCTCGAGCACCGCCGGGTGCCGGTACAGGAGCTCCTCGACCTCCCGGGGATACACGTTGAAGCCGCCCCGGATGATCAGGTCCTTCTTGCGGTCGACGACGAACACGAACCCGTCGTCGTCGACGTAGCCGAGGTCGCCGGTGTGGAACCAGCCGTTACGGAGAGCCTCGGCGGTCTCCTCCGGCCGCTTGTAATAGCCCTTGGTGATGTTGTGCCCGCGGAGCGCGATCTCGCCGATGTGCCCAGGGCCCGGCGGGAGCGGCTGGTCATCGGGATCGACGATGCGCAGCTCGATGCCCCACAGCGGCTTGCCGATCGACTCGAACTTGCGGCTCGCGGCGCCCGGGTTGACGGTCACGGTCGACGCCGATTCCGAGAGCCCGTACCCCTCCAGGACGGTGATCTTGTACTTGGCCTCGAAGCGCCGCAGGACGCTGACCGGGATGGCGGCTCCCCCGGAGCTGCCGATCCGCAGGCTCCCCAGGTCACGGCCAGCGATATCAGCCTCGGCGAGCTCGTGGTACATGGTCGGCACCCCGGCCATGATGGTGACCCGGTCGCGCTCGATCGCGTCGAGAACGGCCTCGGCCGAGAAGCGCTCGAGCAGCGCGACGGTCCGCCCGTAGCGGGTCGCGCCGTTGAGAATGCTGGACAGCCCGTAGACGTGGAACAGCGGCAGCACCGCCAGGGAGATGTCGTCCGGCAGCGTGCCGAACGTCTGGCCGCCGAGCGTGCACGTCATGTAGAGCTGGAAGTGGGACAGCTCGGCGCCCTTGGGGCGGCCGGTGGTCCCGCTGGTGTACAGGATGACGGCCGTGTCGTCGGCGGCGCCGGGATGGATGTCGGGATCGGCGTCGGCCGTCAGCAGCGCGGCGAACGGGGTGCCCGCCGGGCCGGAGTCCGCGTCCGGGCCCGGTCCCCCCGCGGTCGCGGGGGTCACGATGACCGATTCGATCCCCGGCAGCCCGGTCAGGGCCGCGGCCGCCTCGGCCGAGCCCGCGTGGATCAGCATCACCGAGTCGGAGTCGCTCAGGTGGTAGCGGAGCTCGTCCCGCTTCAGCAGCGGGTTGACCGGGACCATGGTCAGCCCCGCCTTGAGTATGCCGAAGTAGGCCAGCACGAATTCCGGGACGTTCGGCAGCTGAACCGCGACCTTCGCCCCGGCCGGGAGGCGGCGGCCGCGCAGCGACGCGGCGACCCGGCTGCTGAGCTCGTCGGCCTCGCCGTAGCTCAGGCGGCCGCCGGCGTAGCGGAGGAAGTCCTTACCGGGAAACGACCGCGCCGATTCCCTGAGCATGATCGCCAGGTTGAAGCTCATACACCGACTCTCGCGGGCCTATGGCCCTAAGCAAGCGCTTAGACCTGGCTACTGTAAGCCCGCCGCCGGCTTCCAGCCAAGCCCCGGGGCGATGAACTCGACGACGTTGTCCAGCAGCTCCTTGTTCTCGGCCAGGGTGAAGTTCGGCGGAAGCCAGATCATCAGCTCGTCGGCGAGCTGGAGGGCGTCGTCGGCCGTGGCCCGGTCCAGCACGTAGCCCGGGTCACCGTGGTAGATCGGGCACAGCTGCACGTTGCGGAGCTGGTCTTCCTCGCGCCGCAGCGTGCGCTGGAACAGGCCCGGCTCCTGGGCGCCCGCCGGACGGGGCCCGGCCGGTCCCTCGGCCTGGCGGATGGCGTCGAAGGCGGCGTAGAGCTCGCGCTGCCGCTGGTTGACCGCGGGCATGAACAGCCGGCTGACGCAGACCCGGGGCGGGCGCGGTAGCTCCCACGCCGCGAGGTAGGCCTCGATGGTGTCGCGCTGGGCCTCCTCGAACGTGTCGGCGGTCGGGTTGAGGTTCAGCGTGGACTGCAGCAGGCCGAGGCCGATCTTCGCGGTCGTCACGGCACTGGGGGCCGACCCGGCGCCGTACCAGAGCCGGTCGCCGAGCTCCGGTGCGCGCGGCCGGATGATCAGCTCGGGCGGCTCGTCCTTGATCAGCTCGGGTGACCGGAACTCGACCGGCTTGCCCGCGATGGCGTCGCGGAACACCCGGATGCGGTGCTGCGTCTCGTCGCGGTACTCACGGTCCCGCGCCCCGAACACCGCCTCGAAGCCGGGCATCCCTCCGGCCAGGCCGAGCTCGAGCCGGCCACCGGACAGCAGGTCGGCGGTCGACGCGTCCTCGGCGAACCGGACCGGGTCCTCGTAGCGGATCGACACGATCCCCGTCCCCAGCCGGATCCGCTCGGTCCGCTGCGAGACGGCGGCCAGCAGCGTGATCGGGGAGGCCAGGTAGTTGTCGAAGTGCCGCTGCCTGACCCAGCCGGTGTCGAAGCCAATCGACTCGGCGTACTCGAAGGTCGCGATCGCCTCTTCCAGGCCCCGGCGGGCGCCGCCGGCCTCGGAGGTGAAGGGGACGTTGGTGAGGAACCCCAGCCTGAGGCGTCCCTCGCGTTGTGCCCGCACATGCTCGTTCATTACCTATAAAATTAGTAGGAAATAGGGGAACGGTCCAACGCCGATCTCGAATCGGATCCGATCACGCCCCCTGATCGGTCGGCGGCGAGACTGGGTGCTGTCGGGCGGGCGGTGTAGTCGGAGCAACGGCCCGTTCACCATAATGATGGTGAATGTGGGGCGACGAGGGGACGTGCGCATGACGACCGCGGGATTCACGCCGGAGACCGCCGGGGCGGTCGCTCTCGCCCGTCAGCATGCGGCCGGCGACCTGCTGCGCCGCACCGCCCTGCGCTACCCGGGCAAGCTGGCGGTCGTCGCCGGGCCGCGCCGGGTGAGCTTCGCCGAGTTCGACACCGCCGTGAACCGCTGCGCGAACGCCATCGCCGCCGGAGGCGTGGGCAAGGGCGACCGGGTCGCGCTGCTCAGCCACAACTGCTGGCAGTACGCGGTGCTGGCGTACGCGACCGCCCGGCTCGGCGCGGTGCTCGTGCCGGTGAACTTCATGCTCGGGCCGGACGAGATCGCCTACATACTCGGGCACTCCGGCGCGACCGCCATGATCGCCGAGGACGCGCTGGCCGGGACGGCGGAGAAGGCCCTCGCGCGCGCGGGCCTGACCGACGGGCTGCGCGGCTGGATCGGGCTGTCCGGCGGCGCGCCCGGCGGCGCGGCCGCGGCCGCGCCCGGCCCGGGCTGGCAGGACGTCGACGCCTGGATCGACGGCCCGGGCGACGCCGCCCCGCCCGCGGTAGCGGTAGGGGACGACGACCCGATCCGGCTGATGTACACCTCCGGCACCGAAGCCCGGCCCAAGGGCGTGATGCTGTCGTCGCGCTCGCTGATCGCCCAGTACGTCTCGTGCGCGATCGACGGCGGCATGGCCCACGACGACGTCGAGGTGCACAGCCTGCCGATGTACCACTGCGCCCAGCTCGACTGCTTCTTCTCGGTCGACGTCTACCTCGGCGCGACCAGCGTCATCCTGCCCGGCCCCGACCCGGCGGCCCTCCTCGCGACCATCGAGCGCGAGCGGGCGACCAAGCTGTTCGCCCCGCCGACCGTGTGGATCTCGCTGCTGCGCCACCCCGACTTCGACACCCGCGACCTGTCCAGCCTGCGCAAGGGCTACTACGGCGCCGCCCCGATGCCGGTGGAGATCTTGCGCGAGCTGTCGCGGCGGCTGCCGGACATGGCGACCTGGAACTTCTACGGCCAGACCGAGATGTCGCCGCTGGCCACGATCTTGCGGCCGCACGAGCAGCTGCCGCACGCCGGCAGCGCCGGCCGGGCCGCGCTGAACGTGGAGACGCGGGTGGTCGACGACCGCGACGAGCCGGTCGCCGCGGGTGAGGTCGGCGAGATCGTCCACCGCAGCCCGCACGCCGCGCTCGGGTACTACAACGACGAGGAGAAGACGGCCGAGGCCTTCCGCGGCGGGTGGTTCCACTCAGGTGACCTGGGGCGGATCGACTCCGACGGGTACCTGAGCGTGGTCGACCGGAAGAAGGACATGATCAAGACCGGCGGCGAGAACGTCTCGAGCCGCGAGGTGGAGGAGGCCCTCTACGCCCTCGACGGGGTGGCCGAGGTCGCCGTGTTCGGTGTCACCCACCCGCACTGGATCGAGGCGGTGACGGCGGTGATCGTCCCCCGGGCGGGAGCGTCGCTGACCGAGGACCAGGTGATGGCGCACGCCCGGGCCGTGCTGGCCGGGTACAAGCGGCCTAAGTACGTCATCTTCGCCGCGGCGCTGCCGAAGAACCCCAGCGGCAAGATCCTCAAGAAGGACCTGCGGGCCGAGCACGCCGGGCTGGCGGCGGGAGAGTAAGCGGGGTCAGTCGGCGATCGCGGGCACGTACACCGCGCCGGCGCCGGGCTCGGTGCCGGCGCCCCGGGCGCGCAGGCCCGCGGTGACCCGGAGCGCCCGGCGCGGCGGCACGAATTCGGCCACGTCGGCGGGCGGGACGAACCGCCACTCGTCGAGTTCCGATTCCTGGAGCACGATCACCGACGGGTCGGCCAGCACTCCGCCGTCGAAGATGAACGCGACGGCCGGCCGGGGCTGGTTGCCCTCGGGCGCGACCCAGTCCACGGCCAGCAGCGGGCCGACCTCGATGGACAGGCCGATCTCTTCCAGCACCTCCCGGGCGCAGCCGGCGTGCGGCGGCTCGCCCTCCTCGAGGATGCCGCCGGGCAGGTTCCAATGGTCGCGGTAGTTGGGCTTGACCAGGAGCACGTCACCGGAGACCGAGGTGATCAGGGCCGCGGCCGAGCCGAACATGGTGGGCAGCGACTTGAACCACGCCGCCTCGTCGAGGAAGGTCACGCTGGGAGACACGGCTCAAGGCTAGCCGCCGCCTGGTGCGGCCTCCCGGGCCGGCCTCCGGGGGCCGCCCTCGGGGGCCGCGTCAGGCCGGGAGCTTCACGCCGGTCAGGGTGGCGAGCGCGCTGGTCAGCTCGTCCTGGAACTCGGGCGAGCGCGCCGCCGGGTGCGCCTCGCCTGGCCGCTGGTGGAAGAAGTACGCGCCGCTGACGGCGGCGGCCGGCTCGTCGCTGACCGCGAGCCAGGCCTGGGTCACGGCCCCCGCGGCCAGGTCGTCGGGGGCGCCGGGACCGCCCATCTTGGTCGGCACCCAGCCGGGCGTGACCGCGTTGCTGAGCACGTCCGGCCAGCGCCGGGCGATCGCGAACGCGAGCGCGACGTCGAACAGCTTGCTGTCGGAATAGGCCTGGAAGCTGTCCCAGGGGCGCCGCTCCCAGTCCAGGTCGGCCAGGCTCGGGGTGCCGCCGCTGTGCAGGCCGCTGCTCAGGTAGACCAGCCGGGCCGGGCGCTCGATGAGCGCCGTGAGCAGGTACGGGGCGAGCACGTTGACGGTCAGCAGCTGCTCGTGCCCGTCGGCGGTGACGGCCCGGTCCCGCTCCCGGTAGCCGAGCGCGGCGTTGTGGATCACGGCGTCGAGCCGGCCGAGCGCGTTGACCTGGTCGGCGACCGACCGGGTCGCGGCCGCGCTGGCGAGGTCGCCGACGACGACGCCGGCGATCCCGGGTGCCTGGCGCCTGAGGTCGGCCGCCCGGCTGTCGCTTCGCGCGTGCCCGATCACCTCGTTGCCCTGGCCGATGAGCAGCGTCGCGGCGGCCAGCCCCAGGCCGTCGCTTGATCCGGTGATGAGCACCCGAGACACGATGAGACCCCTTCCGCAGCGATCGGCAACCCGACGGTACCAACTGGACGCGGTCGGCGTGATCACGAAGGATTTGTCACCGCATAGCGTGCCTTCCCTACGTGATCATGAGCGCCGACGGTCAGAGGGCCGGTACCGGGCCGACCGGCCCGGTGACCGGGAGCACGACGAGGCAGGGGACGTGCACTGGGGCCGACGGGTCCAGGGCGTTGAGCATGTCGGCCAGGGCGATCGGGTCGGCGGCTATCTCCAGGTGGTCGCTGCCGTCCAGGGCGCACTGGTTCTGCACGGTGATGTTGGTGACGTTGGCCGCGGCCGGGAGGAACGCGTTGGTGTAGGGCGTGACGATCTCGTCGTCCTTGCTCTCGATCACGGTGTAGCGCACGCCGGCGACGGTGGGGATGGCGTTGAGCTGGGCGAGGAACGACGATCCTTCCTCCTGCTCCACGCAGGCCGCGCAGACCGAGCTCAGCGTCCCGTTGAGCTCGCTGGTCACGCCGAGCAGGCTGGCGAGCTCGGTGAGCCCGTCGAGCGTGGTGCCGTAGGTGGACGGCGCCAGGGCCACGAAGTCATTGACCTTGCTCGCCCCGCCGAGGAAGTTGAGGTAGTAGCGGGGCATCATGCCGCCCTGGGAGTGGCCGACGAGGTCGACCTTGGACGCCCCGGTCGCGGCGAGCACCGTGCCCACGAACGTCGCCAGCTGGGCCGCGGAGGCGGCGATGTCGCCGATGCCCTGGATCGGCGAGGTGGACGACGTCCCGCCGTAGTTGAAGGCGTAGACGCAGTAGCCGTTGTCGGCCAGCAGCGGGGAGGCCGCCTGCCAGTTGTCGTCCATGTTCGCGAACGTGCCGTGGACGAGGATCACCGGGTCGGGGTGGGCCGCGGTGAGCTGGCAGGACCAGTTGTTGGCGCCGGGCGGCGGCGTGTCCGGGGCCAGGGCGGTGGCGGTCGCGCCGGCGATGAAGTCGTAGTTCACCGGCAGGCTGGTGGCCGCCCGGGCGGGGACGGCGACGACCGACGCGAGCGTGACGGCCGCCGCCGTGGCCGCGGCGGCGAAGGCCGCGCGGCGAAGCCGGCGCGGACCAGGCGATGAGGGCACGGGCCCCTCCTTCTGATAGGCGGGTAACTGCCCACTCAGTAGAGATCCGGGTCCGCGGCGTGTCTGCTCACCCCGGTGAGCGAGTTCGGCCGCCGATTATCATTTACTGACAAAAACCGCCACGTGACAGCTTCGTTACTGGCGAGTAACGTCTGGGGCGTGGAGCGGTACACCGAGGTACTTCCCGCCGGATGGCCGGCCGTCGCCGGCGGAGCGGCGGGCTGGCTGGTGCTCGCGCTCGACTCCCTCGCCGACGACATCGGCGCCGCGATCATGCGCGAGGTCGACGAGTACGCCCAGCCCGGCGACGACGAGGCCGCCCGGGCGGTGCGCCGGGTGGCCCACGACGCCGTCGCGGGATTCGCCGCCCGGGTCACCCGGCCCGTGGCTACCGCGGGCGTGGCTTTCGCGGGCCCGGCTTCAGCGGACGCGGCCGCCATGTTCCACGACCTCGGGCGGCTGCTGGCGGCGGAGGGGCGCAGCCTCGGCGCGCTCAACGCCGCGCTGCGCGTCGGTGCCCGCGTCACCTGGCAGCGCCTGCAGGAGGAGGCCCGGCGGGGCAACGGGAACCCCGAGGCCTTCGCCCGCATCGGGGAGGCGGTCTTCTGGTACATGGACGAGCTCGGCGCGTCCTGCGCGGCCGGCTACGCGGAGTCCCGGGCCGAGCTGGCCGGGGACATCGGCCAGCTGCGGCGGCACCTGCTCGACTCGCTCACCGCGACCCCGCCCGCGCCGGCCCGGGCGATCGCGAGCCTGGCCCAGGCGGCCGGCTGGCCGCTGCCCCGCCGGGTGGCGGCGGTCGCGCTCATCCCCCTGGCCGGGAGCCGGCCGGGGCCGCTGCCGCCCGACGTCCTGGCCGACTTGGGCCGCCGCGATCCCCGCATGCTCATCGCCGACCCGGACGGGCCCGGGCGGCGGCGGCAGCTGACGACCATCCTGCACGGGGTGCTGACGTCGGCCGGTCCCCCAGGTACCCGGGCCCTCACCCGCCCCGGCCCCGGCGCCGGCGCCGGCGCCGGCCATGATCCCCGTCCTGGTCCTAGTCCGCTGGCTGCCGTCGGGCCCTCGGTGCCGCTGGCCGGGGCGGCCGACTCGCTGCGCTGGGCGGGCCAGGCGCTTACCCTGGCCCGGCGCGGCCTCGTCCGGACCGACGCCGGGGCCGGGGTCATCTGGTGCGAGGACCATCTGCCCACGCTCGTCCTGCTGGCCGACGCCGCCCTGGCCGCCACGCTCAGCCGGGAAGCGCTCGCGCCCCTGCGCTCACTGCCCGCCGGCCCGGCCGACCGGCTGGCGGGCACGCTGCTCGCCTGGCTGGAGAGCGCCAATGACGCCAACGTCGCCGCCCGCCGGCTGCACGTCCATCCGCAGACGATCAGGTACCGGCTGCGGCAGGTCTCCGAGCTGTTCGGTGACACGCTGACCGACCCAGACGCGCGGTTCCGGCTGCTGCTCGCCCTGCGGGCGCAGTCGCTGCTGGGATCGGTCGAAGCCACGGCCCGTTCATCATGATGAATTTCTTTCGTGGCGTCCCTGACGAAAAAGTGTCCGAGATGCGGGCAACGTGTGGGACGAGGGAGCGCTTCCCGCTAGCTGACCGGCGCCTCGGCCGCGAGCTGGCCGACCGGGGCGGCGCTCTCGAGCGGCACCGGCCGGGGCGGCCGTGCCCGGCGGTAGCGCCGGGCGAGGGCGGCGCCGCCGATCGCGGCGGCGAAGCAGGACGCGCCGCCGACCGCCAGGCCGACGCGCGGGTCGGTCAGGGCGATGATCGCGCCGATCGCCGGGCCGCCGACCGGCGTCGTTCCCTGGAACGCGACCTGCCACAGCGAGATCACCCGCCCGCGCATGCCCGGCTCGGCGCTGAGCTGGATGGTGGAGTTGCCGATCGCGATGAAGGAGACGCTCGCCCAGCCCACGAACAGCAGCGCGGCGTAGGCGAGACCGAGGAAGGGCGCGAAAGCGCAGACCAGGATGGCCGCGCCGAAGCCGACCGAGGCGAGCATCATCGGGCGCAGCCCGGTCCTCCCCCGCGCGGCGGTGAACAGGCCGCCGATGACCGCGCCGACGCCCATGGCCGCGGTCATGAAGCCGTACGCCTCGGCGCCGCCGTGGAAGGTCCGCTCGGCCAGGACCGGAAGCGAGACGCTGAACTCATAGGCGAACAGCCCGACCAGGCCCATCATCGCGAGCGGGATGGCGATCGTCGGCGTGCGGGCCGCGTACCGCAGGCCCTCGCGCAGCTGCCCCTTGGCCCGGGCGACCGGCGGGCTCGGCCGCAGGGCGGAGCGGTCCATGATCAGCAGGGAGGTCACGACGGCGGCGAAGCTGGCCGCGTTCAGCAAGAAGCAGGTCCCGATGCCGACCGTGGCGATGAGGATGCCGCCGATCGCGGGCCCGACCGCGCGGGCGGCGTTCACCGTCACCGAGTTCAGCGTGATGGCGTTGCGCAGCTCCTCCCGGCCGACCATTTCCCGGACGAAGGACTGCCGCGCGGAGTTCTCGAACGCGTTGTTCAGGCCGAGGATCACGGCCAGCACGCAGATCTCCCAGAAGCGGGGCGAGCCGAACACGACCAGCAGCCCGAGGGCCAGGGCCTGGAACCCCATGACGATCTGCAGCACGACCATGAGCCGGCGCTTGTCCACCCGGTCGGCGATGACGCCGCCGTAGGGGCCGAGGAGCAGGACCGGCAGCGCCTGCAGGGCCACGGCCAGGCCGAGGTCGGCGCTTGAATGGGTGAGCGTCAGCACCAGCCAGGACTGCGCCGTCATCTGCATCCAGGTGCCGATCATGGAGATCGACTGGCCGGTGAAGTACAGGCGGTAATTCGGGATTTTCAGGGAGGAAAAAGTCTTTTTGGAGAACGAACCGGGCTTACTCTTCACACGCCCATCCCTGTAGCGGCCGCTTAAATACTTGTTTAGCGCAACAAACTATAGTCCACCGCTGTTCCCCGGACCGGGGTGGACGGCCGGCCTCGGGTGATCCGGCGCCCTGGAGGGTAGTGTCTGCCGAAGGACAACAGAGCCAGCAGGAGGCGGCGACGTGGAGGACTTTTCCGACGGCACCCGGCGGGACCAAGCGGCGTTCATGGCCGCGCGCATCCCCTCGTTCACCCATTTCCTCTCCACGTACGACCCCAGCCTGCTCCCGCTGGCCGACCTCGGCCCGCTGGCCGGGTCGGCCACAGCGGCCGACGTGATCAAGAACCTGCCCCACGCGACGACGATCGTCGCCGTCGCCTGCGAGGGCGGCGTGGTCATGGCGGGCGACCGGCGGGCGACCGCGGGCAACATGATCTCCAAGCGGGACGTGGACAAGGTGTTCCGGGCCGACGAGTACTCGGCCATCGCGTTCGCGGGCACCCTGGCGCTGGCCCTCGAGCTCATCCGGCTGTTCGGCGTCGAGCTCGAGCACTACGAGAAGATGGAGGGCCGCGCCCTGTCCCTCGAGGGCAAGGCCAACCGCCTGGCCAAGATGATCCGCGACAACCTGGGGGCCGCGATGCAGGGCCTGGCGGTGATCCCGCTGTTCGTCGGCTACGACGAGAGGACCTCGTCCGGGCGGATCTTCAGCTACGACGTCGCGGGCGGCCCGTACGAGGAGCACCGCTTCCACTCGATCGGCTCAGGCTCGGTCTTCGCCAAGTCCGCGCTCAAGAAGTACTACTCCGACGGCATGTCCGTCTCCGACGCGGCGCTCGCCTGCGTGCAGTCCCTGTACGACGCGGCCGACGACGACTCGGCCACCGGCGGCCCCGACCTGGCCCGCCAGATCTTCCCGGTGATCGTGACCGTCACCGAAGACGGCTTCAGCCAGCTCTCGGACAGCGAGGCCGCCGACTACGCCCACCAGGTCGTGGACGGCCGGATGATCGCGCCCGACGGGCCCTCGTCCGCGCTGCGCTCGGTCAGCTAGCCAGCCAGGCGACATCCTGGGGGAAAATGTCGGGTCTTGCGGGTAAAGCGACGGCTAAGTTAGCGTCCGGTCAATGTCGAGGAAACGCATTGCCGCGGCGCTGGAGAACCCGGACATCATCGCGATCGACCAGAGCGGGTCACAGCCGGCCACGGCCGTGACCAGCGCGAGCGGGAACATGGAGGCGGTATTCAAGAGCGCCGACGGCGGCACGGCGGTCCTGTTCGCGAACCTGGGCACCGGCACGGGCACCGGGACCTTCACCCTGTCCCAGCTCGGGATCAGCGCGTCCGAGGCGAGCGGCTACAACGTCTGGAAGAACACGACCACGACCTTCAGCGGCGTTTCCGTCACGCTCGCGGCCGGGCAGACGGAAACGCTCGTGGTCACGCCCGTGAGCTAATTGCCCGGGCGGCACACGTGTCACGGTAAGCAACCATCAGACGTCCGCGATGATCAACTGCTCGGCGAGGCATCCGCTGGAACGCCGCGGAATATTTGGGTGCCCCAAGCACTTGTCATGTACAAGTAACCTGGACGCGAGCTAAGGGGATGACCGGCGATGGCCGACAGCACGACCGCGACATCGCTCCCGGCCCCCGCCGAGGCCAGGCCTGTGCGGTCTCCGGGCGGCCGCCGGGAGGCCACGACCCAGGTGACGGAAACGTTCATCGATCTGCAGCGCACGGTGCGCCGGGCCAAGGCGCGGCTGCTGGCCGCGGCCGGCAACGACGTCGAGTCGGCCACCCACCTGCTGCTGCACATCCTCCAGGGCGAAGGCCCGATGCGGGCCAGCGCGCTGGCCGCGAGCGTGCCCGCCGACCTGTCGACGGTCAGCCGGCAGGTGACCGTGCTGGTAAGCCGGGGCCTGCTGGAGCGCCGGGCCGACCAACTGGACGGCCGGGCCAGCCTGCTGGCCGTCACCGACGCCGGCCGCGCCGCCATCGCCGAGCACGAACGGGGGCGGCAGGCGTTCTTCGACGACGTGCTGAGCGGATGGGGCACCGAGGAACTGCATCAGTTCGCCCGGCAGCTGGAACGGTTCACCGCCGCCTACGACCACGTCCACAACGTCCGGGCGAACCGGCGGGCCGGCCCGCCAGAAGCACCCGCCGCCACCGATCCGGACCACATCGCAGACTTGGAAAGGCCTTAACGCATGACCGCCACCACCATCCGCCCGGCTGATTCCCAGTCGGACGGGGCGCTGTCTCACCGCCAGATCCTGACGATCTTGTCCGGTCTCGTCATGGGGATGTTCCTGGCCGCCCTGGACCAGACGATCGTCTCGACCGCGATCAAGACCATCGGAAACGACCTGCACGACCTGCAGGCGCAGGCCTGGGTCACCACCGCCTTCCTGATCACCTCGACGATCGCCGCGCCGCTGTTCGGCAAGCTGTCGGACATCTACGGCCGCAAGCGGCTGTTCATGATCTCGATCGTGATCTTCGTGGCCGGCTCGGCCCTGTGCGGCCTGGCCACCTCGATGTACGAGCTGGCCGGCTTCCGCGCGTTCCAGGGCATCGGCGCAGGCGGGATCATGCCGCTGGCCCTAGCGGTCATCGGCGACATCATCCCGCCCCGCGAGCGTGCCCGCTACCAGGGCTACATGATGGCTGTCTTCGCCAGCGCCTCGGTCCTCGGGCCGGTGCTCGGCGGGCTGCTTTCGGGAGAGACCGATTTCCTCGGGGTATCCGGGTGGCGGTGGATCTTCTACATCAACGTCCCCATCGCCGCCGCCGCGCTGGTCGTCATCGCCCGGGTCCTCAAGCTCGATTACGTTCCCCGCAAGCGGCGCATCGACTGGTGGGGCGCGCTCATGCTGGTCGTCGGGCTGGTGCCGCTGCTCGTGGTCGCCGAGCAGGGATCGTCCTGGGGCTGGGCCTCGGCCGCCTCGTTCACCTGCTACTTCCTCGGCGTCGCGGGCGTGGCCGCGTTCATCTGGATCCAGCACCGGCTGGGCGATGACGCCCTGCTGCCGCTGCGCCTGTTCCGCAACCGCACCTTCTCCGTCGCCTCCGGCCAGGTCACCATCATCGGCATGGCCATGTTCGGCGGGCTGTCGGTGATCCCGCTGTACCTGCAGATCGTCAAGGGCGCCTCGCCGACCAAGTCCGGCCTGCTGCTGCTGCCGCTGGTCGGCGGGCTGATGTTCGCCTCCCTCGGTGCCGGGCGGCTCATCGCCCGCACCGGCCGCTACAAGATCTTCCCTGTCGTCGGCTCCGTGCTCATGGTCATCGGCATGGGCCTGCTGATCACCCTCCGCGCCGACACCGCCCTGTGGAGCACGGATATCTACATGGCGATCTTCGGCATCGGGCTCGGCCTGAACATGCAGAGCCTCGTGCTGGCCATGCAGAACGCCGTGCCCGCCAAGGACATGGGCGTCGCCTCGGCCGCCTCGACGTTCTTCCGCTCCGTCGGCGGCACGCTGGGCACCGCGATCTTCCTGTCGATCCTGTTCTCCGAGGCCGGCAGCAAGATCGCCCAGCAGTACGCCAAGGCCGCCACCAATCCCGCCTACCTCACCGCGGCCAAGGCCCACCCGGCCCAGGTCACCTCGCTGCACCAGCACCTCAGCGGCGGGCTCACCGACACCTCGTTCCTCAGCGGGCTGGCCCAGCCGCTGGTCCACCCGTTCTTCGTCGGGTTCTCCGACGCCGGCGACGTGGTCTTCGCGGTGGTCGCCATCATCCTCGTCGCGGCGGTCGTGCTGGCCTCCTCCCTCAAGGAAGTCCCGCTCCGGCTCGTCTCCGGCATCCAGGCCCGCGCCCAGGCCGGCGCTCAGGCCGACGCCGACGCCGCCGCCCAGGCCGGCCAGGCCGACGGGGCCATAGCGACGGCCTCGGGTTCGGTCGGTACCGCCCGCGCGGCGGCCGCTGACGAGACCGCGGGCAGCACCGCCGGCGGCAACGCGGTCGCGGACCCGCAATGATCGATCGCTGAGGCCCACGGCGGGCCGCCGCTCATCGAGCGGCGGCCCGCCGGCTTCGTCCCTCCCGCTTTTGCCCTACTGCTTGCGGCCCGTGCCGCCGTAGCAGCTGACCTCGGCCAGCGTGGGCCGCGGCTCGCCGGGCGCCGGCCGCCACTCCGACACCGATACGACACCGGGCGGCACGAGTTCCAGGCCACGGAACGCGAGGGCGGCGAACTCGCCCGAGTCACGGGCCTGAACGGTGACCCCGCCAGCCTGATAGGCGCGGACCCCGGCGGCCACGCCTTCCGGGTCATGTTCCGGGTTGAGATGCGAAGCGACCAGGTACGAGCCGGGCGCCAGCGCGTCGAGCAGGGTCGCGATGATCCGCTCGGGCTCGTCCTTGTCCTCAAGAAAGTGCAGGATGCCCACGAGCATGAGCGCGACCGGCTGCGAGAAGTCGAGCATCTCCCGGACGACCGGCGACGACAGGATCTCGCCCGGCGACCGCAGGTCGGCGTGGATGTAGGCGGTGCGGCCCTCCTGCGAGGAGGTCAGCAGCGCCCGCGCGTGCGCCAGCACCAGCGGGTCGTTGTCGACGTAGACCACGCGGGACGAAGGCGCGACCGCCTGCGCGATCTCGTGCACGTTGTCCGTGGTCGGCAGCCCGGTGCCGATGTCGAGGAACTGCCTGATCCCCGCCTCCAGCGCCAGGTACCGCACCACCCGGCCCAGGAATCCCCGCTGCTCCCGCGCGCCGACGCGTCCCGAGGGAACGCTGGCCAGGGATTTCTCCGCGACCTCACGGTCCGCGGCGAAGTGATTCTTCCCGCCGAGGAAGTAGTCGTAGATCCGGGCCGTGTGCGGCTTGGACGTGTCGATTTCTCCCGGAAGTTCCGGCATATCACCCTTTCGTCTCGGGCAGAAGCGTACCGGGTTCGGGCTGTACGGGGACGTTTGCGGGATTTGACCGCTCCGCGTACCGCTTCAAGATCGGACGTGACCGTCGTTTCCGTCGCCCTGGCGACGGAAACGACGGTCACACGTTCGATCTTGGGGCATATATGCCTATTTTTCGGGCACTGACCCGTGCCGGGAACCGGTTTCGCGGCGGGCGGCGAGCTGGCCGAAGGTCGCCGAGGCGGCGGCTGAGCGGGCGCCGTCCGGTGTCACCCGCTTCTCGACCAGGACCGCCTGGCCGATGAACGGCTCGAGGACGCCGGCCATGCGGATGGGGGCGGCCATGATGAGCTGGAACCCGAACTCGTCGAAGGCGGCCAGGGCCTGGCTCGCGAACGTCTCGTCCGACTTGCTGAACGCCTCATCCAGCATCAGGGGCGCGAACCGGGGCTCGCCACCGGTCTCGGCGTCACCGAGACTGTAGCTGAGCGCGGCGGCCAGGCAGAAGGCGACGAGCTTCTCCTGCTCGCCGCCGGACCCGGCGGCGGTGTTCCGGTAGGTGTGCAGCGTGCTGCCGTCCGGGCGTTCTTCCCGGCCGTAGAAGGTGTAGGAGAGGCGCACGTCCAGGACGGTATCGCGCCAGCGGGCGGAGTCCGCGTCCTCGCCGGTGAAGCGGGCCATCAGCGCCCGGATCCGGGCGAACTGGGCCAGGGCCGCCTCCGGTGCGCCCTGGGCCGCGCCGGCGTGCCGGTGCAGGTCATCGACGGCCTGCCGGAATTCCCTGGCCGAGTCGAACTGGCGGGTGGTCCAGGCGATCTGCAGGCGGGTGCCCTCGTTGAACTCCACCCGCCGCAGGCCGGCGTTGACCGTGCCCATGCGGGTCTTGATGGCGGCCGCCTCGGTCTCGATGGTCCGGTGCAGGACGCCGACCGACGGCACCATGTCCTCGGTGATCATCCGCTGGAAACGGGTCATCGCCTCGGGCAGCCGCCGCCGGGAGATCTCCTCGTGCAGCGCGGCGAAGTCGCCGCCCGACCGCTCGACGTCGCCGGTGTCGTCGGGAGCGGAGTCGTGCCACTGGGCCAGGTACTGGCCGATGGCGGAGCGCAGCGCGGTGACGGCGGTCTGCTGATCCTGGCCGGCGGTTTTCTTGCGGGCGGCGAGCTCCGCGGCCAGGTCCCGCCGCAGCCGGGTCATGTCGTCGGCGGTCTCGGGCATGCGCAGGCCGCGGCAGGCCGCCGCGAGGTAGTCACGGGCCTCGTCGGCGACCTGCCGCGAGCCATCCCGCTCCCGGTCACGGTCGTCGGCCAGGGCGGCGGCCCGGTCGGCGGCGTCGGTGATGCGCTGCTCGGCGTCCCGGCAGGCCACGCCGAGGGACGTCCAGGCGGCTTCCGCCTCGTCCCGCTTGTCGCTCAGCGCCCGCAGGTTGACGTCGCTGGCCCGGGCCTGGGCGATGCGCTCGGCCAGGCTGGCCGCCGTCCGGGCCGAAGCCCAGTGGTCGAGGTCGGTCCACGAGGCGTAGCCCCGCAGCTGGGTCGCCGCGTCCAGGGCACTGGTGACGCCGTGCCACTGTTCCTCGAGGTCGGCTTCGGCCTCGGCGGCCGCCCTGGCCTCGGCTTCCAGCCGGGCGGTCTCGGCCTCGAGGGCCTCGATCTTCGCGGCGGCGCTGCCGCCCAGGATCCAGGAGGAGGGGCTCGTGAGCTCGGGCCGGTCGTCTTTGCGGTAGTGGTTGCCGCGCTGCTTGACCGTCCCGCTGACCGTGACCGCGAGCGCGTGGCTGGGCAGTGCGGCGGCGGTCTCGACGCACGCGTGGCTGAACTGGGTGGCGACCTGGGCCAGCAGCCACTGGCTGGCGGCGTGGCCGGGAGTGACGGTGAGTTTGGCCGCGAGCGTGCCCGGGGCGGGCCGCGGCTGGTGGGCTGACACTCCGGTGACGATGCTGTAGTCGACGGCGCCGCGCATGTCGTGCTCGTCGAGGTAGGCGGCCACCTTGTCGCGCAGGTCCTGGGGAACGAGCAGCCGCAGGCCGAAGCCCCGCAGCACCTTCTCCGCGGCCGGCCGCCACCGCTCCTCGCCCGGGGTGACGTCGATCAGCTCGGCGGCGTACGGCAGGGCGCCCGGGTCGAGGCCGTTGGCCTGGGCGATCGCCGCGCGCCGCCTGAGCGGGCCCGGCGGGACCAGCGCGCCGGTGGCCCGCAGCCGGGCCAGTTCCGCGGCCTTGTCCCGGTGCGCGGCGGCGGCATGCCCGGCGGCCACGGTGGCCTCCCGGCGCCTGGGCTTCAGGTCGTCACGGCGGGAGGCGAGGGATTCGAGCAGGCCCGGCAGCGCCGTCCGGGCCGCGAGGAAGGCATCATGGTCCCGCGGCGGGGCGAGCCCGGCCCGGTCGGTCAGCGCGCTGTACATGCCGTAGGCGTTCAGCCGGGCGGCCTCCTGGGCGGCGGCGCGCTGGAAAGCCTCCTCCATCTGGTCGAGCTCCGCGCCTTCCCGGCTTACCTGCGCGTCCAGCGACCGGTACTCATCGCGGGCTTCGCGGTGGCGTTTTCTGAGGTCGGCGAGCCGCTCGTCCAGCGCCGGGCGGGCCGCGCCGATGGCCTTCAGTTCCGCTTCCACGAGCCCGACGTGAATGTCCCGCAGCCACGCCTCCGCGGCCCCGTTTTCCAGGGATTCGACGGTCGCGGCCTCGCCGCGGGCGGCGCGGTAGCCGGCCCACGCGGCGGGCACCGGGCTGAGCACCTGCTGCTGCTGGTAGGCCCGCTCGGCCGTACGGAACGCCTCGTCGAGCGGCGTGAACACCTCGGTCATCGTCGTCGCGGCCTCGAACGTCGCCGGGACGTCCAGCATGTTCTCCCGGATGAACAGGTTGAGGTCGCCGACGTTCTTGAGTGCCTTCGCCTTGCCGAGCAGGGACAGCGCCGCCTTCCCCGACGGGCCGAGGCCGAGCCTGCGCACCAGGATCGCGGTGTAGTCGGCCTCGCTCTTCGGGAAAGCGGTCGCGGGCGCCGGGAAGGACTGCTGCAGCCGGGCACCGCTGAACCCGTCCTGCGCCCAGTCCTCCAGCGCGCGCAGGTCGAAGTGCCCGTCGTGCACCAGGTGCATGGCCTGCAGCTTGGACGCGTCCGTTTCCGTGCCGGAGAACCACCGCACGACCACGCCGGTGACCACCGCGCCGAGGCCGTCGCCGTAGCTGGCGGCGACCGCCGACCAGGTTGGCCGGCCGCCGCGCAGGTAGCGGGCCTGGGCCTCGCCGTGCTCGTCGTCGTTCTCCGACCACCGGCCGCGCACGTAGTCGACGATGGTCCGCGCGGCCTGCTTGGACCCGCGCGCGGTCAGGTCGGCCGAGGCGTTGAACCGCTGGTCCCGGAACGGGAGCAGGGCCACCGAGTGGGCGTCGAGCAGCTGCGACTTGCCCGATCCTGAGGGACCGGTGAAGAACACGCCGCGCTCGTCGACCGGCAGGTCCCGGTACCCGGGGAAGGTACCCCAGTTGACGACCTGCAGCCGGGCCAGGCGGAACTGCCCCAGCCGGAAAGACCGCTGTCCAGGCTCAGGCATCGCTGTCCCCCGCATCCTGACTGTCGTCGTCCCCGCCCAGTCCGCCCGGCCCGCCGCCCGCCCCGCCCGAGACGGCGGCCAGCTCGCGGTACCGGCCGGTGAGCACCTCGACCCGCTCGGCCGAGAGGACGGCGGTGATCACCGGGTAGACCAGGTAGCGGCTGGTTCCGGGTACGGCCCGGATGAGGTGCGCGTCCTCCAGTGACCTGATCGCCGCCCGGGCCCGCTTGGCGAACCCGGCCTCGTCGGTGTCGGCGGGCGGCTTGTACCCGAGCAGATGGTCGATCATGTCCGATTCCTCGACGACCGGGTCGTCGGGCGTGATGAGGTACTGGTTGTACAGCCACAGGGCGAGCGCGCTGGCGGCCAGGCTGAGCGTGCGGGCCCGCAGCAGCGTCCTGCTGTGCGGGCTCGGCTCGCTGGCCTGCCGGGTGAACGCGTAGCCGCGCTCGCGGTTGATTTCCAGCAGCAGCCCGAGTTCCGACAGCCGGCTCCGCAGCTTGTCCTCGTGCCGCAGCAGAGCCGGCCAGTGCCCGCGCGGCTGCTCGAGGACGTGCGGCGCCGCGATCAGCTCCTGCAGCGCCCAGCAGGCTTCCGGCGGAAGCTCGCTGGTGTCGCCGTCGAACCGGGGCCCGGCCCCGGGCCCGGACACCGAGCCGACCGGTCCGCCGCCGACCTGGGCCAGGGCCGCCGGGTCGAGCGGCGCGGCCCGGGCCCGCCCGGCGGGCAGCAGTCCGTCGGCGACGGCCTCCTCGAACGGGGGCCGCCGGTCATCACTCGTCACTCGGGTCCTCCGCCAGGAGAGTCATCTGGCCCGCGGCCTGCCGCGGGCGCTGC
>Ga0302314_10004939_pt1 | contig 24395 bp, 19 predicted proteins | sample III_Palsa_N2_3_FD_200533 | JGI IMG/M metagenome (GOLD analysis project Ga0302314, IMG submission 200533) | Peat permafrost microbial communities from Stordalen Mire near Abisko, Sweden - III_Palsa_N2_3 | ecosystem: Environmental > Terrestrial > Soil > Palsa > Peat permafrost | place: Sweden... | reverse complement strand
CCGGAACTTTCTACCACCTCGCGCGCCGCCTGCGGCAAGGCGAGGCGGCGGCGCACGGAGACGGCCGAGGGCGTCTCATGCCGTGCTCGCGCGACTTTCAGGCAGTCGGCGACCGTCATCGTCTCGAACACCGAGGCGGCCTGGAACTTGCGGCCGAGGCCGAGCGCGACGATGCGGTGCGGCGGCAGGCGGCCGGTGGTGGTGCCGGCGATGCGGACCTCGCCGGCCGAGCGCTCGCGGCCATCGGCGAGGCAGCGCATCAGCGTGGTCTTGCCGGCGCCGTTGGGGCCGACGAAGCTGACCACCTCGCCGCGGCGGGCGGAAAAGCTGACATCGGACAGCACGGAAAGGCTGCCGAAATGCTTCTTCACGCCGATCGCCTCGATCATCACGTCGTGGGTGTCGGTGACGGGCGTTGCCGGGGCGGTCGCGAGCACCGGCGGGGCCTCGCTCGTGCCGGGGCCGCGCAGCGCCCCCGCGAGGTTGCGCAGGCCGCCGAGCAGGCCGCCCGGCAGCGCCACGATGACAAGCACGAAGGCGACGCCAACGATCAGTTCCCAGACGAACGGCAGCGAACTGGAGAGGTAGGCGCTGGCGAGTTCGATGACCAGCGCCCCGGCGAACGCGCCGACCAGCGTGCCGCGGCCGCCGAGCGCCACCATGATGACAAGCTGGGTGCCGAACACGAAGCTCGCGAGTTCCGGTGCCGCGACGCCACCGAAGGCGCCGTAGCCGGCGCCGGCGAGCCCGGCGACCGCGGCGCAGGCGACCAGCAGAACGATGCGGATGCGCGCCGCGTTCAGGCCGAGATAATAGCAGCGCGTTTCGTTGTCGCGCACGGCGCTGAGGATGCGCCCGGCGTCGCTGGCAACGAGTACGCGCGCGGCGACGGTGACCAGCACGGCCGCGATGCCGGCGACACGGAACCACGCTTCGGTCGTGAGATCAAAACTGTCGAAGCCGACGAGGCCGCTGGAGGAGCCGGTGAACGTGCCGCCGGAATACAGCAGTTGCACCACCACAATCGGCAGCACCAGCGAGACGACGGAGGCGTAGAGCGGCGTCGATCCCGGATAGAACGAGAGCCAGCCGACGAGGCCGGCGACTAGCATCGTGCCGAAGATCGCGGCAGCCGTGGCGATCAGGACCGTCGTCGGGTCGAAGCCGAGCTGGGTGAAGGTGATCGCGGTCGCGTAGGCGCCGAGCCCGAAGAACGCGGATTGCGCGAAGGTGAGGTAGCCGGAATAGCCCCACAGCACGTCGACGGTGACCGCGACGATGGCGACGAAGAACGCCCGCACCATGAGGTTGACGGTGTAGGTGTCGAGCAGGGCAGGGGCGACCAGCACGGCGACGGCCGCGAGCACGGCGGCTGCGACCACCCGCATGCCGGGGCCGAAGGCCGTCGTGCGCCGCGGGGGCGCGGGAGCGGCGGCAGCCGAAGCGTCAGGCACGCGCAAAACCCTCCGGCCGCAGGCGCAGCGCGATGGCCGCGACCACGGCGATGGTGAGGCCGCCGAGGATGGGGCTGACGAAGGTGCTCGCCAGCACCTGCAATCCGCCGAGGATGAGGCAGGACAGCGCCAGCGTCACCAGCGACCCGCCGGAGACCATCACCAGCATGAAGGCGTTGATGAGCCAGGGAATGCCCATGTTCGGATCGACGCTGGAGAGTGGCGTGACCAGCGCACCGGCAATGGCCGCGAGCCCGGCGCCGATACCGAACGTCAGCAGCCGCACCTTCGTGCTGTCGATGCCGAGCCCCTGCGCCAGTTCCTCGTTCATGATGACCGCGCGGGTGGTCAGCCCGAGCCGCGTGCCGCCGAGCAGCCCGGCGAACACCGCACCGAGCAGCAGCGCCGCGCCCACGAGCAGCAGGCGATACACCGAATAACCCTCGCCGAGCACGGACAGCGTGCCGGAGATCGGCGTCGGCACGAACTGCACTTCGCGCCCGAACGACAGGGTGATGAGCTGGCCGATGACGATGCCGAGCCCCCAGGTGGCGAGGATGGCGTCGAGTGGCCGGGCATAGAGGCGCCGCACGATCAGCGCCTCGATCACCGCGCCCGCCGCCATGCCAGCGGCAAAGGCGACCAACGGCCCGAACACCGGCGGCAGCCCCGCCTGTGAGGCGATGAGGGCGGCATAGGCGCCGAGAGTGATGAAGGCACCGTGCGCGAAGTTCACGATCTTCATCACGCCGAACACGATCAGCAGCCCGGCGGAGACGATGAACAGGATCGCCGCCGTGCTGACGATGTCGAGGCCGAGAGTGATCACGCGCGGTGCTCCGGAACGACGCAACGAACGGACGGCGACCTACCGGCCGCCGTCCGCATAGCCGATCGTAGCATCAGCTCTTCAGCTTGGGACACTGCGGGCCGGGATCGACGTTGTGGAACGTCGAGATCACCTTGACGCTGCCGTCGGCCTGCACCTGGCCGAGATACATGGTCAGCGCCGCGTGGTGTTCCACGTCCATCTTGACGGTGCCGCGCGGACCGTCCACCGCGATGGTGCCGAGCAGCTTCAGCACCGCCGCCTCGTCGGTCGTGCCGGCCTTCGCCACCGCGTCCTTGTAGGCGTACACGGCCTCGTATTCCGGCACCGAAAGATCGTTCGGCGTCTTCAGGTCGGCGCCGAACTTCTTCGCCATCGCCGACAGGAACGTCTTGTTGGCGGGGCTGTCGATGCCGGTCAGGTAGGAGGCGGAAAGATAGATGCCGGCGGCGTCGCCGCCCATGCTTTTCGCCGTGCCCTCATCGACCGCGAGGTTGCCGTAGGGCAGCGTCAGCCCCTCGGCGCGCAACTGCTTGGTCAGCGTCACGTTCGGCGCGCCGCCGGCGGTGGAGGTGATCAGCGCGTCGGCGCCCGAGCTTTTCAGCTTGGACAGGATCGGCGTCCAGTCGGTGCCGTCCATCGGCAGGTATTCCTCGCCGACCACCTTGCCGCCGATCTTCTCGATATAGGCCTTGGTGAAGCCGAGCATGCCGCGGCCGAACGCGTAGTCCGAGCCGATCAGGAAGTAGCTTTTCGCGTGCAGCTCCTTGGCGAAGTAGTCGACGATCGGCGGCACCTGCTGTTCCGGCACCCAGGCGTTGACGTACATGTAGGGGCTGCACGAGTGCCCCTCGTAGAACGAGGTGTAGATGTACGGCGTCTTGCCGCGGGCGACGATCGGCAACCCGGCGTTGCGGGCCGCACTCGTCTCCATCGAGATCAGCACGTCGACTTTCTTCTGGAACACCAGCGAGTCGAACGCCTTCTGCGCGCCGGCAGCCCCGGACGCGTCATCGGCGACGTCGAGTGCGAGCGTCCGGCCGAGCACGCCGCCGGCCGCGTTGATTTCCTCGACAGCAAGCTGCGCCGACTGCACCACCGATGGCGCAACGACGCTGTTGGCGCCTGAGAGGCCGACGGGGATGCCGATCTTGATCGGGTCCGCAGCGTGCGCGGTGCCCGAGAAAGCGGCGGCTGCCGCCAGCAGCGACAGGCGGATCAGGGATCTGGTCGATATCATGAGAATCCTCCGGATTGGGATTGATGTCAGTACCAGCCACGCTTCAGTCCGGACCCGAGCATCTCGTCGTAGACGTCGGACCGTCGATCGCGCAGCACCTGGTTGAACGCGTTCCAGTTGCGTTTTCGGCGGGCTTCGCCGAGATCGACGCGGGCGAAGACCAGTTCCTCCCCATCCCGGCTGGCCGGCCCTGCGACCGGCCAGCCGGTGTAGCTCACGATCAGGCTTTGCCCTTCGAAGGGCTGGCCCCGCTCGGTGCCGACGCGATCGGCGCAGGCGATGAACAGCGAGTTGCAGTGCGCCGCGGCCTTGGCGAGAATGTTCGCCATCGCTTCGCGGCCTTCGACCTGCCCGGGGATCGGCACCCAGTTGGTCGGCACACAGACGATATCGGCGCCCTGCAATGCGCAGAGGCGGAACGTCTCCGGGAACCAGATGTCGTAGCAGATGCCGACGCCGATGCGGCCGAGCGGCGTGTCGAACACCGGAAAGCCGAGGTTGCCGCTTTCGAAATACAGCGCTTCCTCGTTCCAGAGATGGACTTTCCGGAACGTGCCGATATAGCCACGCGGGCCGATCACCACGGCGCTGTTGAACAGCCGCTCGCCGTCACGTTCGCAGATGCCGGCGACGATGTAGAGCCCGTGGCGCGCCGCTGCCGCGGCCCAGGCCTCGGTGGTCGGGCCGCCGGGCACCGGCTCGGCGAGCGTGAACGCCTCGGCGCGCGAGCGGAACACGTAGCCAGAATTCGCCAGTTCCGGCAGCACGACGAGGGCCGCGCCCTGCGCCGCGGCCTGTTCGATCAGCGTCAGGCTGCGCGCGACATTGCCGGCGATATCGCCGAACGCCGGCTGCATCTGGATGCAGGCAATGCCGGTCAAGGTCTCGGCAGATCCCGCAAGGTCAAGCGTCGTCATCGCCCGGACGTCCTCCTTGAGCGCAAAGCAAAAAACCCCCGACAGCACCGTGAGGCGCCAATCGAGGGCTACATAGCCGGATGTGAAAGCGGCCGCCCGGCCGCTGCCCTGGTCAAGCATGACCAAAGCGATGCCCAGTAGGAGCGAGGCACAGGCAAAAGTCAACGCAGAATTTTCGGCAAAGAATAAGGCAGGTTCTGCTTACTGTCGAAGCGAATTGCCCGCGATCAGGGCAACTCCGCACCGCCGATCAGCCCGAGCCCGCCCAGCAACTCCTGCGCGCCGATAATGGTGGTGGCGATCTGCGCCATCGACAGGCGTTTCTGCGTCGCCTGCGCGCGGATCAGCTCGTAGGCGTCGGCTTCGGAAACCTTCTTGAGCATGACGAGGATCTTGACCGCCTTGTCGACATCGCGGCGAGCCTTCAGCGTGTCCTCCAGCTTGCGTACCTTGACGTTGAGGCGCCGCGTGTAGCCGTGCAGCGAGCGCGCCAGCACCATCGTCGAGAGGATGCCGAAGGAACGGATCGGCTTGTTGACGACGCCATGCGCGTTGGTGTCGAGCAGCCGCTTCAGCACGGTCGGGTTTTCGTAGTCCACGATCGCGATCAGCGTCGGGCCTTCCTCGGCGATCGGCGTGGTGAAGGCGGGCGTGTCGGTGGTCTCGACGAGGTGGAACACGGTGTCCACGTCGCGCGGCAGTTCCGCCGGCGGCGGCCACATGCCGCGCACGTTGCAGCCGATGCGTTTCAACTGGTCGATCAGCGCGTCGCCCTCGGCGTCGCGCGGGTGCACCACCAGCACGCGGGCGCCGCGCAGGTCGTCGATCAGGCGCCGGATGCCGGGCTTCACGCCGCCGGCTCCGGCTCGGTGATCCAGCGCCCGCCGAGCGGCGAGACCGCGAGATACGGGTCGGGCTTGATCGGTGCCGCGGACTGCCAGACCACCTGGAAACTGCCGTCGCGGCGCAGCCGGCCGATGCGCGAGGTCAGCCACGCGTGGTTGTTCTCGGCGTCGATCTGCATCGGCCCTTCCGGCGCGTCGACAGCAACGCCGTAGCTGGCCTCGACCAGCCGCTGCGTGTCGAGCGTGGCCGCGCGCTCCAGCGCCCGCGCGAACAGCCGCACCTGCGCGTAGGAGCCGGCGCTCCACATGCTGGTGGGGTGCGCGGTGCCGTAGGCGGCCTGGAAATCGGCGACGAAGCGGCGGTTCGCCGGCGTGTCCAGCGAGCCGAAATAGGTTGCGGCGGTGATATGGCCTTCGCAGAGGTCCGCGCCGATCTCCCGCACCTCGCCCTCGGCCATGGTCAGGCTGGCGATCGGCAGGCGCGCGGGCTCCAGCCCGGCCTCGCGATACAGCCGGTAGAAGCGCTGGGCGGACCGCCCGACCACGGTGGAGAACAGCACCTCCGGCGAGGCGGCACGGACGCGCCCCAGCACCTCGCGCAGCAGCGGCTCGGGCGCGTCCATCGGCACATAGACTTCGTCCGTGATCTCGCCGTCGTACGCCTCGACGAGGCTGCGCATGATCCGGTTGGTCTCGCGCGGGTAGACGTAGTCCGAGCCGATCAGGCACATGCGGCGGCCGACGTTGCGGATAAGGTATTCGGCCAGTGGAAAGCTGTTCTGGTTCGGCGCGGCGCCCGTATAGATCACGTTCGGCGAATACTCGAAGCCCTCATACAGCGACGGATACCACAACAATCCGTTGCGCCGCTCGATCGCGGGCAGCACCGCCTTGCGCTCGGCCGAGGTGCTGCAGCCGAAAATGACCGAGATGCCGTCCTCGGTCAGCAAGCGGTCGGCGAGGCGGCGGTAGGCGTTCGGGTCGGATTCCGGGTCGCAGGCGACCACCTCGATCTCGCGGCCGAGGATGCCGCCGCCGCGGTTGATCTCCTGGATCGCCAGCGCCGTGCCCAGGAAATGTTCGGTCTCGGAGACGGCCATCAGGCCGGAGCGGGAAAACAGCACGCCGACCCGCCAGGGCTCGGTGGTGGCAGCGGACGGCGCGGTCATGCGTGGCTGGTCTCCCATGGGCGCGCGCCAGGGCGGGGCGCGCGGCGCCATAGAAGGCCCGGCCGTGCCAGGGGATCAAGCGCTGTGCCGCGCCGGCGGGGCCTATTCCTGCGCCTGGCCGCCGGCAAAGCGCGCCACCATCAGCGACCCCAGGATGATGGCACCGTAGATCGCCTGGATCCAGAACGAGGGCACCTGCGCGAGCGTGAGCAGGTTCTGCACCACGCCGAGCAGCAGCACGCCGGTGAGTGCGCCGAACATCGTGCCCTTGCCGCCGTCCAGCGAAATGCCGCCGATCACGGCGGCGGCGAACACGGTGAAGATCATGCCGTTGCCCTGGTTGGCGCTGATCTCCCCGACATAGCCGGTGATCACGAGGCCGCCGATTGCCGCCAGCACGCCGGCCAGCACGTAGACGCCCCAGGTTACCTGTTCGACGCGGATGCCGGCGGCGCGCGCCGCCTCGGCATTGCCGCCGATCGCGTACAGCGCGCGCCCGAGCGAATGGTGGCGCAGCAGGACCCCGGCGACGATGAATGCCAGCGCCGCGAGCCAGACGGCGAGCGGAACGCCCAGCAGACTGAGCGTCATCAGCGCGTAGAACCCGTCCGGCAGGTCGAACAGCGTGCGGCCGCTGGTGACGCCCACCAGCATGCCGCGCAGGATGATCAACATCGCCAGCGTGACGATGAAGGCGTTCAGCCGGAATTTCACCACCAGCAGCCCGTTGACGAAGCCGACCAGCCCGCCGACGACAAGGACGAGCAGCATGCCGACCCAGGTCGGCAGCTCAAGACCAAATCCGTAGGCGCTGGCGGGGCTGACCACCATCGCGCCGATCGCCGGTGCGAAACCCGCGATCGATTCCAGCGACAGGTCGAACTTGCCGGTGATCACGATCAGCGATTCCGCCAGCACGACGAAGGCGAGTGCGGCCGAGGACGCCACGATCGTGGTGATGTTCGCCGTGGTCAGGAAGGCCGGGCTGATGAAGGTGCCGACCACGATCAGAATGAGCAGCGCCGGCAGCAGCGCCAGATCGCGCAGCCGGGCGATGGCGATGCGGCGTGTTGGCCGCGCTGTTGCACGCTGCGGCCCGCTGCCAGCCACCGAAGCGGCCTTGCTGTCGCCCATTGCCGTCAAATTCCTTCGATCGCGGCGACGAGCGCGTTGTCGGTCCAGCCGGCCGCATGTTCGGCGACGATGGCGCCGTGCCGCATCACCAGCACGCGGTCGCAGGTTTTCAGGTCCTCGATCTCGCCGCTGACGACGAGGATGGCTTTGCCGTCGTCGCGCATGCGCTCGATGATCGCCAGCAACGCCTCTTTCGATTTCACATCGACGCCGGCGGTCGGGTCCATCAGCACGAGCACGTCGGGGGTGGTGGCGAGCGCGCGGCCCATGACGATTTTCTGCTGATTGCCGCCGGAGAGCGAGGAGACCAGCTGTTCCGGTCCCTCGGTGACGACGCCGAGGGAACGGATCGAGCGGTCGGTCACATCCCGCTTGCGGGAGGGTGCCAGGAAGCCGAGCGGGCCGAGGCGGCGGGCCACCGTCATCGTGGTGTTGTCGGCCACCGACAGCGACAAGACGAGGCCCTGCTTGTGCCGGCTTTTCGGCACGCACCCGACGCCGAGCGCCAGGGCGGCGGGCACGTCACCGCGCGGCACCGGCTTGTCGTTGACCCGGATCGTCCCCGTCCGGTAGCCGCCAAGTCCGGCGATCGCTTCGGCAACGCCGATGCGTCCGCTGCTGGTGGCGCCGGCGACGCCCACCACTTCGCCACGGCGCACGGCGAAACTGACGCCGGCAAAATCATCGCCCGCCAGATCGCTGACGGCCAGCGCCACCGGCGCGTCCCGCAGCGGGGCGCGGGATGCGGCATCGGCCACGCCCGCGCCGGCCTGTTCGCCGGTCATCGCCTCGATCAGCCGGTGCTTCGGCAACTCGGCGACCGGCGCGGTGACGATATGCCGCGCGTCGCGCAGCACCGTCACCGCCTCGCAGATCTCGTAGACTTCCTGCAGGTGGTGCGAGATGAACAGGAACGTCACGCCGGCCTGCTGCAACTCGCGCATCCGCGTGAACAGCCGCTTGATCTCCTCGCCGTCGAGTTGCGCGGTCGGTTCGTCGAGGATGATGAAGCGGGCGCCGTAGGAGAGGGCACGCGCGATCTCGACAAGCTGGCGCGCCTCCACCTTCAGGTCGCCGGCGCGCGCGTGCTCCGAGACATCGACATTCCACTGGTCGAGCAACGCGCGCGCCTGCCGCTGCAACACCGCCCAACGGATGAAGCCGCGCCGCGACGGGTGGCGGTTGACGAACAGGTTCTCGCCGACGCTGAGGTCGGGGATGATCGTCGAATGCTGGTAGACGCATGCGACGCGCGCGCGCCATGCCTGCCGGTCGGCGATCGGCGGCGCCGGCAGGCCGGAGAAGCGGATTTCCCCGGCGTCCGGCGCGCGCAGCCCGGTCAGCAGCGCCACCAGCGTCGATTTGCCGGCGCCGTTACGGCCCACCAGCGCATGCGACTGCCTCGCGACCACGCGCAGCCGCGCCTCCTGCAAGGCGATCGTCGGGCCGTAGCGTTTGGAGACGCCGATCGCTTCCACGATCGGCGTCGCCTGCGCGGCGCGGTCCATCTCGTCCATGCGGCCGGAACCCTAGAGCTGGTTGCCCCACAGGCTCTTGTCGTCGACGTTCTCCTTGGTGACCAGCGGCGCGGAAAGCTGGTCTTCCAGCACGCCCGGCGCGACCTCGACGATGGTGCTGTCGTGGTCGGTCGGGCCGACGGCGAAGGTTTTCCCCTCGATCGCCTGCTTCAGGTACATCAGCCCGTATTTCGCATACAGGTCGGCCGGCTGGGAGACGGTGGCGTCGGCCTCGCCCTTGCGGATCGCGTCGAATTCCTGCGGGATGCCGTCGTTGCTGACGATGATGATGTGGCCGGGATCGCCCGCGAGTTTCAGCAGTCCCTTGCGCTTCAGCGTCTGCAAGGTCGGCGCCAGGAACACGCCGCCGGCATGCATGTAGATCGCCTTGATGCCGGGATTGGCGTTGAGCAGCGCATCGAGGCCGGCCGCCGCGTCCTCGCCGGACCACGCCTTGGTCGGGATCTCCAGTTGCTTCAGCTTCGGGTAGTTCTTGGCGACGCACTCGCGAAACCCGTTGCCGCGGTCGCGGCCGTTGATCGAGGCCTGATCGCCCATGATCTGCACGACAGGGCCTTCCGCCACGTGGTCGCCGATGTAGTGGCAGGCCTTCTCGCCATAGGCGAGATTGTTGGCCCGCACGACGATGGCGACCGGGCCGGTGCTCGGCGCGACATCGACGGCGACGACTGCGACATGCGCCGCCTGCGCGGTCTTCAGGATCGTGCCGGCGGCGGCGGATTCGAACGGCGAGAAGATGATGCCCTTGGCGCCGAGCGCGATCGCGTTCTTCACGCCGGTGATCTGCTTGGCGGTGTCGAACTCCGAATTGAACGGCTGCAGCAGGTCGAGGTCCTGCGCCTTTGCCTCGTTGACGATGTAGCGGTTGTACGAGGTCCAGAACGGCGAGGTCAGCGTGGTCAGATCGACGCCGACTTTCGGCGCGTCGGCCGCATGGGCGGCGCCGGCGGCAACGGCCAGCGCCGATGCGACGACGGCGGCAAACGTCTTGGATCGTGTCAGCATGGTTTTCGCTCCCTTGTTTTTGTCGTCTTACTTGCCTCTCCCCAGTTTGAGGGGTGAGAGGGTCGAAAGCTACGCAGCGTTCGGCAGGCAGGACGGCCCGATGGGCGTGAACGACTTGTAGGTCAGGATGAATTCCTGGTGCAGCAATTCCTCCGATTTCGTCATCGCGCCATCCGCCACCGCCTCGATCAGCGCGAAAATCTCCGCACCCACATCCTCCAGCGTCGCCCGCCCCTCCAGCACGCGGCCGGCATCGACGTCCATGTCCTCGGCCATTCGCCGGTAGGTTTGCGGGTTGGCGCACACTTTTATCACCGGCGAGATCGCCGAGCCGACCACCGAGCCGCGGCCGGTGGCGAACAGAATCAAATGGCTGCCGCAGGCGATCAGTTCGGCGATCTCGGCATTGTCGTTGATGTTGGGGAAGCCGAAGCGCACTTCGCCGTCCGGGATCACATCCAGCAGGTACAGGCCGGCGCGCGGCGGCACGTCGCCGGGTTTCAGCAGGCCGGCAATCGGCGACTGGCCGCTTTTCGCGTAGGCACCGAGCGACTTCTCCTCGATCGTGGTCAGCCCGCCATCGGCGTTGCCGGCGGCGAAGCTGCCGTGGCCGAGGGTGCGGTAGTACGCTTCGGTCTTGTCCATGCAGGCGATGATTTCGCGCGCCAGATCCGGCGTCGCCGCGCGATCCGCCATGAACTGGTTCAGCCCGATCAGTTCGCCGGTTTCCTCGAAGATCGCGCGCCCACCGGCTGCGACCAGCGTGTCGAACGCAATGCCCATTGCGGGGTTCGCGGTCAGCCCGCTGGTGGCGTCCGAGCCGCCGCAGATGGTGCCGACGACCAGATCGGCCGCCGTCATCGTCACGCGTGGTGTCTCGGCGAGTTGTGCCAGCGCGCCGCGCACCCACTCCACGCCGCGGCGGATGGTGCTGCGGGTGCCTCCGGTCGTCTGGATGCCAACAAGATCGACGGGTCGGCCAGACTCTTCGATGGCGCCACGCAACCCGCGCCGGTCGAAGCCTTCGCAGCCGAGCGAAACGAGCAGCACCGCGCCGACATTCGGGTGGGTGCAAAGCTGGCGCATCATCCGGTGCGCATACGGGTTCGGGTAGCAACCCGGAAACCCGATCACATGCACCGCCTGCCCGCGGAATTCGGCGGCGATCTCGTGCGCGACATGGCGCGCGCACTCCACCAGATAGGCGACCGCGACGACGTTGCGGATGCCCTTGCGGCCGTCGGCGCGCTGATAGCCGTGCATCAGGCCTCCTCGCCGAAGCGGTGGCCCGCTTCCAGCGTGTAGGTGGGGATGTAGTTGCTGCGCAGGTTGTGCGTGTGCACGGTCTCGCCCGGCGCGATATCGCAGGTCGCGGTGCCGATCGGCACCCGGTATTTTTCCACGCGCTCGCCGGCGGCGATGCGGCGCAGGGCGATCTTGTGGCCGAGCGGTACGGCAGCGGCAATGGCGAGCACGAGATCGCCCAGGCGCACCTGCTCGCCGGCCGCGATGTCGCGGGTGGCAACGGCGATCGGGTCGGTCTCCGCGAGGCGCAACAATGGGGTCATGGTCGGGGCGGAAGCTCCTCTGGCGCGCGCGACAGCATTTCGTCGCGGCTCCGGGTCAGGTGGTCGCGCACGGCGCGGACGGCGGCGGCGGCGCTGGGGCCGTGCAACGTCGCGATGATGGCGGCAGGTGCGCCGCGAGAGCGGGCGACGTCGTGGCGCTCCAGCGAGCACGATCGGATGGTCAGGGTCCGGCGCAGGATCAGCCGGTGCCGGCGGGCTGATCGCGAGTTGGCCGGCCGACCCGCCGGCAGGCGGCCAGCGGCGATTTGCGCCTGGAGTTCCTCATAAGCCTGCTCGGCGAGCGTGGCGTCTAGCAATGCGATCATGCCCCGACTTTGGCGATGCCGCCGGCCAGCAATCAAGTATGGAAAATTGTTTGTCCAAAATTCCCTCAGTCGGCGCGCGCCGGGCGGCGCGCCGCCTCCGCCCGGCGCGCCCACCGTCAGGCCTGCATCGCGCTGCGAGACCGCCCGTGCAGGGCGGACGCCAGCCGCATCCAACCGGGTGGCGCTGCGGCGACCGGGTCCTCCGTCGCCACGCTGGCCTTGCAGCCGGCGCAATAGGCGCCGCGGGACTGCGTGGCACAGACGCGCCCAAAGCGCCGGCGCAACTTGATGATCGTCTCCGGCTGCATCCTGTCCCCGCACCGCTCGCAGATCATGGTCCCCGCTCCCCGTTGTTTGGCTACCGGGCGGGAGCATGCATGGCGGAGTCGAACAAAACAAGAACATTTTTGACCACGCCATCCCGCTTGACCCATCGCCTCGGTCGCACTATAAAACTAACGAACGTTCGTAAGGTTCGTTCGATGCAAGACGCCCAGGGCCCCAAGGAGCGGATCAAGCGGGAGGCGATGCGCCTGTTCGTCGAACACGGGGTCGACGCCGTCTCGATGCGCGACATCGCCGACGCGGTCGGGCTGAAGGCGCCGAGCCTCTACGCGCATTTCCGCAGCCGCGAGGAACTCGTCGGCGACCTGTTCTTCGCCAGCTACGCCGACTATGGGCAGCGACTCGTCGAGGCAGCCGCGACGCCGGGCCGGTTTGCCGCAAAGCTTGAAGCCATGGTGCGCGCGATCTGCACCCTGCACGCGGAAGACGAGTTGCTGTTCAATTTCCTCCTGCTGACCCAGCACGGCTTCCTGCGCCACGTCGCCCGCGACGAGCGCAATCCGGTCGAGATCATCTGCCGCGCCGTCGCCGCCGCGATGCAGGCCGGCGAGATCCCGGCGGGAAATCCGGTTCTGGTGGCGGGCGCGCTGATCGGTGCCATCGTGCAGCCTGCAACCTTCAAGATGTATGGCCGCCTGCCCCTCGGCCTCGCCGACCTCGCCGACGAGATCGTCCGCCTTTGCCTCAGGCTCGTGTCGTAGTCGCTGCACGCGACGTAACAGGAAGCAAGCCATGGCCTCGCAACTCTCGCTCCTCGCGTCCCGCCGGTTCGGCCCGCTGTGTCTCACCCAGACCTGCGGCGCCCTCAACGACAACCTCGTCAAGAACGCGATGATCGTGCTCGCCATGTTCAAGGCCGGTGCCGACGCCACCAGCCTTGCGGCGCTGGCCGGGGCGCTGTTCATCGCGCCCTACGCGCTGCTGTCGGCGACCGCCGGGCAGCTTGCCGACCGCTTCGACAAGTCGCGGGTCATCCGCATCGCCAAGTTGGCCGAAGTGTTGCTGATGGCCGTCGCCGCCTACGGGTTCTGGATGAACAGCGTGCCCGTGCTGCTCGGCGTGCTGTTCGGTTTGGGGGTGCAGGCCGCGATGTTCGGGCCGCTGAAATACGGCATCCTGCCGGACCACCTGCGGGAAACCGAACTGGTCGCCGGCAACGGCCTGATCGAGGCCTCGACGTTCCTGGCAATCCTTGCCGGCACGGTCGCGGGCGGCGCGCTGGCGCTGCTGGTCTCCGGCCCGGCCATTGTCGGCGCCGTCGGCGTCGCGACGGCGCTGGTCGGCCTGCTGGCCGCACTGGCGATCCCGGTCGCGCCGGCCGCCGACCGCTCGCTGCGGATCGGCTGGAACCTGGTGCGCGAAACGCTCGACGTCACGCGGCAGGCGACGAAGAACCGCCCGGTCTGGCTCGCGATCCTCGGGTTGAGCTGGTTCTGGGCGATCGGCGCGACGCTGCTCTCGGAATTTCCGTCCGTCGCCCGCGATGCGCTGGGTGCCGACGGGCATGTCGTGACGCTCATGCTCGCCGTGTTCGCCATCGGGGTCGGCGCGGGTTCCATGCTGTGCGCCCGCCTGCTGCGCGGCGAGGTCAGCGCGCGGCACGTGCCGTTCGCCGCCCTCGGCATCAGCCTGTTCACCTGGGATTTTGGCGCGACCACGCTGTATGCCGGCGGGCTGCACCTCGCGACGGTCGCCGCCGTCATCGCAGCACCGGCCGGCTGGCGCATGCTCGCCGATCTGCTGCTGCTGGCGATGTGCGGCGGCATCTACTCGGTGCCGCTCTATGCCATCCTGCAGGAATACGCGGCGCCGTCGCACCGCGCCCGCATGATCGCGGCGAACAACATCGTCAACGCGGTGTTCATGGTCGCCGGCGCCGCCGCGGTGGCCGGGCTTGCCGCTACGGGCGTGTCGGCGCCGCGCGTGCTGGAGGTCGCGGCGGTGGCCAATTTCGCCGTTGCCGTCTGGATCTTCCGCCTGCTGCCGCAGACCGTGCTGCGCTCGGTGCTGCAATGGTATTTCCGCCGTTTCCACCATGCGCGGGTGGAGGGCCTGGAGCACCTCGCGCAGGCGGGCGAACGCTCCATCGTGATCATCAACCACGTCTCCTTCCTCGACGGCTGCTTCGTCGCCGCCTTCCTTCCGGGCGACCTGGTGTTCGCGGTCGATACCGAACAGGCACGAAAGTTCTGGTTCCTCAAGCACGTCATCGACATTTTCCCGGTCGATCCCGCCAACCCGATGGCGACCAAGGCCATGGTGAAAGCCGTGCGCGCCGGCCGCCGCCTGGCGATCTTTCCCGAGGGCCGGATCACGCTGACCGGCACACTGATGAAGATCTACGACGGCCCCGGCATGATCGCCGACAAGGCCGATGCCGCGATCATCCCGGTCCGAATCGACGGGCTGCAATTCCACAAGACCTCGCGCATGCAGGGCAAATACCCGCTGCGCTGGTTCCCGCGCGTGCGCCTCTCGGTACTGCCGCCGCGCCGCATCGACCTGCCGCCGACCCTGGTCGGCCGCGCGCGGCGCGAGGCGCTCGGCCGCATCGTGCAGGACGCGATGCTCGCCGCCGCCTTCCGCCCGCAGCACGCCGAGCGCAGCCTGTTCGCGGCGTTGCTCGATGCACGGCGGCTGTACGACCAGGGCCTGCCGGTGGTGGCCGACGTGATTCCGAACGACGTCGGCGGCACCACGATGACGCAGCTCACCTACGACCGGCTGATCCTTGGCAGCGTCATCCTGGGGCGTAAACTTGCGGCATTCACCGAGCCAGGCGAGCATGTCGGCGTCATGCTGCCGAATTCGGCCGGCGCGGTCGTGACGTTCTTTGCGCTGCAGGCACAGGCGCGGGTGCCGGCGATGATCAACTTCACCGGCGGCGCCGACAGTGTGCGCGCCTGCTGCGCGGCCGCCCGCATCCGCACCATCCTGACGTCGCGCCGCGCCGTGCACCGCGGCAAGCTCGACGCCCTCGTGGCGGCGCTGAGCGACGGCATCCACATCGTCTATCTGGAAGATATGCGCGCCTCGATCGGGCTGCTCGACAAGCTGCGCGGCAAATTCTCCGCGCGCGGCGCGTCGCGCCTGCCCGGTGCGCGCGTCGCTGCCGACACGCCGGCGCTGGTGCTGTTCACCTCCGGATCGGAAGGCGCGCCGAAGGGCGTCGTGCACAGCCATGTCGCGCTGCTCGCCAACTGCGCGCAGGTCGCGACGGTGGTGGATTTCAACCCCGTCGACCGCGTGTTCAACGCGCTGCCGATGTTCCACGCCTTCGGCATGACCGGCGGCACCCTGCTGCCGCTGATGTACGGCGTGCGCACCTTCCTCTACCCGTCGCCGCTGCACTATCGGGTGGTGCCGGAGATGGTCTACGCGGAGCAGTCCACCATCATGTTCGGCACGGACAGTTTTCTCGCCGGCTATGCGCGCCGTGGCCATCCGGTGGATTTCCAGTCGCTGCGCTATATCTTCGCCGGCGCCGAGCGCGTCCGGCCGGAAACGCGCGCGGCCTACATGGCGCATTTCAAGAAGCCGATCTTCGAGGGCTACGGCGCGACCGAGACCGCCCCGGTGCTGGCGCTGAACACCTGGGCCAACGCGCGCGCCGGCACGGTCGGCCGCCTGCTGCCGGGCATCGAGACGCGGCTGGAGCCGGTGCCCGGCATCCAAGACGGCGCGCGCCTGCTGGTGCGCGGGCCAAACGTGATGCTTGGCTACCTCAGGGCCGAGGCGCCCGGCGTGCTGCAACCGCCGCATGATGGCTGGTACGACACCGGCGACATCGTCGCCATCGACGCGGCCGGATTCGTCACGATCAAAGGCCGCGCCAAGCGCTTTGCGAAGATCGCCGGCGAGATGGTGTCGCTGTCCGCCGCCGAGGCGCTTGCCAACGCGGTGTGGCCCGAGGCGAGCCACGCCGTTGTCGCGCAGCCCGACGCGCGCAAGGGCGAGCGGCTGGTGCTGGTGACGACGCAGCCGGGCGCCACCCCCGGCGCACTGCTTGCCGCTGCCCGGGAGCGTGGCGTGGCCGAGATCATGGTGCCGCGCGATCTGATGGCCGTCGCGAAGCTGCCGCTGCTTGGCACCGGCAAAATCGACTACACGGCCGTGCACGCGCTGGCCGAGCGGCGCGCGCAGGCAGCCGATCTGGAACTGGAGGCGAATGCCATCGCCTGACGGCGTAAGCTCGGCCGGTCCGCCCGGCGCCGTACCAAAGTTTCACGCATCCGTGCTTGCAAACGAGGCGGCCGGCGCCGATGTTCAAGGACGTTTGCTCAGGCTGGAGTGGCCAGGCAAAGAGTGCCGGCCCCGTCAAGCCCCGGATCGCGGCGATCGCCGCACGCTCCCGACCCACATCAGTCAAGGCGGCCATGACCAGCGGCACAGCATCACGCACGCGGCTCTCGCCGGGTGAGGCGGACACGCAGAAAAGCGCCCTGCGGAGCATCCTGGCCGCGCATCAGGCGCCGGTGCTGCGGCGCAGCCTCGGCCAGATCGCCTCGACGTTCCTGCCGTTCTTCGGCCTGATCGCGGCGATGTACTTGCTGCGCAACATCTCGCCCTGGCTCAGCCTGGCGCTCACCGTTCCCGCTGCCGGCCTGATCGTGCGCATCTTCATCATCCAGCACGATTGTGGCCACGGCGCGTATTTCCGCAGCCGGGCCGCGAACGAGTGGCTCGGCCGCTTCTGCAGCCTGATCACGATGACGCCGTTCGCGAACTGGCGGCGCCAGCACGCCAACCATCATGCGGTGTGGAACAACCTGGACCGCCGCAGCGTGGGGGCGGACATCTACTCCACCTGTCTCACGGTCGTGGAGTATCGCGCGCTGTCGGCGCTGGGCCGGTGGCGGCACCGCGTGGTGCGGCACCCACTGATTGCGCAACTGTTGTTGCCGCCATTGGTGTTCCTGCTGCTCTACCGCATCCCGTTCGACACGCCGGCCGGCTGGCGGCGTGAACGTGCAAGCGTGTTGCTGACCGATATCGGCCTCGTCGGCCTGTTCACGGGGTTGGTGCTTTTGCTCGGAGTGGGGCCGGTGGCGGAGGTGCAGCTTCCGACGATGGCGGTCGCCGCGATCCTCGGCGTGTGGATTTTTTCCGTGCAGCACCGCTTCGAAGATGCCGTGTGGGCGCGCCAGACTGAGTGGAGTGCCACGGATGCCGCGCTGCTGGGCAGTTCACATCTGCGGCTGCCGCGGATTCTGCAGTGGTTCAGCGGCAATATCGGCTTTCACCACATCCACCATCTGATGCCGCGCGTGCCGAATTATCGTCTGGAGGACTGCCACCGCGCCTGCGCGGCGGTCGCGCCGGCAGCGCCGTCGCTGACGCTGTTGCAGGCGCTGCGCGCGCCCACCTACGCGCTGTGGGACGAAGATCGCGCGCGAATGGTGCGGTTTGCCGACATCAAGGCCAGCTCTCGCACGTTCTGACGATTTCCCCGGAACCGCCCGCGGCCAATCCCAGTCGTACCGCCGTCAGGCGGCGTCGGCCTCCGCCTGCGGCATGATGGTGGGGACCCGTGCGGCCAGCTTGCGCCGCGTCGCCTCGGCGAGCTGCCGCGGCGCCTTGATGCGCGGCCACGGCATTTCCGCGATCGGCGGCGCATCGCCGAACATCGCCTCGTGCTCCGCCCAGTTGTCGAACACCACCCGCTCGACATGGTCGACGAACGACTCGGCGGCGACACCTTCGGCGAGCAGCAGGGCGTGCCGTTCGAGTTCAACGTGATAGTAGGCAAACGTCTCCGGCAACGCGGCGGCCGGCTCGCGGATGACGGAGGTGCCGTTGACCAGCGCGCCCGCCTGCACCAGCACGCCGTCGAGCAGCACGGCATGGCTCGGCGAGAGCAGCATGTCCCGCTCCGGCAGCGCTTCGCCGAGCGCCCCGGCGTGGATGCGGATGGGATGCGCGGTCAGCGGGTCGGCGAAGCGCAGCGGCACCGTCTGCCGCCCGATCCACCGCACCGGTGCCCGCCCGCCCTCGGCCAGCGCCACCTCGTCGCCCGGCCGCAGCGCCTCCACCGGCACGTCGCCCGATGGCGTGCGGATGCGGGTGCCGGCGTAGAAGCAGGTGATTTCGAGGTCGCCATGCTGGTCGTGCCCGTATGTCAGGTGCGCCAGATCGGTGCCGCTGGCGAAGACAAGGTCGATCGAATGCCCGCCTCTGGTCACTTCCAGCGTGTTGCCGCCGACCACGGTTTCGGTGGCATGGGCGGCCGTGATCCCCGCGAGGTCGATCGTGTCGCCGCCGGCGAAGCCGCTGATGGTCGCCGCCGGCGCGGCAGTGCCGGAGATGGTCAGTGTTCCGCCCGCGCCCGAGAAGGTGATGCCGCCGATTGCGGTAGCACCGGCCGCCAAGGTCAGCGACGCGCGGCCCAGGAGCGTCGTGCCGTCGGCAGTGCCGCCATTTTTGACGGTTTCGGCGCCGCCGTCGGAGATCGTCGTGTGGCGCGCGTCGCCGCCGTCCGAGACGACGAGCGTGCCGCCGCCGACCATCGTCGCGCTGGCAACGCCGCCGCTGTGCACGAACTCGATGCCCCCGTGCAGGATGTCGGAGTCGCTGACGGCGCCGCCGGAACTGATGGTCTCCACCCCGCCGCCATGCACGATCGCGCCGGTCTCGACGCCGCCCGCCCGCACGGTCTCGTGGCCACCGTGCAGGATCTCGGATCCGGTGCCGCTGCCGCCGGAGCTGATGATCTCGGCGCCGCCGTCGTGCACGCTGGCATCGGTGACGCTGCCGCCGGATGACACCAGCAGGGTGCCTTGGTTCTGGACCGTGGCGTCGCGCTCGCTGCCGCCCGCCAGCACGATCTCCTTGCCGCCGGCGAGGATCTCGGAGGCGCTGCCGAGGCCGCCCGAACTGATGATCTCCTTGCCGCCGCTATGGACCGTCGCGTGGGTCACGACGCCGCCGTGGCCGACCTCCAGGGTTGTCCCCCTGCCCACGGAGTAAACCGAAGTGGTTGACGTCGTGACGCTGATGACGGGCATCTGGACGGTCTCCTCACGCGACGGCGTGGGTTCTGGCGGGCGCCCGACGTTGACGCCCGCTCACGGCGCAAGGCCGGTGCACCAGGCGGCGGCGTCAGACGCGGCGGACGGCCGAAGGAATGTCGCGGCGACTCTGGTAGCAGTGCATTCGTTAACGTATCCGTAATGACCAGGGCGCAGGCCGCCGGTTGCGAGAGGGGTTGCCAGTGGAATTCCTGTTGCGGCAACGATGCGGTTGTGGAAACAAATCAGCCCAATGAGCGGCGACTCCGTCGGAACCGGCCCACCCGAAGCGCTTGGCGCCACGTCGGCAGCCGCGTTGCTGAGGTCGGCTGACGCCTTGCGGGTCGCGGGCCGCCTCGACGAGGCCGAAGCGGCGATCGGCGACGTGCTGGCGCGCTTTCCGGCGGAGTTCGGCGTCTATGCCCGCCTCGGCCACATCGCCAGGGCGCGCGGCGACCACGCGGCGGCACTGGCGCAGTTCGAGGCCGCCCTGCAGGTCGATCCCGACCACGCCGGTGCCCTGACCGAGTGCGGCAACGAATTGCTGGCCCTGGCGGAGCTCGACGATGCGGAGCGGGCGTTCCGCCGCGTGCTGGATCGCACGCCGGCGGCATTCGGCGCGCTCGCGGGCCTCGGCCACACGGCGCGGGCGCGCGGCGATCGCGCCGCGGCGCTGGCGGCGTTCCAGGCCGCCGCCGCCGCCTATCCCGACAATCCCGACCTGGCGCTGGAGGCGGCGACCGAGCTGCGCGCGCTTGGCCGGCTGGCCGAGGCCGGGGCGATCTACGAAGGGTTTGCCGACGCCGCGACCGGCTTTGGCGCCCTGGTCAGCCTCGGCCATCTGGCACGCCAGCGCGGCGACCGGGCGGCGGCGCTGTCGCGGTTCGAGCAGGCGCGGGCGTTGCAGCCGCGCCATGTCGGCGTCTGGCTGGAGATCGCCACCGAACTCGCCGATCTCGGCCGGCTCGCGGCGGCGGAGGCGGCGCTGCAGGAGGTGCTGGCGCTGGCGCCGCAGACCGTGGCGGCGCAGCTCCGGCTCGGCCATCTGGCGCGGCGGCGCGGCGACCGGGCGGCGGCGCTGGCCTGCTTCGCCGGGGTGGTCGCGGCCGATCCCTCGAACACCGACGTGCGGCTGGAAATCGCCGCCGAACTGCGCGACGCCGGGCGCATCGGCGAGGCGCGGGAGATCCTGCGCAGCGTGCTCGACCGGGCGCCGGAGGACCTGTCCGCGCTGTTGCAGGCGGCGCAACTGGAACGCCTCGCGGGCGACCGGCCGGCGGCGCTGGCGGCGTTCCGGCGGGCCCTGACGCGGCATCCGGAGAGCGTCGCCGGGCTCGTCGAATGCGCGGTGGAACAGCGGGTTGCGGGCGATGCGGCGGCATCGGGGCAGTTGCTGCGACGGGCGCTGGAGCTGGCGCCAGGGGATCTGCACGCGATGCTGCAGGCGGCCGAGCATGCGTGGCTGGCCGACGACGCGGCGGCGGCGCTGGCGATCTGCCAGGAGGCGGTGCGGCTGCATCCGGGGCATCCGGCGCCGCATGTGCAGACGGCGCGGGCGCTGGCGCTGCTCGGGCGGCTGGAGGAGGCGGTGGCGGGGCTGGCGGAGGCGGTGCCGCGGTGCGGCCCGCATCCGGACATTGTCGCCAAACATGCGGATCTGCTCTACCAACTTGGCCAGGCGGCGGCGGCGCGGGGGGTGCTCGGCGCGCATCCGGAGGCGGCGACGCATTTCGGGCTGTGGCGGCGCGGGGTGGAACTGTCGCTGGCGGTCGGCGACTTTGCCGGATGTGCGGCGGCGTTGGACGTGGCGCCGGCGCGGACGGCGCATGAACGGGCCGACGTGTGCCAGCTCCGCGGCGAGCTGGCCGCCGCGCGATGGGACTTATCCGAGAGTCTTCAATGCCTTGCGGAAGCAACCCGGCTCAATCCGGCGAACGGGTGGGGGCATTGGCTGAGCGCGCGGGCGGCGTTGCTGCTCGGCGACCTCACGGGTGCCGCGCATCACCTGGGCGAGTCGGTGCGCATCGACGGCGCCGCGGTGCGGCTGCGCAGGGCCTCGCCGAACATCTCACAAAGCCTGCTTGGTCAGGTACTTGACGAGTTTGCCGGGGATGCGGAGCTGGCGGCGCGGCGGCGGGCGGTGCAGGCGATGCCGGCGGCGGCGGCGCGGATCGGGCCGGCGCTGCGGCTGGTGCGGGACTTCCCCGGCAAGACCGCGGCGGCGATCGGGCTGCTGCTAGCGCTGCGGCAGGCCGGCGAGCTGCGCGGTGCAACCGCCTCACACTCGGAGGTGCAACCCGGCCCAATCCCTTGCAAATTCATGCAATTCTGGGATTCGCCGGCGCCGCCGCCGGACGTCGCGGCGCTCATGCACGGCTGGCGGCAGGCGCATCCGGGTTATGCCTATACATGTTACGCCGACTCGGAGGCCGACGCCTATCTGCGCCGGATTTTCGCGCCGGAGGTGGTTTTGGCCTATCGGCGGGCCCGGCAGCCTGCCCAGAAGGCGGATATCTTCCGACTCGCCTGGTTGTATGCCGAGGGGGGTGTCTATGCGGATGCCGACGACCGGTGCCTCGCGCCGGTGGCGGCGGTGTTGGGCGGCGGGGCGTCGCTGGTGACCTATCAGGAGGAATACGGCACCCTGGGCAACAATTTTCTGGCGGCGGCACCGCGGCACCCAGTGATCGGGCGGGCGCTACGCGAGGCGGTGGCGGCGATGATGCGCGGCGACGCCGACGTGGCGTGGCTGTGCACCGGCCCCGGGCTGCTGACGCGCGCATTCGCCGAGGAACTGGCCGCCGACCCGCTGCTGCCGGCGGCGTGGCTGGCCGAGGTTGTGGTGCTGGAGCGGCACGAATTGCTACACGTGGCCCTGCCGCACGCGGCCACGGAATACAAGCGTTCGCGAAAGCATTGGGTGCGGGCGGCGTTTGGGGGGAAGGGGCAGGCGGTGGAATGAGACCGACGGCATGGACCCGCCACACGGCTTTCCGGGCCGAAACTGAGATTTCGGCGCTTTCGAGCTTCGTCAAAAGATATCAACCGTCATTTGGCTCGACGCAGGCAAACGTCATGGAAGCCATTCTGCTGTAGTGCCAAGTATTCGAATGTTAGATTGTGCTCGTTGGCGAACCGGCTTACCGCAGAAAATACGCCATACGGAATGCACTGAATCGGGTCCCAATTAGTAAAATCGTTGCAAACTAAGTATCCGTCTGGCTTGAGAACTCGTAGCGCCTGTATGAGATCCTTCCAGACGCCGGCGTAGGAATGATCACCATCCACATAAACAATATCAACACTTCCATCTTCTAGTTTGGAGAGTAGGAACGAGGAATCGCCGGTATGATAGGTGACTTTACCAAAAGCATCAAGCTTCGCTTGATTTTCTGGGCGAATATTCTTGAACGACAGGTCGAATAAATGGACATGTGACGGCTTGTTTATTTCTATAACCTTCGTGATAAAATCACCGTACAAAGTGCCCACCTCGACAAATATGCCGCCTGTTGGCAACTCCGCTATAAGATCGTGACGGTCAGCGAGGAGTCGGCATGAAGCTAGGTTTGCTGAGCGGGGAATAGCGGGGGGCCCATCTAGCACGGCCGGATAATACCTTCCAGCTACAGCGCGGTATTGCCGCATCTTGGTGCGAATCTGGCTGAACAGCGCGGCGATGTCGGCTCCAATAGCGTCGGCCGTCGGGCCTTTCGTCGTTTCATCACTCACAGATGCGTCGCCTTTCGCGTTTGCGGCCTCTTCCGGGCTCATCTTTGTATCTGAGCGGGTCGGTAAATTGTCTGATGGTCTCAGCGATACCACACCGTTTCCACCCGATGGCTTACCTTCGGGCTGCTTAGCGCGATCGGCGTCAATCTGCGTCTGTAGAGCGCGGCGTTGCTTCTCCGAGTGCCTAAATGCTTCCTCTAGTTCCCGGATTCTAACGATTGCCGGCTTCACAAGCCCTTTCACGACGAAAATCTCAATATTTTCCCGAAGATAATCTGGGAAACTTATATCTACTTCGACAAAATCAGTGATATCGTGCCGACCAAGTTGGTAGCCGATGCGGAGCTGATCCTCGGCCTCGTTTGGTCTCTGCAACGTATCGTAGTAGCCGCCGTGGTGTGCGTAGGCACCAATCTTGTTCCGCACGGCCTCGACGCCGCCCAAAAATGTAAAGTGCCATCCGCCATCCTTAACAAGATGGTTTTCGTTGATAAATTTTTCGAACGTCGCAATTTGTTGCACGCGTACGCGGCTGAAGTCGGGAATGGCTTCGTGCAGGCGATATGAATAAGCAAAAACTTTGTTCCATCCATTCGCCAGGGCTCGGGTGTTTAGGAAGAACTGAAACATGGGCATGTCGATTAGAAAATAACCGCTCCGTGATCGCAGCAGATCTATTGTGGAGCGGCGAAGGATCTCGTCAACGTCCGAAACGATAACGATATCCTCGGGTTCAAGCCCCACTAGGCCCCTTATAATCCCTCGGCGCTGATGGTGTTCGCGAAGACGTGGGTCCTCGACATCCGGCATGTCGTCGATGACGACATGGACGATCTTGTGGAGGAACCGCTCATATCGCTCTTTGTGTTCTGCGAAGATCAGCGCCTTCGGGGCACCCTTGAACGTCATCGTCGATTCTACCAACACGAACATGTCCACATGCTCATGCAGTTCGTTTAGACGCAGTTCAAGAACGTCCAGTTCGTTGAAAAACGTAAAGCAGTCAAATATCCGTTTCGCCATTGCTTTCTCTCTTGCAGATTTCGTGGCGAGGCGCTGTGTCAGATTCAACGCAGGTCGGGAACAAGGGCGGGATTACGTCGCGCAACAGTGTCGTTACTGATACGTGTAAAGTGCGGCCAGTTTCCTGATTCCGAATAACGACGCCCAGAACACCCGATGATAGCCGTCGATTACGTCGACGAAAACGGGGTTTCCGGTCTCGCCGTGAACGATCTTCATCTTGCCGCCGGCTTCCTTCGGGCTGAGAACATGAATCGGCAAAA
>Ga0302314_10004937_pt1 | contig 24399 bp, 19 predicted proteins | sample III_Palsa_N2_3_FD_200533 | JGI IMG/M metagenome (GOLD analysis project Ga0302314, IMG submission 200533) | Peat permafrost microbial communities from Stordalen Mire near Abisko, Sweden - III_Palsa_N2_3 | ecosystem: Environmental > Terrestrial > Soil > Palsa > Peat permafrost | place: Sweden... | reverse complement strand
TCATCCTTGCTCGCCATCTTAACGCTCTGCTGCACCGCCCAATCGCCCAAGCCGTCGTCGACCCCCGACCCTGCCTTCGTAGCTGAAGACGTCCACGTGGCACCCTATCGCCGGCAGCCGGAATTGCGCGGATCCTTCAGCGGCAAGCAGTACATCCTGCGCGATGCCACCATGGCGAACATGATCAGCATGGCCAACAGCTTCGATCCGAAGTATGTCGTTGGAGGCCCAACCTGGCTGGATTGGAACCGCTACGACGTCTTCGCCCTGATGCCGCCCAAAGCCCAACAGAACGAGATCAGACCGATGCTCCGCAGCATGCTGGCCGACCGCTTCAAGCTGGTCACCCATACAGAAAACCGTCCCCTGCCTGCATACGTGCTCACAGCTACCCCGGACAAATTGAAGATCAAGAAGGCCAACCCCACCGACGATGCAGGTTGCCAGGTAAAGCCGCAGAATCCTCCGCCCGGAACCGTGCCGCGCATCGTGGTCTCCTGCCGCAACGTCATGATGGGCGACTTCGTCAGCTTCCTGCGCAGGTTCTCAGCCGCCCACCTCACCAGCGCCGTCGTCGACTCTACCGGCCTCACAGGCGCTTGGGATTTCGACCTCGAGTTTACCGAGAAAAACAAGCTGGCAGCCGCCGGCGCGGATGCAGTCACTCTCTTCGACGCCATCGACAAACAGCTCGGCCTTCAGTTGACGATGGGAACATCCCCGATACCCGTCCTCGTCATCGACAGCGTGAACGAGAAGCCCACGCCAAACTCGCCTGGCCTCGCTAAGGTGATGCCACCCGCCACGCCCGCCGAGTTTGAGGTCTCCGTCATCAAGCCCAGCAAGCCCGACACCAAGATGGACGGAGACCTTTCCGGTGGCCAGATCAAGATTCAAGGAGCCACCCTGGACTTCCTCATCCGCACCGCGTGGGACCTCCCGAACAACGGCCCCATGCTACAGGGGGCTCCGAAATGGCTTACGGAGGACCACTTCGATATCCTCGCCAAAGCCCCGCGCGAGCCCGGCGCACCCGAACTCGACGAAGACGACCTGCTGCCCATGCTCCGCCAACTCCTGGCAGAGCGCTTCAAGCTGGTCACTCACACCGAAGATCAACCCCTCGACGCCTACAACCTCGTCGCAGTCAATCCCAGGCTGCAGAAATCGGCCCCAGACACGCGCACAAAATGCGGACAAATGCCGGGCGCGGATGGAAAAGATCCGCGCGCAACCAATCCCATCCTCAACCGGCTGCTCACCTGCCAGGGAATCACCATGGCCCAGTTCGCCGGCCAGATTCAAACCCTCGCATCCGGCTATATCAAGACGCCGGTCCTCGACAACACCGGCATCGACGGAGCCTACGACTTCACCCTCAGCTATAGCGGCGCGAACAAGGTGCGCGGCGGAGGCGCACCCGAAGACCTCGCCCCAATCGACAGTTCCGCCGCAGCCGACCCGAACGGCGCCATCTCGTTCTTCGACGCCCTCAACAAAACGCTCGGCCTCCGCCTGGTGAAGGTCAAGCGCCCCATCTCCGTCCTCGTCATCGACCACGTCGACGAAAAGCCCACCGAGAACTAACCCCTCGCCTCGGACACCAGTTTGGAGCGAACTCTCGCCGTCCCCGGCGCCCAGCGGTGACAGCAACGACACCGGGAACTATCCCCGATTGCGGTTGACCCCGCGCCCCGCCTTCCGTAAACTAAGTAGTTGCAGGGATGCGGTGCGATCACCTCCACCTGCATTCCAACCTCCCCGCCTCTGCGGGTCCAGAAAAGAGTTCCGAATTCCATGGCAAATCATGTCTCCTCGCTGAAGCGCGCACGTCAGACCGAAACCAAGACCGCGGCCAACCGCGCCAACAAGACCAAGCTCCGCAGCAGCCTGCGCGGCTTGCGCGAGGCCATCGTCGCTGGCGACAAGAAGACTCTCGCCGCCACCTACTCCGAGACCGTCTCCATCCTCGACAAGAGCGTCCAGAAGGGCGTTCTGCACAAGAACACCGCCAGCCGCTACAAGGCTCGCCTCAGCGCGCGCGTCAAGGCTGCAGTCAAGCCCGCCAAGGCCGCCTAAGAGCGAATCCAGAGTGACTGCACCCGAAGGCACATCGCTCAAGTGGGCGCGACTGAACTACATCCAACCGGGCACATCAACTCTGGTTTCGCTTCAACCCAGCTTTCATCGCGAGAGTCAGCCCGGATACCCGCGGCTGGCTTTTTTGCGTCCGCCTACCGCGGCGGTTTCTGCGGCGGCTGCTCGTCCGGCCCATACAGCGTGGGAGGCTTCCTCGGACCCGCTGGCTGAACATCGCCTTCAGTCGCAACCCCAGCCTCCGAGCCCGCATCTGCCGCTGTCTCCGCCGCTGTCGACTCGGCTGCGGGCTGCATCGTAGGAGCCACCGGCGAAGCACCGCTCCCCACCACAATCTTGTCGCTCGATCCCGCCGAATCCGTATCCTGACTCCCCGAATTCCGCTGCAGCGCCTCGTCGATCCGCGCCCCCGGATCAGCCGGAGCCAGCACCAGCGCCTCCTTCACCGCAGCCTGGTCCTCGCCCGCAAGCGGCGGCAGCGCGTACACCTCCACGTTCACTTCGTTCTGGGTGTACGCCCCGTCGTACTTGGTCGCCGGATGGCGTACCTGCATCTCGCGCACCACGGCCAGCCGCATCCCGTCAGGCGATAGAGAAAAATTCTGACCCGCCCGCGCCACCGGCGTGCAACCCGTCTTCATCAGCAGCTTGCCGTTATAGCTCTGGTATACGCGGACCTCCTGCCCCGTCACAATCGCCGGAGGCAGCGGCAGCTCCGGATCGAAGTCGCCGCTCACAAGTGTCCGCCCCAGCGCAAACCGCCCCGCCGCCGGCGCAAATACAAACGTCGGCGAGACATACGATTCATAGAAGTTCTGCTGCCACATCTCCTCGCCCTTCATGTTGAAGCCCGCGAAGTCCCGCTTGTCATCGCTCCCGCGACACCCAAACGCCACAAACTCGCTATGCCCCACAAACACCGGTCGCGGAAAGCAGCTCGTGTCGAACGCCGCCAGTTCATTCACCTTGCCCGCGTGCTCAACGAAATTGAATAGCCACCTGTTCTTGCTGCTCTCAATCAGATCCAGACGCCCCGCCGTCGTCATCGGCAGCGACACTGCCGTCCGGGTGCGAATCGTTCCCGCCGCGCTCACCATCAGGTCTTCCGGGGACGGCCCGTTACTCATCAGCCGGTAGAAATTGATCTGCACCGGCGCCGGGTCGGTCGAAAACCCCTCGCTCGCCTCGCCCGACCCCATCGCATACTTCGTCGTCTCCAGCGTCAGCAGATCCGCGTCCGACGACAGCAGGATCGCCACAATATGCCGATCCAGCCGCAGGATCGGAACCTCCCGGAACGCATCGCCCGCATCCAGGCCATTGCTCGGCGTAAACGTCGTCAGGCGGTCGCGCACCCGCAGCAGAAACCGCCCATGCCCCAGATTCCACAAATACTGCGAGCGGTCGTGAAGCCGCCACTCGGTCCGCGCCAGCACCTTGCCCGAGCTCAGCTCCACCAGGTACGCCCCAATCGTCCGGTCATCGTCGCTCGCCGGCTCGTTCGGCTCGCGCTTCATCAACCGCCGCACCCCGAACGTGATCAGCAGATGCTCCGTATCGACAAAGTCCACCGTCAGCATCGAGCTGCCCGCCAGCAGAAACTCCTGCGAAAGCGGCTGAAATCCCAGCGGCCCCAGCGAAATCCGCTGCACCGGGTCGGGATCGCGCGCCATCGCCACGCCCGGGGCCACCAGCGTCAATGCCGCCAGCGCTGCAGCCACGCATCGCCGCGCAGTCCCGCTGGCGAGCCGGCCGCCAACCTGCGCTGTCCCGGCCGCTGCTGCCGATCGGTCTTTTCCACCTACGATCATGGCGTTACGATGTCTCGAATCCTTACTCTTTCACAGACGCACAAGCGTCGCCAATCGCTGCTCCACCCCGTCTACACTACACCTCCACATTTCCGTCCTCATCCCCGATGAGCGATACTGCGAGTGATACAAGTGACTCGACCGCCGGAACTTTTTCGAACCGCCATCCGTAAACCTCAAATCCAGCTTTCAGCCGCATCTAAGCCATTCGCCTTCACGGAGAACCCCGCATGAACCAGGCTCCCGCACCCACCTCTTCCAGACTTCCCCGCTTTGCAACCCTCGCTTTCGCCTGTGTCGCCCTCATTCCGTTCTCAGTGGCCCAGCAGCCCGCCGCCTCCGCGCCGCCCGCCGAAGTCAAGCCCCTCCCTGGCCTCGATCTCTCCTCGATGGACCGATCCGCCGACCCCTGCACCGACATGTACAAGTTCGCCTGCGGCCACTTCAACGCCAACCACCCCATCCCCTCCGACCAGCCCTCGGTCGACCCCTTCTACGTCCTCTACAACGTCAATACGCAGGAGCTCAACACCATCCTCCAGAAGGGCCAGGCCGGTGGCGCCGCCCGCACCCCCGACGAGCAGAAAATCGGCGACTACTTCAAGGCCTGCATGGACACCTCCCTCATTCAGTCTGAAGGTCTCACCCGCATCCAGCCCCTGCTCGACAAGATTAACTCCCTCGACACCTCCAACAAAGCCCAGCTCGCCACCCTCCTCGGCGAACTCCAGCGCGAAGGAGTCGATGTCTTCTTCGGCTACGGCGAGCAGCAGGACCTGAAAGACTCCGGCAAGCAGATCGCAGAGATTGCCCAAGGCGGCCTAGGCCTGCCCGAGAAGGACTACTACACCCGCACCGGCGACAAGGACGTCAAACTCCGCGCCGACTACGTCGCGCACATTACCAAAATGCTCACCTTCGCCGGCAGCAATCCGCAGCAGGCCCTTAAGGACGCACAGAACATCCTCAAGCTCGAGACCGCCCTCGCGAATGCCTCCCTAGGTGCCGTCGACATGCGCGACCCCGAGAAGACCTATCACCTGCAGCCCGTCGCCACGCTCGTAGCCAGCCTGCCCGGCTTCGACTTCACCGCCTTCGAAGACGCCATCCACTCCCCCCGCGTCGCCGAGATCAACAACTCCACGCCTGATTTCTGGCCCGCGATGATCCAGCAGCTCTCAACGGCCGATCCCGCCACCATCAAGGCCTACCTCCGCTACCACTTGCTCACTACCGTCCCGCGTAACCTGCCCCATGATCTCGACGCCGAAAACTTCGACTTCTACGGCCGCATCCTCTACGGCCAGCCCGAACAGCAGGCTCGCTGGAAGCGCTGCTCCAACGCCGTCAACGGCGCGCTCGGCGAGGCGCTCGGCAAGGTCTATGTCGACCAGTATTTCGCCGGCGATAGCAAGGCCAAGATGCTCCAGATGGTCCACGACATCGAAGCTGCCATGGGCAATGACATCGACCAGATCGACTGGATGTCGCCCGCCACCAAGCTCCGCGCCAAAGAGAAACTTGCCGCCGTCGCCAATAAAATCGGCTATCCCGACAAGTGGCGCGACTACACCAGGCTCATCGTCAAGCCCGACGACCCTCTCGGCAATACCCTCCGCGCCAACGACTTCGAAAATGACCGCCAGCTCAACAAAATCGGCCAGCCCGTCGACCACAGCGAGTGGGGCATGACCCCGCCCACCGTCAATGCCTACTACGACTCCAGCATGAACGACATCAACTTCCCCGCCGGAATCCTGCAGCCTCCGTTCTACGACCGCACCCAGGACCTCGCCGTCAACTACGGCCACATCGGCGGCGTCATCGGCCACGAACTCACCCACGGCTTCGACGACGAAGGCCGCAAGTTCAACGCCAAGGGCAATCTCGACGACTGGTGGACCCCCGACGACCTCAAGAAATTCACCACCCGCACCGACTGCCTCGTCAACGAGTACGGCAATTTCACCGCCGTCGACGACATCAAGGTCAACGGCAAGCTCACCCTCGGCGAAAACACCGCCGACAATGGCGGCCTGTTCCTCGCCTTCATGGCCTACATGCAGCGCGCCAAGGACGACCACATCGACGTGGACAAAAAGATCGACGGCTTCACCGGCCCGCAGCGCTTCTTCATTTCGTTCGCGCAGAACTACTGCGAGAACACCCACCCCGAGGCCGTCCGCTCGCTCGTCCTCTCCGACCCGCACTCGCCCGACCCCATCCGCGTCAACGGCGTGCTGCCCAACCAGCCCGGCTTCGCCCCCGCCTTCGGCTGCAAAACCGGCGCCCCCATGGCCCCCGTAAAAAGCTGCCGCGTCTGGTAACTACGCAAGCTCGACCACGAATTCACACGGATCAATACGGATGAAGAATCATGGGGATGATCGCGCAGTTCCGCGCTCATACAACCACGTCCGCTATCATCGAACCTACATAGCCGCATCACTCGATCGAGCCTTATTCTCAATCCCTCGTTCCTGCATTATCCGTGTTCATCCGTGTGAATCCGTGGTCGCCCTGTCCTCATGCCTCAAACCGTAAAACATCGCACCCTCGGCTTCGCATCCTGCGCCCTCGCCAGCTCCTTCTGGGGCTGCGGCTTCTTCTTCGGCAAAATCGCTCTCGAAGAGATGGGCGTCGGCGCCATGGTCCTCTACCGTTTCCTCTTCGCGGCGCTCGCCCTCGCACCTCTCATCCTCACCCACAAGCCCACCTTCAACCGCCGCGACTGGTCCACCCTCCTCGTCTGCGCCTTCCTCGGAATCCCCCTCCAGTTCCTCATTCAGTTCTCCGGCCTCAACCGCACCACCGTCTCCCACGCCTCGCTCATGGTCGGCACCATGCCAGTCTTTCTCGCAGTCGCCGCCACGCTCTTCGCCCACGAACGCATGGACGCCACGGGCTGGCTGTCTCTCGTCGTCTCCACCATCGGCGCAGCCCTCATTGCTCTCGGCGCCCGCCACGCCACCGGCTCCAACTCACCCACCCTCACCGGCGACCTCCTCGTCGTCCTCTCCCTCGTTATCGCCCTCGGCTGGGTTCTGCTCAATAAACATCTGATGGGCCGCCACTCTGCCATCGTCGTCACCGCCTACGGCGCCGCCGCCGGAACCCTGATGCTCTGCCTCATCGTTCCCTTCCTTTACGGCCTGCCGCCCATCCACCACGTATCCCTCAAAGCGTGGCTCGCCTTGGCCGCCAGCGGCTTCCTCTGCACCGCCGCCACCACCCTGCTATGGAACTGGGGCATGACCCAGGTCCCCGCCTCACAAGCCGGAGTCCTGCTCAACATGGAACCCCTCATCGGCTCCATCCTTGGCGTCTTCATCCTCCACGAAACCCTCGGCCCCAGCGCGCGCCTCGGCGGCTTCCTCATCCTCGCCGCCGCCATCGTCATCACCACCCGCTCCCGCACCCGCGTCCGCGAGCAGCTCCCCTCCACCTAAACCACCCAGTCGGGTGCCCCATGATCACCGAGCCCGCAGGGCAAGGTTGTCGTGGGGTGCGTCTCTACCCATCCGCGACACCCTCTCCGCAATCACCATGCCGGCTCCCTCATTCATCGCAGTCTCACTGCGATGAGTGGGCCTTCGCGGACCCGCAATGCTATGCTGCCCTCATGCGCCCCCAAATCCTGCCCACCCTCCTGCTCGCCGCAGCGGCCGCCGCACTTGCCATTCATGCGCAGTCTGCGCCCGCCCCCGCCGAAGCCCGCATGATCGCCGCTGTCGACGCCGAAACGCCGGCCTCCATCGCCCTCCTCGAGCAACTCGTCAACATCAACTCCGGCACCATGAACATCCCCGGCGTCCTCGCCGTCAAAGACATCGTCGCGCCCCGCATCCAGGCCCTCGGCTTCAACGTCGCCTGGCATCCCATGCAGCAGTTGGACGACCGCGCAGGAGACCTCGTCGCCACTCACCCCTGCCCCGACGGCCCCGGCAAATGCGGCAAGCGCATCCTCGCCATCGGCCACATGGACACGGTCTTCGAACTCTCCAGCCCCTTCCAGAAATACTCCATCGTCCCCAACACCGACGGCAAAATCGCCACGGGCCCCGGCACCAACGACATGAAGGGCGGCCTCGTCGTCCTGCTCACCGCGCTCGACGCCATGAAGTCTGCCGGAACCCTCGACCACACCGAGATCACCATCGTCCTCTCCGGCGATGAAGAAAATCACGGCAACCCTCTCAGCATCTCGCGCAAAGATATGATCGAAGCCGCCCAGCACTCCGACATCGCCCTCGAATACGAAACCGGCGGCCTCGTCAAAGGCGTAGACGCAGCCAGCATCTCCCGCCGCGGAGCCATCTCCTGGCATCTCGAAACCACCGGCAAAACCGGCCACTCATCGCAAATCTTCAACGCCACCATGGGCGACGGAGCCATCTACGAGCTCACCCGCATCCTCGACGCCTTCCGCACCCAGCTCCCCGATCCCGGTGCCACCTTCAACGTCGGCCTCGTCGCCGGAGGCACCAGCGCAACCCTCACCGGCCCCAACGCCGCCGTCACCGGCAAGTCCAACGTCATTCCCCCCACCGCCATCGCGGTCGGCGACCTCCGCTGCCTCTCCGACGAACAAGCCAAACGCATCCAGGCTAAGATGCAGACCATCGTGGCCGCGCACCTTCCGCAGACCTCCGCCACTCTCACCTTCTCCGACGGCTATCCCGCCATGGCGCCCACCCCCGCCGGCCACGCCCTGGTCAAGCAGCTCAACGACATCAACGCCACCCTTGGCTACCCGCCCATGCAGGAGATGGACCCCATGCTCCGCGGAGCCGGCGACATCTCCTTCGTCGCCCCCTACATCCCCGGCCTTGTCGGAACTGGAGCCATGGGCGAAGGCGCCCACGCCGAAGGCGAAACCGTCCTGCTCGCCTCCATCCCCCGCCAAGCCAAACGCTCCGCCCTGCTCATCTACCGCCTCTCCCACCCATAGCCACCGCCACACAACTAGACCCACCACAGATCCGGGTGGCCCATCCTTTCCAGCCTCATCGGAAAGGGTGGGTTATCGCGCGAAGCGCGACCGCCTTCGCCCTCCCGCGATACACTCATCCCACCCCAGCCATGCCAGAGCCCGACCCCAATCTGCCCGCCACGACACCGCCTGAGGCGATCGATCCGCCCGCCGGCCCCGACCCCGATCCTTCGCCGGAAGCCCTTGCCAGCGCGGACCAACCGCCCGCAACCAAACACCCCACCCCACAAGTGTCCGAAGACGACACTGACCTGTCCCCCGCACCCGATCCCGTCCCAGCCGAAACTCACGCTCCCACCCCCGAGGCTCACCCCATGATCGAAGTTCACCCACCCCACGAAAAAATCCACACCGTGAAGGACTTCCTCATCCACATCGCCGCCATCGCCGTCGGCCTGCTTCTCGCCATCGGCCTCGAACAGTCCGTCGAATACATCCACCACCTCCGTCAGGCACACGATTTGGAGGAATCACTCATGCAGGAGAGCGAATCCAATCGCGACGTAGTCATGGCCGACATCACCTCCATCGACTCAGCCATCGAGGCCCTTGAGACTGAAGCAGCCGACCTCGACAAGTCATCCGTCTCTGCCACCAAGCCCGCCTTCGTCTACACTCCGAACTCGAAGAACTTCTACCTGCTGCCCGTCTCGAATACTGCGTGGCTCACCGTGCGCGACGGCGGCTCGCTGTCCCTGCTTTCCTCGCGGATCGTCGACGACTACTGGCACACCGACTACTACGCAGCCGAATCCATCGCGCAACTCCAGGACCTGTTCAAGGATCTCTATGAAACTTCCGCGCTAATCCACATGCACAAAGACGAGTCCGTGCGCTCGCTCGAGGAGAAGGCGCAGTTGTTGCAGAGCTTCGCCCGCCTGACCGGTGATTTTCGTCATCTGCGCAGCACCCTGCTCTCCTTCGACGAGGCCAATGACATCGCCATTAGCGGCGAGGCATTTACTGAGAAGAAGATGAAAGAACTAAGCCAACAGGAGTCAGCTCTACCAGCCAATTAGCCACGGTGCCCCCATTCATCGCACCCCTTATCGCGATCAGCCTGCCGTGGCAACCGGCCTTCACCCGCCTGCGATACACTCACCAGCATCGGCCCCTGAAAACCATGCCAGACACCCCGCCCATCCCGGCAGAGCAGCCCCTCGCTGACCCCGATCCGCCGCTCCCCGATCAGCCTCCTCAAGAACCGCCCCCCGAAGCAAACGCCAACCCCTCCGCACCCGAGGACTACCCCATGATCGAAGTTCACCCACCCCACGAGACAATCCACACCGTGAAGGACTTCCTCATCCACATCGCCGCCATCGCCGTCGGTCTGCTCCTCGCCATCGGCCTCGAGCAAACCGTCGAATACTTCCACCACCTCCGCGAAGTGAAGGAGATCCGCGAAGCCCTGCAGCAGGAACGCCAGAGGAACCGCGCGTTCTACAACGTCAATACAGCCGGCTTCCGCTATGAGGCAGAGGAGCTGGAAAACAATCTCCACGTGTTCGTCTTCCTGCAACAGCATCCCGGCACTCCCGAGGAGAAGCTCCCCGGCGTGCTCGCATGGGGCTTTGCACACGCACCCATCACCGCGTCAGCCTGGAAGAACGCCCAACAAACTCAAGTGCTCGGCTACATGCCATCGGAAGAAACGGAGGCGAATGCACAGCTCTATGTCCTCCTTGACCTCGTCGATAAGGATGCTCTCAGCGCAATGGACGCCGAAGACCGCGCCGGCAGCTATGCCTCCGTCGACCCCAACCCTTCTCATATGACGCCCACGCAAGTGGCCGCGGAGATCGACCTCATCCAGGACGCGATGCGGACCAATGTCAATTGGGCGGCGCACTTAAAGAATCTCCACCAGGGATTTCCTGATTTTTCGCCCGCGCCCACCGACAATGAATTGAACCGAATATCCGGATGGGTTCGCAGTGCCGAGGACAACAAGAAGCTTCAGGCAGCAGAAGCCGCGACCGACTCCGTGATGGCTCCGTCCTACACGGCACTGAGGGCCGCACAGAAAGCAGCCTATGGCCACTGACCTAAACCCTCCCCACTCCCCTTCGCACCGTCCTTCCCCAAATCGAAATCAGCGCAACCCCCGCAATCATCAACCCTGCGCATAGCCCAATCCACAACCCCACCGCGCCCATCTTCCTGTGGAATCCCAGCCACAACCCCAGCGGCAGCCCCACCACCCAATACCCCACTAGCTGCACATACAGTCCTGCGTGCGTATTCCCCGCACCCCGTAGCGCACCTGTCGCGGTAATCTGCACGCCATCGAAGAACTGAAACGCCGCCCCCACCAGCAGCAGCGGAACCGCCGCCGCAATCACCACCGGGTCCCGCGTAAATCCTCCCGCAATCCTTCCCGGCAGCGTCACCAGCACCGCCGACATCGCCAGCATGAACCCCGCGCCAAACCCGATCGCCGTCCATCCCGCCGCCCCGGCTTCCACCGCCGAACCCCGTCCCACCGCTTGTCCCACCCTCACCGTCGCCGCCGCCGAAATCGCAAACGGTACCATAAATGTTGAACTCACGCAGATCAGCGCAATCTCATGCCCCGCCAGCGGCACCGGCCCCATCACCCCAATCAGCGACGTCACCGCCGCAAAGATCGCAATCTCCACAAAAATCTGCCCGCCCACAGGAGCCCCCAGCCGCACCAGCCTCTTCACGCGCGTCCAGTCCAGCGCTCGTTCTGCTCTGCGCAGTCCATACCCATGCCTGCGATCTACCCACCACACCGCCGCGCCGACAAACGCCGCCAGGTAAAGCCGCGCCAGCGCCGTCGACCACGCCGAACCCACCACCCCATACGCCGCAATCCCCACCGAATGCCCCGCCACATTGAACCGATGCCCGTATAGCAGCAGCCAGTCCAGCCCCGCATTCACCAGGTTCGCCGTCACCACCGCCGCCGCAATCGGCCGCACATGGTTGAACGCCTGCAGATATCGCCGAAACGTCATGTACAAAAACAGTGGCAGCGTCCCCCAGTTCAGCGCCGTCAGGAACCCCACTGCCTGCCGCATCACCTCGCGCCCCGCCTCTCCGCCTCCGAGCGGTATCCGCGTCATCGCCACCGGCCCCACCCACACCATCGCCATCATCCCCGCGCTCAGCATGCCCGCCAGCACCACCCCGCTCAGCAGCCACTTATTCGCGTCGTCCCATTCACCCGCCCCGTGCGCCTGCGAGATGTACGTGTCCAGCCCCAGCAGCACCCCGCCAATTCCGAACGCCAGCGTGTTGTACAGCACCTGCCCCAACGCCGCCGCTGCAATCGTTACCGCAGGCCGTGGCAGATGTCCCACCATCACCGTATCCACCACGCCCATGGTCATCCATCCCACCTCCGCCATCACCAGCGGCAGGGCAAGACGAAGCATCGGCGCAATTTCTTTCCGTATCGACATGACAAGGGGAAATCTGGACTCACTCTAAGTCTCGCAGACTCCGCGCTCACCGTCTCGCGCCATCCTGGAATCGCCGTTGGTTCCGCATTTTCGCGCACCCTCAACCCGGCAGAGGTATAGTGATCCCAACCTCAAATTTCCTCATCCAGGGACACACCGATGCGCGCGTCTCTCCGCTCTGCCCTCGTCCTCGCACCACTTCTAGTCCTCGCGTTCCGCGTTCCCGCCCAGCAGACGCCCTACGTCGTCGGCAGCACCGTCAGTGGACACGTCCTATGCGCTGACACCAACGCCCCCGCGCGCTTCGCCAAAGTACTGCTCAAATCCACCTCACCCAGCCACGCCGGCGAAGACATGATGAAGAGCATCACCGACAGCATGACCAAGGGCCTCGCTGCGAAGTCCGGAGCCCCCGCGACACCGCAGACGGAAGATCAAAAAAAGGCCCTCGCCGCAGCCTCCAGAGGTATGGACCAGATGACCGACATGCTCAGCGCCTCTACCGTCGGCCTCGACGGCTCCTACAGTCTCGCTGGCGTCAAACCCGGAACCTACTACGTCCACGCCATCTTCCCCGGCTACATCGACCCCTACAGCCAGTTCACCGACGAGGACTTCGCCAGCACTGACCCCGCCATCCGCGCGCGCCTCGCCCACATCCCCACCGTCACGGTCACCGGCACCGACTCCGCCCGCGCCGACCTCCGTCTCGAACGCGGAGGCGCCATCAGCGGCCGCATCCTCTACGACGACGGTAGCCCCGCAGTCGGCTGGACCCTCGCCGTCATCAAGCCCAAATCCGTCGACGACCCCGCCGATGCAGCCGCCGCAGCCATGGCTCCGGCGCTCGCCATGATGGGCGCCGGCCAGCCCTCCAAAACCGACGACCTCGGCCGCTTCCGCGTCGCCGGCCTCGCCCCCGGCGAATACGCCCTGCGCGCCTCCCTCACCGCCACCGGCGTCGGCATCAGCGCCGCCAACATGGGCGACGGCGGATCAGGCGTCTCGCTCGTCGTCTACACCGGAGACACCTTCGACCGCGCCCAAGCCAAAGCCATCAAGATCACCGCCGGAGACGAGCAGCCCGGCGTCGACATCACCATCCCCGCTCGCAAGCTGCACAACATCTCCGGCCGCGTCCTCGCCAAAGACGACGGCCATACCCTCAACGTCGGCCAGGTCGCCCTCACCGCCAAAGACAATCCGGCCGTCCACGCTACGGCCGCCATTCGCGACGACGGCAGCTTCCGCTTCGAGGATCTGGTCCCCAACACCACCTACACCCTCACCGTCACCAACGCCGCCGACGGCCGCAACGACGGCCCCGCCAGCAACATCATGGGCATCAGCATGCCCAATCCCGAAATCCTGCGCAAATACGGCTCCGATACCACCACCGTCCTGCTCACCGACGCCGACTTCGACTCCATCACCTTCCACGTCGACCCAACCGACTGGAAGCCCAGCGCCAAGAAGCCCAAGCCCGTCAACCTCAATCCCGGCGACCTCGTCAAAGGCCTCCTCGGCGGAGACGACTCCGACGACTCCACCCCACCCCCGCCAAAATAACCGGCCGCCGAACCACTTTAAATGCCGTCATCCTGAGCGGGCTTCTCGCGGCTTCATCGCGAGAAGCGGAGTCGAAGGACAAGCCACCCGGTTCGTCAAGCCGAGACTCTCGCACCATTTCGGCCGAAAACCCTCCGCTCGGCGAACCGCATCACGCGCCCTCACTCCTCCACAAACTCCTTCAACCGTCCCAGAGCCTCATCCCACTTCGCCGACACAAACTCCAGATACTCCCGCATCTCCCCCACCGGACCCGGGTCGAACTCGAACAGCCGCTCCCGTCCCGCGCGCACGCACCGCACCATCCCCACCCGCTCCAGCACGCGCAAATGCTTCGTCACCGCCTGACGCGTCAGCGTCGACCCAACAGCCAGCTCCGAGATCGATCGCCGCTCCCCGCCGCACAGCTTCGCCACCAGCGCCAGCCGAGTCGCATCGCCCAACGCCGCAAACACCCGCGCCCGATGCGCCGGACTTCCCAACCCGCCGCTAGGTTCCTGCAACACGCTAGGCTCCTGCAACGTGCGTCTCGATGTTCTTCATCTGCTGCGTCCAGCCACCGTCGTTCCGCAGGAACGCCTCGTCCCGCCGCTTCGCCGGAACCTTGTCGAACCCAGACTCCGTCAGCAGCAGCACCGTCCCACCCTCCACCGCCTCCAGCCGGAACTCCACCAGCGTCGGCGTCTCCTTTGAGTAGTCCACTTTGGGATCGATCGAGTAAGGATGCCACGTGAACGAAAACAGTCGCTCCGGCTCGATCGCCTGCACCACCACCTCCCAAACCAGGTGCTCGTACCCCGGCCACGTGATCATCCCCCGCGCCGTCTCACCCACCGCAAACGGCCCCTCCAATTTCACCCGAAACCATTCGCCAAACTCGCGATAGTCCGTCAACGCCCGCCACACCCGCGCCACCGGCGCCTTCAGCTCAATCCGTTTTTCAATCCGATCCAGCCCAATCCGATCGCTCGTCATACGCAACCTCCAGGTTGCATACTAAGGTCCGCGGATCCAAAACGCAACCAAAAAGTTGCGCATCTTCCTGTCAAACCACAAATCGCCTATCTACCTCATCCCAAACCACATAGAGTTGGCGGATGAGTTCGTGGCACAGCGTAGAATAGAGATAGTGGATCATTCACGGGGAAACGAGCCGGCGAATCAAGCTTGCAGGGCAGTTCGCTGGAGTTAACCCATTTAGATTGAATACTTTTGGACTTAAGTTCTTTAGAATTCATGCTTTACCAAGCAGGTCAAGACCTAAGCCGTTTAGAAGTGGTACTTTGGGACTTTAGGGGGGGTAGGGTTTGCCGGAGAAACAACCAGGCGTTGCCAACAGCCACCTCGCCCCGCGTCTGATCGCCCCACGTCTCATTGCGTTGGACATGGACGGAACCCTGCTCGGCGACGACGGCCGCGTCAGCCCGCGCAACCTCGCCGCCCTCCTGGCCGCCGAAGCCGCCGGCATCGAGATTGTCGTCGCTACGGGCCGCCGCCACTCCTACGCCATGCACATCCTGCGCCCGCTCGGCCTCCGCCACTCCAGCGCCCTGGTCAGCTCCAACGGCACCGTCACCCGAACCCTGGGCTCCTTCGGCGCGGACCCCATCCCCTCCCAGCTCATCGCTCGCACCCACCTCCCGCTCGCCACCGCCCTCTGGCTCTGCGGCTACGTCGACGAGTTCCGCAACTCCCTCGTCCTCACCTTCGACCGGGTCGGACCCGACGGCGACGACACCCGCGGCGCTCTCGTCGTCGAAGACCTCAACCAGCTCAACGCCAGCATCGGCCGCTGGATGATCGCCAACGAACCCTACATCGCCCACGTCAACCCCATCGAGCAAGCCCTCGACTCCAGCCTCACCGACGCCCCCATCCAGGCTATGCTTTGCGGCACCATCGAGCGCATGACCCGCGCCGAAGCCCGTCTCCTCGAGCACCCCGGTATCAACGCCTCCGGCCACCCCTCCGGCCGCTCCGGCAAAACCATGAATGGCGACGGAGTCAACCCCGCTCCGGGTGCCCCATCCTTTCCGGCCTCGACGACAGACTTGGGTGGCCCATCCTTTCCGGCCTCATCGGAAAGGGTGGGTTGCCTTCAGTCGCCCAACCTCGCCACCGAACCCGAACCCATCATTACCCTCCACCGCACCGAATACCCCGGCCGCGACCTCAGCATCCTCGACATCCTCCCCGCAGGCTGCTCCAAAGGCGCCGCAATCCTCTCACTCGCCGCCGCCCACGACATCTCGCCATCCCAGATCCTCGCCATCGGCGACAACTGGAACGACGTCTCCATGCTCGAAATCGCCGGCTCCGCCGTCCTCATGTCGAACGCCCCCGAAGACCTCAAAGCCCTCGCCCGCACCCGCAACTGGCGCATCGGCCTCGCCAACACCGCCGACGGAGTAGCCGAAGCCATCGAATCCGTCCTGGCCGTCACATGCTAGCTGCCCTTCAATTTCCACCCAATAACAAAGCCGTCATCCTGAGCGAAGGTGGTCACAGCATCGCCGTAGGCACCGCAGTCGAAGGACCTGCCCGCAATCCACTCACGGCGACCCTTGGACCATTCTTCCGACAATATCTGCTGAAATCTACGATCCCGCCGCTATCGCCTTCGGCAGCTTCTCGTATATCCCCCCAAACCCACCATTCGACAGGATCGCCACCACATCCCCACTCCGCAACTCCGGCACAATCGCTGCCACAATCGCGTCCGCATCCGCATACACCGCCGACTCGAATCCTCGCGCGCGCAAGGCCGTGGCAATGTTCTCCGGATGCATCCGTTCCGCCGCCGGAATCGCCTCCGACTTGAATACCGCAGCCAGCACGCTGCGATCCGCCAGCGCCAGGCTCTCCACCAGAGCCTCCTCAAACACATTCCGGCGCAGCGTATTCGATCGAGGTTCTAAAACTGCCCAAAGGCGACGGCCAGGATACGCCGTCCGCAGCGCCCGCAGCGTCTCCCGAATCGCCGTCGGATGGTGCGCAAAATCATCAATAATCGTGACGCCGTTCACCTCCGCCCGCACTTCCAGCCGCCGCTTCACCGACCGGAACGTCGCCAGCGCCTCCCGAATCGCCTCCACCGGAACGCCCTGCCCTGCAGCCAGCGCCGCCGCCGCAGTCGCGTTCAGCGCGTTATGCTCGCCCGCCATTGGCAGCTTAAGCTCCGCAAAAGCCTCACCCCCGCGCAGCAGCGTCCAAAACGTCACGCCGCCTTCATGCCGCATCCCCGTCACGCGCCAATGCGACTCCAGCCCAAATCCATACCGTTCCACCGCGCAAAACGCCTTCCCCACACACTCGCTCACATTCTCGCTGCCGTCGAACGCCACCACCCGTCCGCGCCGCGGAATCAGGTTCACCAGCCGCTTGAACGCGGTCTTCACGGCCGCAAGATCGGGATAGATATCCGCATGATCGAACTCCACATGCGTCAAAATCGCCGCGTCCGGAAAGTAGTGCAGAAACTTCGGCCCCTTATCGAAGAACGCCGTATCGTACTCATCGCCTTCCAGGATGAACGGCCGCGTTCCAGCTCGCACCATAAAGCTCGTCCCAAAATTCTCCGCCACGCCGCCAATCAGGAACGATGGCGCAAACTCCGCACGTGTCCGCGACGCAACTTCGTAGATCCATGCCAGCATGCTCGTCGTAGTCGTCTTGCCATGCGTTCCCGCAATCACCAGCGATTCGCGTCCAGCCAGAAACTCGTCGTGCAGCACCGCGGCCATCGAAGTGAACGGAATCCGCGTGTCCAGCACATATTCCAGCTCAACATTCCCGCGCGAGATTGCATTGCCCACAATCACCAGATCCGGCCGCGGCTCAAGGTTCGCTTCCGCATACGGCTGCAGCAGCGGAATTCCCAGCCCAGCCAGCACGTCGCTCATCGGCGGATACGCTGCCGCATCCGACCCCGTAATCCGATGCCCACGCGCCTGCAGCATCCCTGCCAGCGACGCCATCGCCGTCCCGCAAATCCCGATCAGATGTATGTGCTTCGCCAAATCAGCTCCACTTCTCTTTTAACTAGACCGAAACAGCAGCTTCCAGAAATTCCAATCGAGGACTCTCGACTACGCTCAAATCCAGCCGCACATGCACTCCAAGCGGCACCGTAATGTTTGGCGTATCCACGTGGCCCGACCGCAGCCCAATCGCAATCGGCCCCGCAAAGCTCCTCAGCGCATGAAGAATCGCCTGCTCCAACAACTGCTCGTCCGCAGGCGCGACACATTGCTTCATGTCGCCAAACACAATCCCGCTCACATAATCGAGCATCCCCGCGTAGCGCAGATGCAGCAGCATCCTGTCCCACTGATACGGCTTCGTCCCAATGTCCTCGAGAAACAGCACCCGCGGCTCATTCGCACTCGCAGGCAGCGCAGCATAAGCCGTTCCCAGCGCCTCCGCAAAGATCGAAATGCAACCGCCCGCAATCGTTCCTTCCGCCACGCCCGCGCGCAGCACACGCAAACCCTGCTCCTCGCCCAGCGACCAGCTCGGCGATCCCTCCAGCGCGTGCCGCCAACTCGCTCGCTCCCGCCCATCCGCGCGCGCAAAATCCGCCGCCGCCATTGGCCCGTAAAAGCTCACCAGCCCGCACTCGCGCGCCAGCCACACATGGATCGATGTGTGATCGCTGTACCCTACAAACGCCTTCGGATTCGCCCGCACCACGCGCGAATCCAACAGCGGCAGAAGCTCCGCCGAGCCCCATCCGCCGCGCGTGCAGATGATCCCATCGATCTCCGGATCGGCAAACGCCGCCATCAGATCGCCCGCACGCTGCTCCGCCGTTCCCGCATAATAAAGCGGCCCACGATCCAGCGCATGCGGCATCAACTTCGTCCGATACCCAAGCCTATGCAGGCAATCAATTCCTGCCTGCACCAACTCGGCCTTCGCCGCGCTCGCGGGCGATACAACAGCGAGCGCGGCCCCAGGCTTCAGCGCCGCAGGCTTCGTCATACCGCTCAAAGCGCCTCCACTTCGCGCTCGACGGTCGCTGCATCGGCTTGGAAAGTCTCGCCCTGGCACACAATCTCCGCCGGCCCGGTCAGCATCATCTGGCTCGCGGCATCCGGCCACACCGTCCTTTGCGCGCCGCCTTCGGCAATCGCAGTCAGCTCACGCGCCGTCCCGTGCAGTGCCATCGCCGCCGCCGACGATGCGCACGTCCCCGTGCCCGACGAGGTCGTCGGCCCGCAGCCGCGTTCGAAAATCCGAAATGCAATCTCGCCCGCCGACAGCACCTTCACAAATTCCACATTCGTCCCATGCGGAAACAGAGGACTCACACTAATCTTCGCGCCAAGCTCCTGCCACGTCAGCCCATGCGCGCCAAAGTCCTCGCGCTCAGCAAAGATCACAAAATGAGGATTCCCCACATTCACCATCGCGCCCGGCACGTTGCCCACGCCCTCCACGACAATCGTTCGCGGCATCACTCTCGGCACACCCATCCCGCTCTCAATCAGATACTGCCCGCCTTCATGCGAAATCACACGGCAGGTCCGCACTCCGCCATGCGTGCCCAGCGCGACCTCCTGCAAACCTTCACTGTGCGCCAGCCACGCCGCCACGCAGCGCGTTCCGTTGCCCGAGAGTTCCGCCTCGCTTCCGTCCGCGTTGAACAGCCGCAGGAAGAAATCCCCATTCGATCGCTGCTCGAGAAACTCGATCCCATCCGCCCCAATGCTCGTATTCCGCGCGCACAGCCGCCGCGCAAGCTCAGCGTGGTACCGTCCCGCAACCCCCTCATCCAGAATTAAAAAGTCGTTACCGCACGCATGTGCCTTGACGAAGGGAATCATCGTCCGTTACTCCTCCTCTTCGTCTCGATAGCACGAAACTCGGTCCGTAGCATCACTCGCCGTCAGTTCAGCCAGCAACTGCTTATGTCTGACGCTGCTCGCCGAAATCGTAAATGTCACGCGCTCCGCCGAGCCCAACTTGTCTCTGTCCAGAATCACCAGCCGCAGATGTTCCCGATCCAGAACCGAGAGAATCTCCTCGAACATGGTGCTCTCGTCGGTTCCCCGCACCTCGTAGATCATGGGAAAGCGCTTCCAGCGCGACCGCGCCTCCATAAGCCCGATAAACTGAAGCGCAATGTAGACAATTCCGGTGGCGATCGCAGCTTCAACATACAACCCCGCGCCGCAGGCCATTCCAATCGCCGCCACCACCCACACCGTAGCCGCGCTGGTCAGCCCCAGAACCCGGCTGCGCGTGTGCAGAATCAGCCCCGCACCCAGGAAACCAATTCCCTGCACAATGTTCGAGGCGATCTGTCCCTTGTTCGAACTGTCTTCCCCGGCCACCACCGCCGACAACATGGTGAACAGCGCTGCCCCCATGCAGATCAGCATGTTCGTACGCAGCCCCGAAGCCTTGTGCCGCCACTCCCGCTCCAGCCCGATCACGCCGCCCATCGCGCACGCCATCAGCAGGCGCGTAGTAGTGCCCTGGGAGAAAGCCAGTTGCTCGATGGTGCTGAAGTGCATCGGTAGCGTTGCGATCATGGAGTATTTGGGTTCGCCGCGATATAGCAGAACCACAGTAACTATACCCCGCAGCCCCAACCTCTCAGTGGATTTTCCTCAAAGTAATCCACCCTCTACACTGCTGCAAACGGAACGCCCACTGGGTTCTGCTCTCCTGGCAGCATGGGCCTGGAGGTTTCACTTCGTCGTCGGCCCTCCCGAAAACGCATAGCGCTGCGACTGATAAATCCGCGCGCAAGGCTGGCCTGACGAACACAAAATCGTCAACTCCTGCAACCCGTCCGGATGCTCGGCCACCGCCTTCGAAACCGCGTCGCCCGCCAGCGCGACAACATACGCGGCGCGGTCCGCGGGGTCTTCGAGCGCCGCATGCCAACTGTCGTAGTCGCTCTCGTTGATGGTCTGCTTTAGCGGAATGCCCGCGTCCTGCAGCGCTCCAATGTGGTCCGACTCCGCCATCAGGATCGGCGCCCCCGGCGGCAGATCTTCCAGCACCAGCGCCAGGTTGCGCTCGAACGGCACACGCGTCGTCGCATTCACCAGCGCCTCTTTCAGCACCAGCGGCGGACTGTAGTTCGCCAGCAGATGGCTCGGATGTCGCTCAATCAGGCTGGCGCAACGCTGCACGGCTTGCGCGCCATACACCATCGCCAGCGGATTGATCACCGCCAGCGCCATCCCCACCAGGTACATCCACTGTGCAGGCCGAACCCCAGTCGCGCCCGCTTCAGCTGCCTTAACCTCAGCAGTTCGAGCCTGCGTCATCCGGCGTTCCACCTCCATCGCCGCAACCCCCGCAAACAGCGCCAGCGCCGGCAGTAGCTCCATCCCATAGCGCGCGTTGTAGTACGAGTGCGGATAAAGCTGCGGAATAAAAATCGGCACCGAACCATACGCCACCGAATAAACATAGAACACCAGCGGCACCCACAGCAGCAGAGACGCACGTTCCACACTCCGCCGCGCCGCGATCCAAAGCCCGGCAAACGCCGCCGCCATCACCGCGAATCCCGTCTCCCACGCCGCCGCAACCACCTGCGCCGTGCGCGTGTAGAACAGCAGCGCCCACCCAAGATTGTGCCACCCGCGGTAGTGCTTGGCGCCCGGAGGCGACGTCCTCTTCTCGATCGCCGGCGCCGAATATGGCCCGCGCATGAAATCCAGAGGATCGTGGTAGAAGTGTTGGTTGTACCCCAGCCACAGCACCGGCCCGGCCACGGCCAGCAGCGTAAACATCGCGAACGCCGGAGCCACCTTCCGCCACAGTTCCCCCGCGCGCCAAAGCCGCCACGTCACCGCGCACCACACCACTGTGCCCAGCACCCATCCGTCGTAGCGTGTAAACACCGCCGCGAAGATCAGCACCCCCAGCAGGATCAGCCTCTTCACCACCCGCGCCGGCTTCGCCGCGCCAACTGCATCCACACACTCCATCGTCAGCAGCGTGATCCATATCAGCAACACAAGAAATACGGGCTCGGTCATCGCCGTGGTCGACAGATACAGCAGGTTCGCATTCAGCCCGTAAAAAGCCGTCGCAACCAGCGCCCAGCGCGGCACCAACATCCGCCGGCACAGCCGATAGAAGCCCACCACGCCGAAGACGTAGCACGCCAGCGAAGGCCACGCGCCCGCCAGCCCGCCCTGCCACCACAGCATCTTTTGCACAAACGGAAGCATAAGCAAGTGCGGCAGCGGCAGCCACACTCCGCCCAACTGCACCAGCCCCGGGTTGCGCGAATCGAAGATACGCCGCGCAATCCCCAGGTGCGCCACCGCGTCGCCGTACAGCAGCAAATACCCCTGCGTGAAGCACACGATCAGCGCCATGAAGGCGAAGAGGACGGCCCCTAGAATTATGGTCGTCATCTCCTCGCGCGTCGCCGGCCGCACCAGGTCCGGATCGAACGTCACTGGCGCGGCATATGTTCGGGGGCGCCCCAGCGTCTGTGATCCGCGCGGCGCAGTCACCGTGCGCCCCGGCCTAGACCGCCGACTCAAGATGTGAGATCTCCCGGAACAGTTCAAACCGCGCGTCAATCTCCTTGCGCGTTACCGCCTGCAGACGCTCCGTGCCGAAGCGCTCGCACGCGAACGAACCCATTACGCCGCCGTAGAACATCGCCCGGCGAAAGACTGCGGGCGTAAGCTCCGGCTGCGAAGCCAGATACCCATAGAAGCCGCCCGCAAACGAATCGCCCGCGCCGGTCGGATCGACCACGTCGGCCAGCGGCAGCGCGGGCGCGCGAAACGGCAGAGGCGTCGCTATGCCAGGAAACGCTCGGTCGCTGAAGAACGCCGTCGCGCCGTACTCGCCGTGCTTCACCACCAGCGACTTCGGCCCCATCGCCATTACCTTCTCCGCCGCGCGCACCGAGTTGGTCTCGCCCGACAGCATCCGCGCTTCGCCATCGTTGATCAGCAACACGTCCAGCTCGCGCAACACCGTGGCAAGGTTCTCCGCATGCGCAGAGATCCAGTAGTTCATCGTGTCGCCGCATATCATGCGCACCTTTGGCATGTGGCTGCGTACGCGCGCCTGCAGCACCGGATCGATATTCGCGAGAAACAGATACTCGCTGTCCATGTAAGCCTCGGGAATCTTCGGCTCGAACCGCTCAAACACATTCAAGTCCGTGCCCAGCGTCTGAGCCTCGCTCAAATTTCCCGCATACGCGCCGGTCCAGTGAAAACTCAGCCCCGACGCACGCTCGATGCCGGCTGTGTCGATGCCGCGAGCCGTAAACACCGCCTCGTGCTTCGGCAAAAAATCTTCCCCAACCACGCCAATCACGCGCACATCGGTAAAGTAACTCGCAGCCAGCGCAAAATGCGTCGCCGCGCCGCCCAGGCAATGATCGACCTTGCCATGCGGTGTCTCAATGCTGTCGAACGCCACCGAACCAACCACTAAAATCGCCATGCTCCCACTTTCTCAAATGAAATAGGTAACCAAAACGCACACACATCTTCAGGACCGCGCACAAATCGTTCCCGATACAGTTACAAATACTTCTCCAGCAATAACCCGAGCCGCTCCTTCGCCGCTTGCGGAATCGCCGCACGGTCGGTCAGCACCGCATACTTCAAGGCGCTCGCGCACGCGCAGCTTCTATCCGTCGGCATCGCCTTCACTGCCGCCTTCACCGCCTTCGCCGCGTTATCCGCGTTCTTGTGCAGCACTGCGACAATCTGATCGATGGTCACGTCGTCGTGGCCTTCGCGCCAGCAGTCGTAGTCCGTCACCATCGCCATCGTCGCATAGCAGATCTCCGCCTCGCGAGCCAGCTTAGCCTCCTGCAGATTCGTCATGCCGATCACGTCCGCGCCCCAGCTCCGGTACAAATTCGACTCCGCGCGCGTCGAGAACTGCGGCCCTTCCATGCACACATACGTGCCGCCGCGCTTGCCAACCACGCCAACCTCCGCGCAGGCTTTCTCCAGCGTGGCCGTCACCGTAGCGCACACCGGATCGCCAAATGCCACATGCGCGACGATCCCCTCGCCGAAAAACGTCCCCACCCGTGCAAACGTCCGGTCGATGAACTGGTCCGGAATCACAAAGTCCGTCGGCTTATGTTCTTCCTTCAGCGAGCCCACAGCCGACACCGACAGAATCCGCTCTACGCCCAGCGACTTCATCGCGTAGATGTTGGCGCGAAAGTTCAACTCGCTCGGCAGCAGCTTGTGCCCCCGCCCATGCCGCGCCAGGAACGCAACCTTGCGCCCCTCAAGCTCTCCCACGATGAACGCGTCCGAGGGTTCGCCGAACGGCGTCTCCACCTTGTGTTCGCGCACGCCGGTAAGTCCCGGCATGGCATACAGGCCGCTGCCCCCGATGATGCCAATCTCTGCTGTCTGCAAGTCGTTCGCTCCCAAACCGGCCGCGCGCCGCACGCCGATCCCATCTTCAATCCTCAGTTATTGCTTAACCAAAGTATATCGTCCAGGGGCACCGTTCTCAGCCGAGCCCCGCA